>Ga0209610_1001613_pt1 | contig 11559 bp, 10 predicted proteins | sample LakKivw275mmetaG_FD_184137 | JGI IMG/M metagenome (GOLD analysis project Ga0209610, IMG submission 184137) | Anoxic lake water microbial communities from Lake Kivu, Rwanda to study Microbial Dark Matter (Phase II) - Lake Kivu water 275m metaG... | ecosystem: Environmental > Aquatic > Freshwater...
AGTCGCTCCTGACTTTGTTCGAAAACGGATACGGCAAGCGGACCGACTTCGAGGAGTTCCGGGTCCAGAGCCGCGGCGGGTCGGGCATCATTGCCGCCAAGCCGGTTGAGAAGTCGGGCCAGCTCGCGGCGGCCAAGGCATGCAACGATTCTTCCGAGGTCATACTCACCTCGAAACAGGGCATCGTCATTCGGGTTAACTGCTCGGAAATCCGCAAATGCGGGCGCGCCACGACCGGCGTCAGGGTGATGTCGGTGGACAAGGGTGATGCGGTCGTCGACGTCGCGCTCATCGAAGAGGAGTCTCAGCCAACGGCTGAGAAGCAGTAGACCGCCACGGATAGTCATTCCCTGCCGTAGACCGTGAACCGTCCACCGTCCGCCATCGAGCGCGCATCGCTCCCGACCGGCCGTATGCTGCTGGTCGCGACCTGGGTTCTGCTCGCAGCGGGATCGTTCCGGTGCGTAAGTCAGGCAATCAGTCCGGCGGCACGTCCGGTGCGCATCTTCGTAACCGACGCTCGACTCGACCGGCTTCCGCTCTACGCGGCAGCGATCAGAGTCCGGCAGGAGATCAGCCCAACCATCTGGTTCGTGACGGGCAGCCCGTTTGCCGACAGGCGTCTGGCGGTGTTGACCGACGGCGCTGCCCAAATGACCATGTTCAGCCGAGCCGGCGTAGACGCGGCAGTTCTGACGCCGGAGTGGCTTACCTTCGGTCTACCGCGGCTGAGTAAGATGATTGCCGGAGCCCGATTCTACTCCCTGTCGGCCAGTCTGCTGGACAACGCCGGCCAGACCATCGGCCATCCGTTCATGGTCAGGCGGAGCGGGACAGCGGTCGTTTCCGCGGCCGGTATCGCCCTTGACTCCGGCGACGTCCTCAACCATCTCGCCGGTGTCAGATACGCTGCTCCGGGCTTGGCGGCGGGCAAGGCGATGGCGCTGATGCGCCAGCGGGCGGACCTTGTCGGCGTGATGGTCGAACCTCACTCTTCCGGTTCGGCCTGGGGTGCTGACTTCACGGTCAACATGGATACGTCCGGGGTGTTCGCGATGACGCCGTCGAGTGACCGTGCCCGCGTCAACTGCTATGACGTCAGCGCAGACGCCGGTCGCCTCACCGCAAGGGCCGTGAACCTCGACCAAGTCAAACCTGACTTGGACATGGCGCGACTTCTCGATTCCATCCGCAGCGCGGCCGACTCCGTGGCTGCCCGGAGCATTCCTCTCCCGCGCAGTCTCTGGACGCCGGAGCGCCTGAGCGTCAGACTGGTTGAGGGTCTTCTGACGGCAGGACTGGCCGACGGTTTCCTCTGTGACTCCCTGTTCGTTGCCGACTTCCAGGAGCCGAAGGACGTCGGTGCCCTCGTCACGCTTCTCCGCGACCCGGGACGCCTGGCAATCCTCAAGGTCCAGGGCGATGTCCTGTCCGGCTGGCCCGAGGAGCTGGCGCTGCGGCAGGGCTTGTCTCGCTCCAGGTTGTCCCGCGGCCTGACCTACCGCGTCGCGACAACCGTCGAGTACCTGCAGCGCCACCCGGGCATCGCGCTGCCCGGCTTCGAGCTCTCGTCCCGACCATTCTGGACAATCTGCCAGGACATTCTAGAATCTGGCGAAGTCAAATGAGCAGCTTTGTCCGGCGGTTCAAGACGGGTCGGTTCATCTGGACCGTGCTCGTCACGCTCTACTTCCTCATCTTCTTCACCAACTTCTTCCGCGATGCAATACCGGACCGCATGATCCTGCCGTTGCTGTTTTCCTATGTCTTCGTCCTCTGGCTGTCGCTTGAGTACTACTTCGGTTCGCCCTTCTTCCAGTCCGGCGCGGTCGAGCACTCGGCGTTCTGGCGCGGCGTCTTTGCTTTCTTTGTCTATCCGTTCCTTGCCTACCTGGGCGCGGACTTCATCTGGTGGCACTGGACCCAGATGCCGGTGCCGGTCGCGGTCACCGGGCTGCTCGGGCTCGCCGTGTTCGGCATCGGAACCTACCTGCGGCTGGGTACGATGTTTGCCCTGCTGGGAATCGCGCAGGTCGGTCCGCCGGTACGGGGCAGCAAAGAGGAAACCCTGCTCCTGCCGGGCAAGCGGTTCGTCGCACTTCGGTTCCAGAAGCTTTCCCGCCACCCGCGTTACTTCGCCACGTTCGTGCAACTCGTCGGAGCCGCGCTGGTGTTCCGCTCCTGGGGCGGGCTGGTGCTTGCGGTTGCCATCGCCCTGCCACTGCTGCTGGTACAGGCCAGACACGAAGACACGCAGCTGCGGGGGTTGCTCAAGAACGAGCTCAAGAACTACACCGACACCGTGCCTTCGTTCTGGCCCCGTTTGCGCTAGTCCGGCCGGAAGTCAATTCACCGGTTCTGCAGACTGCACAGATGGGTGGCCTCTTCCGGCATCCTCAGCCCGACCACTGGATCACTCCAGCGTTGTCGTCACGGCCGGGTTGCGGCCCGGCGCTCGCTGCGGCACGGCGCTTGACTTGGCGTCCGTTCGGGCTACAGTCAACCTACCGTTACATCAGGAGGCGGACATGATAGAGTACCGGCTGAAGAGAGATACCCATGTCTGGCACTGGGTGCACACTTGCAGCAACTGGCCGACCTTTGACTACGAGGTAGTTCGGGGCGAGCCGACCTGGGGTGAGAAGTGCGAGGAGTGCAAACAGAAACAGACGCCTGAGGACATAGTGGAGTAGCCGCCGGGTCGCGGCCGACGTCCCTACGGCTTGCGATCCAGGGCGGCGTAGACCAGTAGGCCGAGCGACACGGCGAGCGAGAGCTGGCCCAGCGCAATTCCGCTCAGGATGAAGAAGCGCTGGACCGGACTGGAACCGGCGGACAGCGGCCCGAACAGCAGCCTTACACCGGGTATCCAGATCACACGGACGGCAAGCTGCAGTGCGCAGGCCGTAGCCACCAATGCCGCAGTCCGCCGCCGGGACTTCCATACCGCAACGGCCCACACCAGCCCGCCGGCCAGCACCAGGCCGATCATCCACCGCAAGACCTCATCCACGAATCTCATTCAATACCTCCGGGTGTTGATTTGCTCGACTGCCAGGCCGACAAGGACCGGATTGGTTGGTCTGCTCCGTGAGAGGTTCCCGGTCGTCGGCCGGCAGTCGCGGGTCTTCATTCACGGCTCGATACTAGAACTCACGGGCTGGCGTGTCAAATGGAAGGCGGAAACGGACCGGCAGCGCTGCTCGCAGAACAGAAGCCACAAAGACAGCAACGGTTCGCGGGGCTACTGCTGGTCGGCTTCGAGTCTGCTGCCGCTCGTGACGACCGGAGGCAGCTCAAGCCCGTCCTGCTCGGAGGCGTATTGCTTGAACTCACCAATCCGGGGAGTGACGGTCTTCTCGATGTACTTGCCGATCATCAGACGAACGAGGGCGCTGTAGCCGGGCCTGAACTTGAGAGTGTCGCCGACTTTCAGGCCGTCGGGGTTGTCGCCGAGATTGACGACCGTCACGTCGCTGCTGGCGCCAGCAAGCTGGACGTTGGGGCTGATCGGCGTGAGGGCCTTGATGTCGGCGTCTAGCTGTCCGACCGCCAGCAAGGCGCGATAGCCGCGCTGGCCGGGAGCGAACTCCTCGGTGGAGATCGGTTCAAAGGTGGAGATGCCGCTGCTGTCGGTTTGCATGGCCAGGCTCTTCTCCTTGACCTCGACGATCTCGGCTTCGAGTATGAAGGCGTCGTCGCGCAGCCCTTTGAGAGTGCCGCCGCTGATGAGGTCGCTGCCGAGGAAGACCGCCTCGCCGATGCGAAAGTGGTTGATCGGCTCGGGGACGCGCCCTTCGAGCAGCATCGGTAGAACCGCGCTGGAACCGGCGGAAATCATCGGGAGCGAGTGGCCGAACTTCAGCTCCAGCAGCTCGCGGTAGAGCGCGAGCTGCATCATCTGGTCGATGGTCGGGACGATGCCGGCCAGGCAGCCGAGATTTGCGCCGATGCCGAGTACCTCGACGTGGTCGAGTTTGAAGACATGCTCATAGAACTCGATCAGGGAGCCGGGGAGGATTCCCTCACGGAGGTCGCCGAGTTCGATCATGACGATGATGTGGTGCTTCTTGTCCATCTCTCCGGCGATGCGGTCGATCTCGTCGATGACCGGGAGCTCGCTGTTGAGGCTGACGTCGGATACGGCAACGACTTCACTGACGTTGGTGAGACTGGGCAGGCGAAGATACCAGGATTCGAAGTCGGGGCTGATCTTGCCGATTGCCTTCAGGTTGTCGACGCGGGAGTCGGCCATCGAACGGACTCCCAGCGCCTGCAAAGCCCGGATGGTGTCGACGTGGCCGCAAAGAGCCTTGGTGACCAGCGTCCAGGTGGCGCCGTGACCCTTGACCCAGCCGTCAATGGTCTCGATGTTGTGATGCAGCGCTCGCAGGTTGATGACGAGGCGATTCATCGTGCCAGCCTCATCTCGGCGTACTTGCTTTTGAAGCCGATCCGCTCGTAGAGGCGTCGGGCAGGGTTATCGTACTCCACGTGCAGCTTGACGCTGCCGGAGCACTGCTGAACCGAGTGGTCGATGAGTTTCCGTCCGATTCCCCGGCCGCGAAGCTCGGGAGTCACGGTGACAAAGACCAGGATGTTCTCCGGCACGTAGCCGGACATCCCGGTCTTGAGCATCAGCAGCGCGCCTGCCAGTTTCCCCTCAAGGCGGGCGAGCATCAGGAAGCCGCCGCGCACGGGATTGAAGGCGTACTCGAACGCGCGCAGGATGTCGGCCGGCTTGTCCTCATACGGTTTCATGGCTGTGTGGAAATACTCCACCAGTTGGTCGCGGCTGGTCCAATCCGGTATCTCGTCGAAAGACTCGACCTTGGTCAATTCAAGCTCGTTGCTCATGGTGCTCTGTGTCAGTCCGGTTCGCTCGTCCCGAGAAAGGTCAGGCGCGATTCAACGCGCTCACTCTACTCCCGGCATCCGTCAACGCCGCGCGCGAACATTCTGTAACTGGATGCTAACAGACGCAAACCAGTTTGTCAACCTGCAGGCTGCCAATGGCCACCTCATGGTTTCCGGGGACGTCCGCAGGTCTCCAGTCGACAGGCTGCAATCTGCAGTCGGTACTGCTCGGGTCGGAATCCTGGGCGGTTTACGAAACCCCGCGTTTGACACGACTTTGGCCTTGAATATCCTTGGGCATGACCGCAAGGTCAATCCGGCCGGAGGACTTGGATGCCTGCTGCGCCCTTGGTAGCGGACAGTGGCTGGTCGATGTTGTCCGGACTCTCTGGAAAGAAGGCAGGAGCTCGCCCGACCTCTGCTTCGTGACCGAGCAAGACGGCACGCCGGTCGCCCGGGTTTTCTTTCACCGCGGTTCACCTTCCACCGAGTACCACGTGTTTGGGCTGCACATTGACCCTTCAGCCGACTTCCACACCGCGGGAACGGCGCTACTCACCGCGGCCCTGTCGGGGCTGACGAAGGTCGGGGCCACCAAGGTCGAGCACGCCATCTACGATATCTACGAACGGGAACCGGCTCGGATGCAGCGGCTGCTGGAGGAATTCGGCTTCCGGCTGTACCAGCAGAAGAGGCGCTACGTCTGGAAGGACGCGGGAATCCCGGTCGCGGTGCCGCTCCGGCTGGAATTCCGCTCGTTCGCAATCGTCGGCGAGGACGCTTTCACCGACGCGGCGCGGCGCGTGACTCAAGGTACACTCGACCAGGCCGACCAGACTGACATGAAGAAGTACGGCCCTGACGCGGCCGGCAGAATGTACGTGGCCTTGCTCAAGGATATTGAGTTCCTGTCCGACGAATGGCAGCTCGGCTTCCTGTCCGATGGTCGGCTCTGCGGCCTGGTCGTGCCGCAACGTCTCCCGTTCGAGGACGAAGGCACAATCAACTACATCGGCGTGGTGCCTGAGCTGCGCGGCTCAGGCTATGGCTTCGACCTCCTGATGAAGGGGACGGCGCTACTGCAACGCCGGGGGCTCAAGACGGTGATAGCGGAGACGGACGTCCTGAACCGGCCGCCGCATGCGCACCTCGAACGGGCCGGCTACGCGCACAAGGGAACTCTGAAAGCACTCCGCCTCGACCCGCGTCAGCCGGCAAACGGCTAGAGGACCCGGCTACGCCGCGCACGACTAGTCAGTTGTGGGTTTGTCAAGGGTGACAGTGATCCTCTGTCTTGAGTCTTCATCACGAACTGGGAAAGGCTCGGTCTCCATCGGCATCGATGATGCTTCCGCGCCGGGTTGTGTCAAGCCGAGGGCTACGGGGGCGGTGGCTTTGTGGATGTCGGTTCTCCGGATAGCCCCCCGATAAGCTCAGGGATAAGCTCTCCAATAAGCTCGGGGATAAGCCTGCCCATAGGCTGGGAGATAAGCTGTCCCATAAGCCCCAGGATAGGCTCCCCGATAAGTCGGGAGATAAGCTCCCCGATAAGCTCAGGGATAGGCCCGCCCATAAGCCGGGAGATAAGCTCCCCGATGAGTCGGGAGATAAGCTCCCCGATAAGCTCAGGGATAAGCTCCCCCATAAGCTGGGAGATAGGCCCGGGGATATGCTCGGATAGTAATTCCCCCAGTGCGGGGGTAGTTGGCACCCGGCGCACTCTAACAGACCGTGAACTCTGGATTTCCGCGATTTTCTCGCTTGACCGCCATTCTACAGCGCTGTAGAATTGACCTCGGATGAAGCGGTCGCCGGACACGTTCAGGTTCACACCCGAGCTGGGGGCGAGGCTGCGGGATCTGCGGCTCAAGGCAGGACTGACCCAGTTGGAGCTGGCCCGGGCTATGGGACGGGCCGGGAAGGGCGCGGCCAACCTGGTGAGCAGACTTGAGAAAGGCGATGAGCGCTATCCGTCGTTCTCGCTCATTGCCGACTTTCTGCGTGGCTGCCGGGCTGGATTCAACGACGTCCTCGATATCCTCGATCTCTACACCGATCTGCCCACGGCGCAGAGCAAGGTCCGCGATGCCGTGTTGACGAGGGTTGTCTCCGGTGTCGTGCCAAAGCTGCAGAAACAGGTCGAAGCCTATGACCGGCAGTTTGACCTGCCTGTGCCTTCGGTTTCCGCGAAGAAGGGGCCGTCCATGCCTGACCGGCTGAAGCGGCTGGAACGCGCGCGCAAGAATGTGGCGGCAGCGCGGCGACAGCACCTATACCGCGAGTATCTGAAGGTCGCCGTCGACAAGACCGGTCTGAAGCCAGTCGTGGCAGTAGCCGTGCCGCTCCTCGATCACGGCCTGGAGTGGTTCGCGATTCTCGATCGGACGTGCAAGGCCAGACCGGGGGTGAGGGAGAAGCTGCTGGCCGAGTCTGCGGCCAGGTTTGCGAAGGCGAGCCGGTTCCCGCTGGATGCCATCCGGAAACTTGAGGACGGCGTGCGCCGGCGCTTTGCCGAGTTGGAGATGGCGGGAGAGCTGAACTGGCTGTCGAACCTGAGTCTCGATGAGTACGAGGCCGGGCTGCTGGCCCCGGCCCGGAAGCGGAGCCTCAAGCAGGATCTGCAGCGGGAATACGTGCGGCGGTTCAACGATTACGACGCTGCCCGCAAGTCCGCGGTCGAGCAGGTCTGGCAGGAGGTGCAGCCGCTGCTGGACAGAGCCGGCGTGCCGAGCGAGCGCAGGTCAGTCTATCGTGGTCTGGTCGGCACCTGCTGCACGGCGGCGCTGGAATTCGAACCGGGCAGCAAAGGCGAGAAGCAGGAGGTCGAGCAGTACATACTCGACCCGCTGTGGGCCAGCCGTGGACTCGACAAGGCACTGGCAGAGAAGCTCTGCGGTATCATGCTAGCCCGCTTCCGCGAACTGGCCAAGTCCTTCCCGCCCGACCCGCGTCCGAAGCGATAGCCCGACCGAACCCGGAAGCTCACCGCCAAGACACCAAGACACGAAGAGAACGATTTCCGGTGAGCTGACGATAGACGATGAACGACACAACGATTAACGAACTGAGATTGACAAGTCAAGGTGACGGCCGATAATCATACGACCCGGGGTTGACATGAAGCGCCTAACTGTGCTGCTAGCTGTGGGCTGCCTGGTGACAGCCGTCCATGCCCAGTGGCTGGAGACGACGATTGGCCTCGGTCCCGGCTTCGTTCCATCCGCTCTATGCTACAATCTGCAGGACAACAAGGTCTACTGCGCGGACGACTACGGCCACAAGGTCGTTGTGATAGATGGCGCGGCCAATGAGGTCATCGCCACGGCACCTGCAGGCGGCCATCCTTGTGCCCTCTGCTACAACCCTCAGAACGACAAGGTCTACTGCGCGAACAGCGGGGTCTCTTCCGTGACCGTGATCGGCGGCGCGAACGACTCGGTCGTCGCCAATGTGACTGCGGGGTACGCTCCCTGGGCCCTCTGCTACAACCCGCCTGGCAACAAGGTTTACTGCGCGAACAATGGCAGCGCCAGCGTGACTGTGATCGATGGCGCGGCCGACAGCGTCATCGCCACCGTGAGCGTTGGTAGTGATCCGCGCGCCCTGTGCCACAACTCGGTCAGCAATAAGGTCTACTGCGCGAACTTCCGCGATGTGACCGTGATCGACGGCGCGACCGACAGCGTCATCACCACCGTGAGTGCAGGTGCCAGCCTTGCGGCCCTCAGCCACAATCCTCAGAACAACAAGGTCTATTGCGCAAACTACAATGACGGCAACGTGTCCGTGATTGACGGCACGACGGATCAGATTATCGCCACTGTCTCCGTAGGTAGAAGGCCTATTACTCTGTGCTACAACCCGCAGCACAACAAGCTCTACTGCGCGAACCTCACTAGCTGCGACGTGACCGTAATTGACGGCGCGACCGATAGCGTCATCGCCACCGTGAGCGCAGGCGCCGAGCCTTCGGTTCTCTGCTACGATCCGACCAACGACAAAGTCTTCTGTGCGAACGGCGCGGACAACACAGTTACCGTGATTGACGGCGGGACGGACTGCGTGATTGGCACTATCCCGGTCGGCGGTGGTCCGTTGGACTGCTGCCACAACCCGGCCCAGAACCGAATCTACGTGGCGAACGAGTACGGCTCCAGCATCTCGGTTCTGCGCGACTCGATGTCGGGAATCCAGGAAACGCCGGGCGTTGAAGTGCGAACGCCGAACGGCGGACCGACGATTCTGTCCGGAGCGTCAGGCGTCAAGCGTCTGGCGTCGTGCGTCATCTTCGATGCGATGGGGCGGAGGGTGATGAACCCGAAGTCAGGAGTCTACTTCGTGCGTCAGGCGTCGGGCGTGATGCGTGATGCATCCAGCGTCACCAAGGTCGTTATCCAGCACTAACCGGTTCTGCTGAAACAGGCGGGCGGAAGCCAGCATGGCTTCCCGCACGCTCGCTGTTGTTAGTCTTGCTGTTCTTCGGCCAGGCTCTGTTTGAGGCGGAGGAGGAGGTCAAAGGCCTGGAGCGGGGAGAGGTTTTCGAGGTCCGCCGACCTGAGGTCGGCAAGGACTGAGGACTCAGGACTGAGGACTGAGGAGGAGCTACCGGGGGCCGGAGATTCGGACGCGGATTTGTCCGCAGCGAGGGCGAGGTCACTGTCGGGTGCGAGTTGGCCGACGGAGAACCTCTCGCCTTGTTCGAAATCGGCGAGGACCTGCCTGGCTCGTTCAATAACTGCAGTCGGGAGACCGGCGAGCTTGGCGACCGCGATGCCGTAGCTCTTGTCGGCCGCGCCTTTCTTGAGCTTGCGCATGAAGAGCACCTGTCCGTTCTGTTCTCGTACCGTAAGGCTGAAGTTGGCGCAGCGAGGCAGGAGCTGAGTGATGTCGGTCAGTTCGTGGTAGTGAGTGGCGAATAACGTCTTGGGACGCGGAGCGGACAGTCCAGAGTTCAGAGTCCTGAGTCCAGAATCCAGAGTTTGCGGACATTCTGAACTCTGATTTCTGGTTTCTGGATTCTGAATTGTCTGTTTGCCGCCGTGGAGGTATTCGACCGTCGCCCAGGCGATGGCGATGCCGTCGCTGGTGGCGGTGCCGCGGCCGATTTCGTCGAGGATGACGAGGCTTCTTGTCGTCGCGTTGTTGAGGATGTTCGCAGTCTCGGTCATCTCGGCGAGGAAGGTGGAAACCCCGCGCGAGAGGTCGTCGGATGCGCCAATGCGCGTGAAGACCTTGTCGATGACGCCGATGCGTGCCTTCGTTGCCGGCACGAACGAGCCGACCTGCGCCATTATGGCAATCAGGGCCACTTGGCGCAGGTAGGTGGATTTGCCGGCCATGTTCGGGCCGGTCAGGATGATGACTTGAGGAAAGTCCGGGGACGAGGGACGAGGGACGGGGGACGGGGGACCGGAGACCGAGTTGCTGGCGAGAGCGGTGTCGTTCGGGATGAATTGGTGCGCGAGGAGTTTCTCGACAACGGGATGGCGGCCGCCGGTGATTTCGAGGATTGTCGAGTCATCGACCACCGGCCGCGTGTAGCCGGAGTCGCGGGCCACGCGGGCGAGGCTGGAGAGGGCGTCGAGTTCGGCAAGGAGCCCGGACAGGGCGAGCACGCGGCCGGTTTCCGCCGCGGCCCGCTTGCGCAGGGAGGAAAGCAGTTCGAGTTCGAGTTGCTTGATACGGTCCTCGGCGCTGAGCACGCGCGCCTCGTGGTCTTTGAGCTCGGGCGTGATGAAGCGCTCGGCATTGAGCACGGTCTGCTTGCGCAGGTAGTTCTTCGGGACCTGGGCAAGATAGGACTTCGTGACCTCGATGTAGTAGCCGAAGACCGAGTTGAAGCGGACGCGGAGGTTGGGGATGCCGGTGCGCTCGCGCTCGGTCTCCTGCAGGCGGGCGATGTAGCCTTTGGTATTCGAGGCAAGCGACCGCAGCTCATCCAGCTCCTTGTTGGCACCGGCCCTGATCATGCCGCCGTCGGTCACCGCCAGCGGCGGGTCATCGACCAGGGTCCGGGCGATGTCGGCGACCACGGCGGAGAAGTCGTCGATGCCATCGTGGAGACGACTCAACACCAACGATGAACGATGAGCGATGAAAGATGAACGACCGAGGACTTTCTTTATCTCGGGCGCGAGGTCGAGCCAAGTGCGGAGTGCGACCAAGTCGCGGGCATTGGCCCGCTCGAGCGCGATGCGCGAGCTGATGCGTTCGAGGTCGCCGAGCTTGGCGAGCAGGGATTCAACCTCATCGAGCGGCGAGCCGGCGCGGGATAGCTCCTCGACCGCATCCTGCCTCGCGCGAATGACCTCCACGTTCAGCAGGGGCGCGAGCACCCAGCGGCGGAGCAGCCGGGTCCCGGCCGGAGACCGGGTGCGGTCGAGCACGGATAGCAGCGTGCCTTCGGTGGTCGGGCGCTGGTCCTCCGAGCTCAGGCGCTCGACCAGTTCGAGGTTGCGGCGTGAGATGCGGTCGATCAGCAGGAAGTCCCCGGACTGGTAGGGCGATATCTTCCGAATGTGATTGAGCGCGGTTCGCTGGGTCTCTTCGAGGTAGTGGAGCACGGCCCCGGCGGCACAAATGCCTTCGGTCATCGTCCCGATACCGAACCCGTCGAGGTTCGCGACGCCGAAATGGGTCGAGAGTTTGTCGAACGCGTAGTCCTGGGTGAAGTAGTAGTCGTCGAGACAGGTGGAGGACGAG
>Ga0209610_1001615_pt1 | contig 11553 bp, 6 predicted proteins | sample LakKivw275mmetaG_FD_184137 | JGI IMG/M metagenome (GOLD analysis project Ga0209610, IMG submission 184137) | Anoxic lake water microbial communities from Lake Kivu, Rwanda to study Microbial Dark Matter (Phase II) - Lake Kivu water 275m metaG... | ecosystem: Environmental > Aquatic > Freshwater >...
GCCAGTAACGCTTAAATCGGCGCCAATGGTACTGGTCGAAGCGGAATAAATACTTGAACCGCCGGTAATAAATCCTCCATCGGCCGTAACCGTGCTGTTATTGGCAATAGTGCCAATAACATCTAATGTTGCTCCCGGAACAGTTGTCCCAATACCGACCTCTCCAGTATCATGAACTGTTACTCTGTTATTTCCCGCCGCATCTTTTAATTGCAAAATATATCTTGTATCAGTCGTACCTCCGCCTTTTACTACTAAACCATGACCAGCGTCATTTGTATTTGTAATCTCTGCTCCCCACTGTCCACTGCTATCAGTTTCAACATCTAATTTAGCGGTCGGCGAAGTCGTCCCAATACCGACACTATCAGTAGTTGTAGTCAAACGAACGCTAGTACCATCGTCAGTCCAACCGCCCGTGCCGCCCGTGCCGCCAGAAGTTAATGAAACCCAAGAAGTCCCCATATAACCTTCAAAATCAGATCCATTCCAACGAATGGTTCCAGCATTGGTGTTAGTAGTAGTGCCGAGTTTAATACCACCGACAACTTCTAATTTTTCCACCGGCGTTGTTGTGCCGACACCAACACTGTTCTCAGTCGTGGTTAAACGAACATAATCGCCATCGTCGCTCCACCCACTGACTCCGATTGCCGCATCGACATATCCCTTCGGTGTTAAATGATAATCCTCAGTCGGGGTCTGATAAGTGCCGTTATCACTCCTTAATACAGAGACCAAGCCGTCGTCAATGTGAAGTTTAGCATTAGGCCCCGTCGTCCCGATACCGACGTTGCCGCTTTGTCTTTTGACACTTATCCCTAATTGTTCCACTCCATTTTCCTTCGTTATCATCTGGAAAATATCATTCGTAGCATCATATTTCAATAATCCCCCGTAGTTTGTTGACCCTGCTTCGGAAAAGAAAAGTGATGTATTTGATAAGTCTGGAGCATTTATAGTTAGCTTCTCACTCGGATTCGTCGTCCCGATTCCGACATCTCCTTCAACTAATAGCCCGTTCGATGGTGCTGTGTTTGTTCCCGAATACGTCGCCCCGATAACTGCTTCACCTTCGACGTCGAGTTTGTTTTTTGGCGTCGTCGTCCCGATGCCGACGTTGCCGCTCTTTAATGTTAACAGAGCCGATGACCCAGCGTCTATGCTAAAGAACAAATTTTGATTTTCTGTTCTAAATATTGTGTCACCAATTGCCGAGCCTGTTACAAAATCATTCGCCGCTCCTGCTACACCATAGAAAGTTTTCGTTACGCCAGACGAATTTTTTAACCCAAACGTTGCCTGTTTCGTGCTACTTTGACTCTTCACATATATACCATCCGCTATCCCATTTGACACAACAGTCAGCTTGTTCGTCGGCTCCGTCGTCCCAATTCCGAGGCTACCCATTATTGAAGAGTCCCCTGCACCACTAACAGTTAATGTTCCCGCCTGTATTGTATTTCCTTGATACGATGAGCCCCAGACAATAGAAGTCCCTCCCCCGTAGAACGACATTCCTCCAGTTGCGCCTGTATTATAATTGAAACCAAAATCACCATTAACACCAGCACTAACCCTAGCTTTTAAATCTGGGTTGAAATATATTCCATTACCTCCAACCAAAATAGTGCCATTAACGTGTAGTTTTTGCTGTGGTGTCGTCGTCCCGATTCCGACGTTGCCAGCATTAAAATAAGACCCTGCAGCAGTATCAGCAGAAATTAAAACTTTCGCAGTTCCTGCACCATCATGGATTGTTAATCGTGCATTATCTGTGGTTGCTAAATCTGTAAATCGGAAAGCATCATTTCCTAATGCATTTTTCATTTCAACAAAAGCATTATTTGCATAACTTGAACGAATAACTAATCGTCCATTAACATCCAAGGTTCTATCTGGTGTCGTCGTCCCAATTCCGACATTTCCGGCGAAATAATTGGAATCGGTACCTGAGGCGTAGATTGAGCCACTGGAATACAAACCCCAACCAGTTCCACCCGCGGCCGGATTTAGGAAATAAGCCGTGTCGTCGCGGTCGTAAAAAGCCGGAGCAGTAATATCGCCAACTACATCTAATTTTGCCGCCGGCGTTTCCGTCCCAATGCCGACATTACCGGCGAAATAATTAGGAGTACTGGTACCGGTAACTGCTAAACTGCCGCCAATGCCGACCGAACCAGCAATAGCCGCGGAGGCCTCAGTATTTCCTAAATCAAGGAAATAATTGGAAGTTTCACGGTCTTGAATAACACTCGCCTGCATATTGCCATTAACATCAAACAGGGTCTTCGGATCAATAGTGCCGATACCAATACCCGTGGTGGTCTCGTAAATCGGCGTTTCGGTCTCGGTTAAAAAGCCGTTACTGCCATATTTGGTAATATAACCTGAGTTGCCACTAGTACCAACCGTGTCTTTAACATAGCCGACAGTGGCGGCGTATTTATCCTGCGTACCAGTAAAGTCGTCAATGTAAATATCACCCCCTTCGACGTCTAATTTCGCCCTCGGTGTCGTCGTCCCGATGCCGACGTTGCCGCTCCTTGTTATTGTTAACCTTGTTGCCGCCGCCAAAGCCGCTTCAGAATTTGTATCACCAGAAGCACGAACGTTAAACTTCATTCCATTAGTGTTATCTACTGCGATGGCGGCAAGCCATTCAGAAGTATCAGTCCATTGATGCTGAGAAACCGCACCAGTTCCAGCAACGAACCTTAACTTTGAACCTTGTGTCCCTATATTCCATATTCTCATCAACAAATCACTGGAGTTATCTGTTCGCTGAATGTCTAATATTCCCCCTGGACTCGTCGTCCCGATGCCGACGTTGCCGTTATTTTTTACATAGAGACTATCAAACGTATTACCAAAACCAATGTCCCCTGTGGCTTCATAAGCCTTGAATACAAACTTGGCTGGTGACCATGTGTAAAGAATAATATCCTCGGGCGTTGCTCCAGAATTGTCCTGACCCATAAACCACTTTGACGCTCCAGCCGTTTGCCAATTGAACGCATTTTGGACATTCGTCCCTGCTCGGTCAAAATTCACAGAGTAAGCGCTATTACTTGTGTTTGCGGTGTAAACACGAAGGCCGACTGTGTCACTCGCACCTGCTGTCACATCCAACTTCGCCCCCGGCCCCGTCGTCCCGATGCCGACATTTCCGGCGAAATAATTGGAATCCGTACCTGAGGCATAGATTGAGCCACTGGAATACAAACCCCAACCACTACCACCCGCGGCCGGATTTAGGAAATAGGCCGTGTCGTCGCGGTCGTAAAAAGCCGGAGCAGTAATATCGCCAACTACATCCAATTTCGCCGTCGGCGAAGTTGAACCAATACCGACATTGCCTGAATTTAAAAGTGTTATTTGCGCGCCTGAACCAGAAGTGCCTAATTTCAAATTATTCCCTGAAACCGTAAGAATGTTAGTATCATTACTATCAGCATTTATTTTCAATCTATCACTGCCCGCATTTATAGAAAAAATAGCTATATCCCCCGTAGAACTATGAGAAACTTCCATAATAGCTCCCGGTATGGCCGTCCCGATTCCCACTTTTCCATCAGAGTTTATTGCTACTTTTTGTGTAGCCGAGGTCTCTCCCGTCCACATTTCTATTCCATTTCCCCCTAAACGCAAAGGTTTATAAATTGAATCCTCCCTTGCTTGAATTAAACCCCTAGTAGAACCGTCGTAAACTGTAATAATTCCATCTCCCCGTACATCTAAAGATGTCTTAGGGGCTATGGTCCCAATTCCCACTTTGCCGGTATTGGTGTTATAAATATCACCGCCACTGGTGGTTCTTTTCCAAAAACCGACTTGTTCACCGCCCCCGCCTTCAATTGGAGGAACAATAATTTCGTCAACATAACCCTTAGTGGCCGCGTCTGTCTCAGTCGTTGGAGCTGCCACAAAATGGATTTGATTGGTCGCGCCGGCAGCGCCGACCGCCATGGATCCGCGCACATCCAACGTATATTGCGGATTAATAGTCCCGATGCCGACATTACCGGTAGATTGCTGAACAAATAAACCAAGAGGTTCGACATCATTTTCTCCTCTTATTGCCACGCCGTTACTTCCAGTTATCAGTCCGTATTTTGAGCTAAGATTTCTTAAATAAATTTTAGGATAGTTGCTTGAAGATTCCGTGTTTATTACAAGGCGGGCGTCTGAATCCGTTCTTGTTATTTTGATATCTCCACCGGCGACTTCCAATTTTTGTCCCGGACTTGCCGTGCCAATACCGACATTGCCACTTCCTCCGTCAAGAATCATTATATCCGTCGGAGTTTCTTCTCTGAAATACAACTTTCCCTGATAAGGAAATATTTGAAAATCTCTGTTTCCGGTATCCGTCAATTTAAGATAATTGCCCGCTCCGCCGGCATTGCCAATTTCTAATTTGGCGCCCGGCGCAGCCGTGCCAATACCAATGCCGACATTACCGCTGTTATCAATGGAAAAACGAGTAGCTTCCACCGTATAATCGAAAAGTCGGAAATTACCCGTCGTCGACTGATACACGCCCCAACCCGCATAATTAGGCGCTTTCAACTTCAATATCGCCGAAGTGGCAGAATTCTCAATCAAAACATCGCCACCATAAATATGGAGCTTTTTTTGCGGACTAGTCGTGCCAATACCGATATTAGAACTATCGTTGTAAAGCAAACTGCTGGCCACCCAGGAAGTGCCGTCGTGTCGCAAAGTTTGACCAATCGTGCCGGCGCCCACACCACCGCCAACAGTATTGTCAACATAATCTTTGGTGGCAAAAATATAGGGGCCGTTTGGCGTCAAATAATTGCCGCGAGCATATCCTTGAACATGCAAAGTTGCCGCCGGAGTGGCCGTGCCAATGCCGACATTACCGTTCGCTTCTACAGTAAAATCAACATTATTATTCTCGTCCCAGATCTCAAATTCGCCACTTGGGGCTTTTTTAAAGACCCAATCCGTGCCCATATTTTTGAAATACGCATCCTGCGTTCCGTCACTTCTTTCAAAATGGAAAATATCCTGCTCAGTATTGGTTACGCCCTCAAATAAAGGTATGCTCGTACCAATAGACGTCCCCTTAACATGCAATATCCTCGCGGGATTGTCCGTGCCAATACCGACTCGGCCGGCAAAATAATTGTAGGCGCTCGTTCCTTGAGCGCTGATTGAGCCCAAAATATACAATCCTTGTCCAGTGGCTGTCGGATTAAGATAATAGCTGGTGTTCGAACCGTAATAAATTGGCGATTTTACCAAGCTGGAAATATAGGCCTCGCCAACCACATCCAGTTGAACACTTGGGGTAAGTGTACCAATACCAAGATAACCCTCTTTGCCCTGAGCCGATGGGCCCTGATTAAGGGGTTTGGGCACATTGTCTCCAGGTGGAGGCGCAGAAGGTTCGGCCCAAGCCAACGCTCTTCGGGGAATCAGTAATTGGGCAATCGGGGATTGGGTGATTGGGGATTGGATAGTCAGGACGTCGGAACGACAAAATATAGGAATAAGAAAATAAACCGTAAATATTGTTAAAATAAATAAAGTAATGCCGCTGAGAAAAACCAATCGACCCGGTTTTTCTCCCTTATGCGAACACCTAAGATTCGTATAAGAGTTGAGGGCCGGAAAAAGTTGTCGCCCAGTTCCCTGCCCGACTAAATAACCGCGGCTGGCGAATAACGCGCGCCAAACACGTCCACTTAATGTACGAGGTCTCGCCTCGTACATTGTCTTTTTTTGGAATTGCATAACATTATACCTCTTGCACTTGCGAATCGCCGAAGTTCGACCTAAGCGGAATCGCAAGTGTTATTGATTATCTAAAATACTATTAATTATAAATTACTGACTAAAATAATTGCTATGGTTATCAAGTTTGTCAGGTTTCACCTTGTCAAGAATTATAATGACTTAAAGGAATACAAAACCTGTCCCCCAGTCTTGAGGACTATTATTAATTTTCTGTTTTCTGGAGGTCAGACCTCCCCTCCTATGGAGGTCTGACCTCCATATTTAGGACTTGATGAGGTGAAACCTCATCAGGTCATATTAGATCAATTCGGTAAACTTTCTTGCTCCGGAAGGGTCTCGCCGATTAAAACAATTTTCGCCAATTCGCGATTTTCCACTCTTTCTTGTTCCGGTAATATCTCTCCCTTATCAGGAACACTTGACGGAGAAGAAATAAAAACCACTTCTTGTTCGGGTAAACTCTCTTTTATTAAAAAAGAAGTCCGATTACAAAATTGACTCCTAAAAAATAAGGTTAAAACTAAGATGATAATTATTGCCAGTCCGGCGTAAATAGCGGGCTTTCTTTTCATAAAATATGCAAAAGGTCGGGCCCTTAATAATTCCCCTAATAACTATCGATTATTCCCGTATTTTACCACATTAAAGCCAAAAAAAACACCCCCTGTATTCTAATAATTTTAGTCTGTGCCGAATTTTTGCCACTTGGGAAAATTGTTGACTAATTTTCTCTCATAGCCGGAATAAACGCCAGTGGTCGTGATCTCAAGTCCGATTGGCAAAGTATTCTCGCCGCCCGGAGTCAAAGTATACGACTCTGACGAATCTCCCAAATTATTAATCCGTATTTGATAGAATTTTGAATCGGACAAAGAAAAACTATAAGGAAAACCCACTTTAAAAGTCTGAATTAAATTTGTCGAACAAGTTCGAGGCGTTCCGGCGGGCGTACATTCATAAACTAATAAATCGCTCGGTTCGTCGCCGGCTTTGTAAATCGTCAAACTCGTCGGATAAGTTGCGCCGTCAATGTCCAAATCCAATTGAAAGGACTGGTTGGCCGAAAGAGAGACAACCCAAGGATTGTCGAGAGTAATATTGCCATTAGAACATTCAACTTCGTCGGGATTGGGACAATCATCGTCAACGGCGATATCTCCGGCATTGATCAGGCAATTAGCCCCGTCGTCCAAATCTTCATCCAAGGTATAAGTTAAAACGTTAACGTAATTCTGTAAAATCTCATAAAGGGCCTTTTCCATGGCGCTTTCCGCGGCGAAATAAGCCTTTTCCGATATTTCCGCTCCTTCAACCACCTGATTGTGGCGAATTATTATATCGCCGACCAAAACTGTACCAGTTAAAATGGAACTAACAACCAAGAGGGTCAAAATTAAAGATAGGGCCTGATTTTTTTTTGTTTTATGAAAAATAAACATATTTTTCTGACAGGGTCGGACCCTGTCACCGCATAACAGGGTCGGACCCTGTCAAATTATTTTCGGTAGGAATACCTCTGAGGAACCGTTTGTTGAAGAATCAATTCCTTCTCCCCTGTTTTTTCAATTAAGGATTTCAATTTTAAAACAACGGTTACGCGTGGATGAGTATAAACGGTTGAGTCAAGCGTAAAGGGATCGGACTTCGGATTGATGTAAAAATCCAAACGCTCAACGCTGACATTGGTCATCGTAATATTCTGATAACTACCGGTGGCGGTATTGCAAGCGTCGGCGCTAGCCAACCCCTCGCATCTTTTTAAAACGCAACGGCCTCCGCTTTCGGAACAAACGCCACTGGCGCTCAAAGTGGTCTTATATCTGATTTGATTTTGCGAACTGGAAAAATCCAACAAACAAAGCTGATCAACGGGTGTCGTCTTATTAACAATCGTATTACAATTTCCCTCGACGCCGTCATAATCGCCATAATCCACTATGCCTGCGCGAATATCTTTGACTATCAAAGTCATTAAATACTGCCCCTCTTCCTGAATATTTAACTGCCCCAAGGTTTTTTCACGAGTGCCAATAATCTGCATATAAACGCCCATGACCGATAAAATAATCGTTACTAAAATCGTCAAAGAAACCATCAGTTCAATAAGGGTAAAAGATTGGGCACTTGGATAATTGGGGATTGGAGAATTAGGGATTGAGAAGTGAGCAGTAAAACGTCTCATAGGAAATAAAAAATAAAATATAAAAATGAAAGACACAAATAAAAAATTTAAAAAACAGAAAACCAATTAAATAATAATCTCTAACAGCAACTGCTGGCAGAAGTGTTGACAGGGTCCGACCCTGTCACGGCATAACAGGGTCGGACCCTGTCAAATTACCTTGTCAAATTACGTCAAATTACAAGCCTTGTTAGTTTCTATCTCCAGTCCGTCAGTCGGGCTTCCAAACTTATCGTATGCGGATAGCCGCGTTCTTTCCAATAAACCGTAGAAACGACTTTTTTTTCGCAATTAGCCGCGCAATTATCTCCCAAATCATCTCCATTGGAAACAGAAATCATCCGCCGAAAAATGTCTTCATTATCGCAATGAATATAAGTATCATTATTCCTTTCACCTCCTTCGCCATCTTGCTGACAAAGATAACAATTGGTACAATTTTCTATTGTTTCTTCGCCGCTAAAAGTCGCCCCTTTGGCATCTTCGGTCGATTCGTCTCCGTCGTTGACCAACGATTCGGTGCTGTAATTGAGGATATAAATATCATTGGCCAAACCATAGGGCCAGTTTTGATCCGGGTCAAGCCAGTTGCTGCTTCTGATTGCCACAACCACCTCAAGTCCTTCGCGCGCCAAATTGACTGCCGTAATTCTCTCGGCCGACTGACCGCCTAAAACCAAATTTGCCATACCCACAGACAAAATAGCCACAATCGCCGTAATAATAATGCCAATGGCGACAATAGTTTCAATTAAGGACTGAGCGCTAGAATACGGGTGCTTGGGTGTTTGGGTACTTGGGGATTGAAAAAGAGAACCAGCTCGTCGCCGAAGAAAACCAACATAAGTGTTGATTTGTTTTATCAACTGAACGTACTTTCTATTAGTCGCTTCAGACATTTTTAAGGAAATGAAACCCTTTTTCTGACTTCTCTTAATTCCTTTTCTTGTTTCCTCCGCTTCCCCTCGCGCGATATAAAATTTATTTATTTTATCTTGAAAAAAATATCCGCCGTAACCCTCGGCAATATTGTCGGCAGCAGAAGAGGACGAGCGCCTCAATTGGTCGACTGAACGATATTTTTCATCAATTGGAAAATCCTTAGTCATTTTATAAATAAAAATCTCTAAGTTTCCAGCCAACTTGTAAATTTGTAAACTATCCAAACCTGTGTTATTAGTATTCATAAACCCAATTACCTAATTAACCAATTACCTAATCACTCGACTATTGCGTTTTTCGAACGTCAATCTGTCCCTGAGCGTTAATTTCTACATAAGCATAACGATTGACAGCGTGTTTTAGGACAATTAAATTAGTGTTAGTCGACTCTAATTCCACGCCGACCTCGCCGACGTCCCCGACATAAATATTCCCTTTGGGCGGTTTAAAAATAATATAATCATAAGTAAAAGAACTGGCGGTGACTGAATCGGTAAAAGTAAAATTCTGAATTATTGTGTCGGCGCCGTCATTATATTGGTGATTATCGACGCTATTAATGTCAGCGAAAAGTTTATAAGAATTGGCAGTGAGATAAACGCCGTAACCGCCCTCGGGTCGGCTGTCGCCCACATATTTGCCGCTTAAAGCCATCATTTGGGCCTGTTTGATAATACCGGCCAATTTTTCAATATCCGAACCAAGATCTTTAATCTCCCTTCCGGTACGCAAATTGGCTATTATCAAACCAGAAATCATTCCGGTAATGGCGATAACCACAAGCAACTCTACTAGAGTAAAACTTTGAGTATTTGAGAATTGGGGATTGAAAAGCCGGTCCGTTGGTCGGCGGATCTTTTCTAATAACTGATTAAATTTTCTAATAATAATTGAATTTAACATGATTGCCCAATTGCCTGATTAACTCATGGTGCGGCCAACCGACTTATCTAATATACCAGTCAATTAGCTGTTGTCCCCAAATAAAAGCAACGGCGGCGCCAAATGACAAAAACGGGCCCAAAGGAATCTGGCTTTTCATTTTTTTTCGGCCAAACGCAACCAGCAATAAAGAAATAAAACCGCCTATTATATAAGATGAAAAAAGGGCTACAACCGCCAATCGCCAATCAGCCAAAGCCACGCCCATAAAAAGACCAATGCGCAAGTCCCCCGCACCTATGCCCTTCCCTTTGGTAAGAAAATATTGAAAAGCAAAAAACCCCACTAAAATGACCGCGCCAATGGCCATTTGTTTTATCGGGTCAACAATTAAAAAACCGCTGGCGCGAGTTGAGAGTAGAAAAATTCCCAAATTTAAAATAAAAAGAATCGCCGTCGCCGGTAAAAGAACAACGTCCTCAATCCGTGAATATTTAAGGTCGTAAACGAAAATAAACAGCAAGGTAAAGAAAAACATCCAGTCGCGAAAAATAGCCAAAATAAATCCCAAATACTCTCCGGCCGACGGAGAAACCAACTGATAGCTGATTATTGATAATTGATTATTCAGACGCCAAACCGACCAAAAAAACAAAAGCCCCGTCGCCAACTCAACCAGCGGATATCGCCATGATATTTTTTGCCGGCAAAAACGGCAGCGACCGCCCAAAAGGACAAAAGAAATCAGGGGGATATTGTCGCGCCAGGTAATCTGTTTTTGACATTTCGGGCAAAACGACCGGCCCCACAAAGATCGACCCCCGGCTAAACGGTAAATCAAACAGTTTAAAAAACTGCCAAAAGCCAAACCGGTAAAAAAAATGCAGACGTAAAAAAAGATGACTAACATACGAGTTGTTTTAATTTATTTAACGATTTAACGCTTAAACACCCTGATATTTTAACACTTTTGAAAGTAAAATTCCAATTAAAAAAACGGATGTCGGCGCCAAAACCATAAAATTGCGGCAAGCGACCGTACCGTCAAGAGCAAATTGGTAAGACAAAGTAAAAACATATAGAAAACAATAGGCGGCTATTACCCCAAAAATCGTCAAAATAAGAAAAATCAGTCCCTGTTTTTTGCCGTTGTCGGCGTCAGACGGTAAGGTCAATAATCGGCGGCGGTTTATAAACAAACCGACCAACAAGAGAATTATAAAAATACCGGGCCAGAGATGAAAAGAATGCGAAAGAAAAATCTGATTTAAAACCGAGGGGATGACCTCCGGATGAAAAATTTTAAAAAATCCCATTTTTTGGTCATTGGTTAAATTGCTATAACTCAAATGATGACATATTTTAAAAATCAACCAAGGTAAAAAAACCAAAGCGAACGACAAAATAAAAATTCCCAATTGCCCAAACCGTCTTTTTTTAGGAATTTCGCCGGATAAAAAGGATTTAAAAACTTGATTTCTTTTTAAAGAACCGACCTTCTTTAAGAGACCATCAACAAAAATGCTTAATAAAAAAGAAATAAAAATAACCCCAGCTAACATTAATCCTTCATTTTTGACCCAAGTCATTAAACCAATTATCAAACCGGGGACAACCAATTTATTTTCACTATCGCCGCCAAACAAACAAAATCGGCGAATATATTGAAAAATCAAAATAACCGCTAGGGTGAAATAAAATGTCAAAGATAGGTCGGCATAGGCCTGAAAACCATGATAAGCAAATAAAGGCATGGTGGCTAAAAATGCGGTAAAAAT
>Ga0209610_1001616_pt1 | contig 11553 bp, 10 predicted proteins | sample LakKivw275mmetaG_FD_184137 | JGI IMG/M metagenome (GOLD analysis project Ga0209610, IMG submission 184137) | Anoxic lake water microbial communities from Lake Kivu, Rwanda to study Microbial Dark Matter (Phase II) - Lake Kivu water 275m metaG... | ecosystem: Environmental > Aquatic > Freshwater...
GCAAGACGCCGGTCCTTCGGTTCGCGAGGCAGCAGGAGCAAATGGCAGAGGTCTCCGGGACTCGCAAGGTCACCCAGGGCGTGAGCGACACAGCAAGAAGCAAGACGCGACCCCGTCACCCCGACATCGGGATCACGAACCTCCCGCGCACGTAGCTCGCACGGGCAGGCTCTCGGCCAGGGGGGATGCCCTTCTCCCTTGGGCCTCCTCGCGGGTGGACACCGAAGTCTCACGCGTGGTACCGTCCTGGTGTGACTGAGCACGATAGGCTGTACGAGCACATCATGCTTCGTCGCTCCGACGCCAACGTCCCGTTCGACGGGCTCTGTGCCCTTCTCCGGCGTCTTGGGTTTGAGGAGCGCGTGCGAGGCGATCACCACATCTTCACGATGGAGGATGTCGAGGAGATCCTCAACGTATAGGCGAAGGACGGCAGGGGAAAGCCGTATCAGATCAGGCAAGTTCGCGAGCTTCTCCTACGCTACAATCTGCATCTGAGAGCCGATCATGAGCACGAAGTATGAGATCATCATCTTCTGGAGCGCTGAGGACGACGCGTACCTCGCCGAGGTCCCCGAACTGCCTGGCTGCATGGCAGACGGGAAGACCTACCAGGAAGCGCTGTCCAACGCCGAGATCGTCATCCGCGAGTGCATTACCACGGCGCAGGAGCTCGGCCGCCCAGTGCCGGAGCCGAGAGGTCGCCTGGCGTACGCCTAGGAAGCAGGAGTCAAGGTCTGTCCCGGCGCGGTGTGCGCGACAAGAGCCCGTCTGCTACGAAGGCCAACCGCGTCGCCCTCCAGATCCCTCTCTTCGAAGGCATCCTGCGCGACATCGAGATCACGCGGCGGCCGGAGCCCTAGCTGCCTACGCCAGCTCCAGGATCGCCAAGTACGACACGACCACGGCCCCCACTCCGACGGCGGTCCAGCCCGCCACGGACTTCCGGCGCGTCGTGCGGATCAGGGCGCGTCGCAGTCCCATCAGCGTGTGAAAGCCATAGAAGACGAGAAGCGGGATGTAGAGGTTGTTGTGCAGTGTGAACGCGAAGCCGCGGCCGAGCCCCACGCCGCGAATCGATCGAGAAGAGACAGGACCCGCTCCAGCCGAGGCCGATCCGGCATGCACTTGGCCGCCGTATCCATTGGATTCACTCTCTCCCTCATCCGCCCGAGAACGCGCCTCAGGTTGGTCCAAAGTAGTAGAGGCCCGTGAGCAATCTGCGCTTTGAGTGTGGCGGCCTTGTGGTGCTGGAGGCTGGGCACATCGCTCAGCCAGCGGGAAAGCTGCGCACGAACCGAGATTCGGTGACAGGGCACAACTCGGCGCTCTAGGTACTGGGCATGCGGAAGAACACGGCACGGATTGGGTTGTTCAGAGCGCCTGTGCGCTGTTCGAGCGCGACGGCAAGGAACAAGACGCGGCACCGTCGCCGTGAACGCGCGGCTTCCATTGGGTGTATGATCTACACTCATGCGAGTAACTCGGATCGTCAGCATACGGAACTACCGAATCTTTCGAGAGATGGCGTGGCCGGAGAGCGTACCGGATTTCGGCCGTTTCAATCTGATCTACGGGTGGAACTGCTCTGGGAAGACAACACTGACGAGCCTCTTCCGAGACATGCAGGACCGCAGTCCTGTTTCTGAAGGAGAGGTCCGAATTGAGATCGACGGGCGCACCGTCCGGGGATCCGAGTTCGACACGGCGGTGATTCCGCAGGTCCGGGTCTTTGATGCCACCACCGCAAGGCGCATTCTCTTCGAGGATGTAAGGAGCCAGCTTCCTCCTGTCTACTACCTGGGCGAGGAGAGCGTCGAGAAGCGCAAGAGGATAGAGGAGCTGAAGGTCACGCAGGAACACACCCAGAGACAGGTGGCCGCGTGCAGTGATGAGCTCCACAGAGCCGAGACGGATCTAGAAAGCTTCTGTAGCGACCGTGCTCGCGAGATCAAGAACCTTCTGACAGTGTCTGGCGGAGGGCCCTACAACAACTACGACGCTCCGAAGTTCAAGCTGATGGCAAGCCAGGTTGTCCCCGCTGAAGGCGAACCAGCACGCCTGGATGCCGCTACGCGGCAACGACATCTCTCCACGAAGGAGGGAGTGACTAGGGCGAAGATCTCCAAGTCAAGTCAGAGCTTTCCGGACCTGGCAACGATCACAAGAGGTGCAAGCCGAGCGCTTGCCCGTGCGGTGGTTTCGACCCCTCTTCCGGAGCTTGCCACCGACCACGCTCTGGAGGCGTGGGTGGGACAAGGGCTTGAGCTTCATGCGAGTGAGGAAGACAGGAAGAGGTGCAAGTTCTGCGGGGCACCGATCGCGCTCTCCCGGCTGCAGGCACTAGAAGCACACTTCAGTAGGGAATTCGCTACCCTCCAGCTCGACATATCGGCTCTTCTCTCTTCGATCCAGACTGCCAGACAGCGCATCTCGAGCCTTGCTCCCCCTGCCCGCGAGCTGCTCTACCCACATCTGCTTGCCGAGTACGGACAAGCTGAGCAGTCATGGGCGGTGGCAGCCGCTGCGGCAGGGAACTACCTCGATGCGCTAGAGCGTGCGCTTCGGGCCAAGAAGGCCGCGCCACTCGGGACGATGTCGCTGGAGCAGGTCGTTGAACAGCATCACTCAGCGTCCGCTTCATTGCTTCTACAAGAATACCTACACATCCCAGAAGGGCGGGGCCCTGACGCACCTGCTCTCGACGCCGGAGCAATGGCGTGGGCAGCCGTACAGTCACTGCTCGACAAGCACAACCAACACACCGACGACTTCAAGAAGGAACTGGGTGTGGCACGAACTGCTCTTGAGAAAGACGAGGTAGCGGCAGCCGCAGACGGGCTGCGACGACGCCAGGCGGCGACGTCCGCAGCCAAAGCCGCCCTCGCGAAGGCAGAAGAGCGTGCAGGTTCGCTTGACAGCGAAGTGACACAACTCGAGCTCCAGATCAAGGAGCACCGCAGGCCCGCTGAGGAGCTCAACCGGGACTTGGCGTCATACCTTGGACATGGTGAGCTCGCGCTGTTCACCGAGGAATCTGGCTACACGATCCAGCGCAATGGCCGACCTGCTGCCAACCTGAGCGAGAGCGAGCGCACGGCCTTCGCATTCATGCACTTTCTGAAGTCGACTAGAGATACCAGCTTCGATCGCAAGAATGGGGTAGTCGTCATCGATGATCCGATTTCGAGTCTGGATGCGAACTCGCTGTTCAGCGCCTTCGGGTTTATGAAAGGGCATGTCGGAGACGTCGGACAGCTATTCATCATGACCCACAACTTCAGCTTCTTTCGCGAGGTTCGCCAGTGGTTCCGAAGAATGCCTGGCCAGCGGAAGACGGACGAGAGGCTGCGGCCTGCACGGTTTCTGATGCTGGAGTGTCGCCAGATTGGAGGTACCCGATGTGCCGTCCTGGAGCGGCTAGATCGCCTTCTTGAGGAGTACGAAACTGAATACCACTACCTGTTTGACCGGCTTCATCAAACCGCGTTTGCCGAGGCGCAGGAGCCCCTTGCGGCCTGCTACGGAGCACCGAATATGGCAAGACGCCTGCTCGAGTCCTTCCTGGCCTTCCGCTTTCCGGCGTCTGCCGGCAATCTCAGCAGGCAATTCGAGCAGCTACCCGTGGGAGCCGCTTCAAAGGATCGCGTTCTGCGGTTCCTCAACCAGTACTCCCACTACCAGATTGCTGAACCGGAGCACGACTTGTCTACTCTGTCGGAGACTCAAGCCGTGCTGCGCGAGCTATTCGCGATTATCAAGGAAGTGGACCCAGCCCACTACGCCGGCATGATAGAGCTAATCAGAGGCACGGCTGGTCCCACGCCCGACTAGTTCCGGCCTTTGGCCTCGCGCTAGCCCTTGTACCCGATCTGGCGGAGGAAGCCTTTGCGCCAGGCGATTTCCTTGTCGTCTTCGACGCCCTTGGGGGCCGAGCAGCCGATGACGCCGAGGGGCGCAGGGTCAGATCTGATCCCATCGTGAAGCAGCAAGAGACAAGACACGCACCCCCGACTCCGTCGTCCGGGGCATGTCACCTGAGTCCGCGCGTGTCGACAACGGCGAGGAGTTGGTAGATCTCGTTCGTAAGCACTACGCCCTTATCACCCAGGTCCGGCCAGGCGACAGCGCACGATATGACTAGGCGAGACTGCCCGCTCTGTTCGCACTGCTCGACCGCGGCTCCATCAATCCGCTCAAGCTGCTGCAGGACGCTCGCGAATGACCTCTCGATCTCAGCCAGAGTCAGGCTGTAGATCCGCTTGTGCTCCTCGACGAGCTCGCCACAAGCGTCGGCCAGCCGGGCAAGCCTCACACGACGGCGGGACTCCGGTGACTCGTAGCCGCGGGGGAGACGCGCGGCATAGAGGGAGCGCTCCAGCGCGAGGAGTTCCTCGATCACCTCGAGAGCGCGAGCAAACGCTCGTTTGAGCCCGCCTTCCGCGCCCCTATGGTCTACACCAGAGAAGACCCTTACCTGGTTCGTGAAGACGTTCAGAGCTTCGCTGTAGCGCGCCACATTGTCGGCGAGGAAGTCCATCAGGCTCTCGAAGTCCCCGAAGTCCCTGCGCCTGATGAGACGCAGCCCCTTGCTGAGTTCATCCCTCTGTTCCCTGATCCGGTCAACTGCCGCGCGACTGTACGAGATCCCTATGTTGACAAAGTGCTGCATCTCTGCTGGTAGAGGAAGGCTCCCCGTCATTGCCGCTACTGAATCGTCTCCGTGTGCGGAGACGAGCTGCAAGAGAGCCTCTCCATCTATCAGCTCAATGGGATTGCCCTTGGCGAATTCCACCGCGGCAGAAGTGAATCGTGACGTCGTAACCAGAATACCCTTGTTCGCCTTTCGAGACGAGACTACCCCGAAGAGGTCACGGACGATTGGGGCACCGATCGCCGTCCTCTGGCGCTTGCACTGAACCACGAAGATGCCGCCAACTATGGGTTCATGCGAGCGAGCGACAATGTCCACGCCTCCGTCAGCTCCGGTACTTCTCTCTACGATTTCCACGTGCATGTTCTTGAGTAACTCCGCTATCAGGCTCTCAAAGGCCTTTCCGGAGAGTTCATCCAGGCAGCGTGCCGCCTCGCCCATGGCCCTGACCTACCTCCTGCGCTTCACGCTGTTACAGATCGAGTCTAGCGCCCAATGCTGATACCGGCTAGCCCCTTGGCTGCAGATGGCGCACTTGCGACTGGGGGGCGCGTCCAGCAATTCTGATGTCCGCGGCACGAGTCTAGCCAGAGGCACACAGGTGCTTCGCAATGGGCATCAAGGCGCTCTGCGCTTTGGTCGGGACTTGTCCCGACAACTGCGGCTTGGCGGCTAGCTACACGCGGTTATACTTGCGGTATGAAGACCGCAATCTCCATTCCCGACGATCTTTTGGAGCAGGTCGAGCGCCTGGCTCGTCGAGTGGGCAAGACACGCAGCGGGCTCTACTCGAGCGCGGTGCGCGAGTACGTGGCGTGGCACGCGGTGACTGCCACGATGGACCGCGTGTGCGAGGCCGTGGGTGAGTGCCGGGACCCGTTCCCGGCGGCGGCACGAAGGACGCTGGAGCAGACGAAACAGGTTCCTTCAGTTCTACAACTTCGAGCGTCCGCACCTGGGCTACCGCACCAAGGGACGTACCCCAGCCGAAGTCTTCTGGGGTGCGGTCAGTCAGGAAGTCCGTCAGGAGGTGTGATGGATGTGCCAACACCTTTCCGGAACTGGACACTGGTGAGGATCCAGCGACCACGGGCCCGGATTCTCGACGGGCAGGTGGGCAAATCCTCCGCGGGCGCGGGCGTGCTCGGGACCCCAAGGTTACTAGACGCTGGCTCTAGGATCGCCGTCGTGACACCTTGGCGCTTGACAGGGGTGGTACGATATTGGGTATGCCGATCACTGAGGAAGAGAGAAAGATGCTGGCAGTTGCTCATGCGGAACACCTGCGCCGCGCTCCGAATCGACTCGCTCGGCACCTAGTCTTGGGCGGTAGCGGCATCATCCTCGCTTTCGTGCTGGTGGCGTTTCTTCTCTACCCCCTGAGCGACTGGCTGGGTCGCTGGTTCGCAGTCGTGGTGTGGCTTGCCTTCTGCCTAGGTTCGCTTTGGGTTGTTCGGCTGTTGTTGCGGGATCTCCAGGACCTGCTTCGGCTGTGGTCTTTGAAGCGAAAAGGCACCCGCGAGAAAAGATGACACCAGCCCTCCGACGGATTGAGTTGGGGGCAAAGGGGTCGCGTCTTGCTCTTTGAAATCCGCTACGAAGCCCAGGGCCAACTTCAGGTGCCTCGCAAGAACTCTGGAGTCGCCGCATCTGAGCGGAGACCTGCCTGGCAGCCGTGGCTTGGCAGCTGAGTGGTTAGTGGTTATACTCCAGGTATGAAGACCGCCATTTCTGTCCCCGACGAGCTTTTCGAGCAGGCGGAGAGGTTGGCTCGGCGGGTGGGCAAGACACGCAGTGGGCTCTACTCCAGCGCGATGCGCGAGTACCTTGCTCGACACACGTCGGACGAGGTCACCGCGGCGATGAACCGCGTCTGCGAGGCCATTGGCAACTACCGCGATCCGTTCACAGCGACGGCGGCGCGACGCACGCTGGAGCAGTCTGAATGGTGATCGCCCAGGGCGAGGTCTGGTTGGCGGATCTCCCCGCGCCGTCGGGCTCCGAACCTGGATTCCGACGCCCGGTGGTCGTCGCTCAGGGTGACGCGCTGAATCAGAGCCGCCTGGCGACCGTCGTCTGCGCTCCGCTCACGAGCAACCTGGCCTGGGCTGATGCGCCGGGGTGCGTACTGCTCGCCGCACGCTCGACCGGATTGCCCGAGGACTCGGTGGCCAACGCGACGCAGCTCGTGACCCTCGACTGCAGCATCCTCACCGAGCGAGCCGGCAAGCTCTCCCGCGCAAAGCTCGATCTCGTCCTTGCGGCAATCGACATCGTCCTCGGACGGTAGAGGAACAAGCACACCGCAGAGTGCGCTGAGCACGCAGAGATAGAAAGACTTGGACTCAGCAAGCCGTTGCTTCTGTCAGTCACGCGGCAACGTTGCTTCGCCAGTCGTCCCCTCCCTCTTCTTGTCGTTATGCATCATGCGTTACGCAAAGTGCGTAACTGGTAGGCTCAGAATTGCTCTGCGTTCTCTGCGGTGAGCTAGGCCTTTCGCCTCTACCCCTTGTACCCGATCCTGCGCAGGAAGCCTTTGCGCCAGGCAATGCCCTTCTCGTCCTCGACGCCCTTGGGGGTCAAGCCGTCGATGACGCCGAGGACGCCGCGGCCTTGATCGCTCTCCGCGACGACAACCTGGACCGGGTTCGAGGTCGCGCAGTAGATCCGGCACACCTCAGGCACGCGGTGGATGGCCTGGAGGACGTTGATCGGGAAGGCGCCCCCAAGGGGTAGTCTGACGAGTAGATAACGTCAACTCCTACCCGCCGATCACGCCTTCCTGGACCGTCCCTGTGACCTCGCCCGTTGCGTCGACTCCGCCGAGAAGGTAGATCCTCTTCACCTCTTCGCGGGCTTCCTGTTCGGCGCTCGCAGCAGCGGCAAAGGCAAGGCTCTGCGCGATGGGGAAAGGAGAACAGGTCGCCCACGCCGCGCCCAGCGGGTTCCAACGGAAAACCACGGGGACTGCCGTGCCGCCAAGGATGTAGATGTTCCCACTCGCGATGACGCCTCCGTGTCCGCCCATCGGTTGCGGCAGCTCGACGTCAACTTGCCAGCCGCCCTGCGTGAAGCTGTAGTGGCCGTTGAACGTGGCGCCGGGAGACTGCATCCCGCCGATCACCTGGATCCCATCCCCGAGCGGGCAGGCGCAGGCCATATTTCGCGCGACCGGCATGGGCGCCACGGGCTTGAAAGTGAGCAAGACGGGGTCGAACTCGTAGACGGTGTCGTAGTAGTTCCCCGACGGGACGAACATCTGCGGGCTCTTGCTCCCGCCGAAGAGGTAGATCTTGTCCCCGTACGTTGTCGCGGCGACCCCGGCCGCGGGGACAGGAAGGCGGGTGACCTTGGCCTGCCAGGTGTCGGTGGCGATGTCGTAGACGTCGACTGCGTCAACGACCTGAAGCGAGCTGTCCGCCCCACCGAACAGGTAGATCCTCCCACCGACGACAGCAGCGGCAAGGTTGTAGCGTGCCTCAGGGAGAGGGGCCTTGGTTGTCCAACGGTCGGCGGCTGGGTCGTAGACCTCGACGGCCCGGCTCACACGCGCTCCCTTCTCGAGCCCTCCCAGGGTGTAGATGAGGTTCTCGACTACGGCGGTCGCCCCAAATGCGCGCGGGGTTGGCATGGACGACTTCCCGGACCAGGTGATTGCTACGGCGACCGGAGCGGCGGGTGGAGCCTCAACGGCAATTGGCCCCTGTGGCGGGACTCCCTTCTCCGCAGCAGCGAGCACCGTACCGGCCTCGTCGCGGCCTCCCATCACGTAGAGAGTGCCATCGAGGGCGGCGACGAATGCGTCCTCGCGCACGGCGATGAGGCTGGTTCCTCTGACCCAGCTTCCCCAGGCGGCGGAGTAGATATCGACCACGCCCGAGGACTTCCCGTGCTCGTCGCGGCCGCCGGCGAGGAAGACGAGATCGCCGATCGCGTCGCCGGCCCAGAACCGCCTCTCCCAGTCGAGCGAGGGGATCGCACTCCAGCAGTCGGTCGCCGGGTCGTAGAGCTGCGCGTTTGCCGCGCTCATCGCGGAGATCCCGCCGAGGACCAGGATCTTCCCTTCGTAGATCACGGCCTGGGTCCTGAACCGTGGAATCGGGAGTGGCGCCTTGGCTGTGAAGCGCAGGGTCGCCGGGTCGAACTCGTACGTGCGGTTGGAGTAGGCCTGTGGAGCGAACGGGTCGACACTTGAGCTCCCGCCAAAGAGGTAGATCTTGTCCCCGGACGCGACGGCGGACATCCCGACCGTCGGCTCAGGGAGTTGCGCGGCCCGCGCTGTCCATGTGTCGTTGGCGACATCGTAGACATCGACCGTGGCCCGCACTTCGCCGTAGAGGTTCGCCCCGCCGAAGGTGTAGATCTTTCCCTGGTAGGCCGCGGCGGCGACCCACTGGCGCCCTTCTGCCTTGCGCGTCGCAAGGTCGACCGGGTAGGGAAGAGGGGCCTTCTCGGTCCACGTGTTCGTTTTCGGGTCATAGGCCTCGACACGCGCTCCGGTTGTCGCCGGGAAGGTCATCCCGAAGACCGTGATCGAGCCGCCGGTCTCGATCCCGCCGATCGCGTAGATCTTCCCATCCGCCACGACTGCTGCCCCCGCATGACGCGGCTTCACCATCGGCGCAATCGAAGACCACTCGACCGCGACAGCTGGCGTCTCGGCGAAGACCAAGGCCTGTGCGGTAATCGCGACGAGGAGAACGGTCAAGAGGGTCCACGCCGCCCGATTCGATCGCCTCATAGGGATCCCCTCCTTGCTCTTGACACACGGGAAAGCCGACTCCAGTGCGGACGCTACCTCCGAGCGAGATCCCGTGTCAAACCACGGGCGCGGTGGCCGGAGCCACAAGGCCCTCTGGGGTGGGGCGGCGCTCCTGGGGTTCGCGCGGCGTGAAGTCTAGCTTGGAGTCCCGCGATAGGCTCCTACCCAGGCGTGACGGTAGGGACCTTCGTTCAAGCGCCACAATGCTCGTGGCCCGAGGATGAGAGGCCGGTGCCGTGCGCATCTCTCCGGCACGGGTCACGGACTCAGTGATGACGTCGCTGAGAGCCGCGGAGCGGCCGATGCGAGATTTGAGCATCTAGGAATAACCCTCCTCTGCGCCGCTCTGCGCCCTCTGCGGTGAGACATGCCTTGCGGCTCCCGCGGTCTTCCTTCACATCTCTCTTCGCCGTTACGGATCTTGCGTTACGCACGATGCGTAATGCGGCTGATTCAGGACCACTCTGCGTTCTCTGCGTTGAGATCGGGCCTTCGCCTCTACCCCTTGTACCCGATCCTGCGCAGGAAGCCTTTGCGCCAGGCAATGCCCTTCTCGTCCTCGACGCCCTTGAGCGTGCCACCGTCGATGACGCCGAGGATGCCGCGGCCTTGATCGCTCTCCGCGACGACAACCTCGACTGGGTTCGAGGTGGCGCAGAAGATCCGGCACACCTCGGGCACGCGCTGGATGGCTTGGAGGACGTTGATCGGGAAGGCGTTGCCGAGGAAGACGATGAACGAGTGTCCGGCGCCCATGGCCTGAGCGTTCCGCGTGGCGAGCTCTTCGAGCCTGGACTCGGTGCCGGAGTGCCTGACGAGGCAATCGCCGGAGGCTTCGCAGAACGCGAGGCCGAACTGGATCCCCGGCACGGCGCCGACGAGGGCTTCGTGGAGATCCTCGACGGTCTTGATGAAGTGCGACTGCCCGAGGATCAGGTTGAGGCCGTCGGGGTTGTCGATAGGGATGAGTTTCAGGTCCACAGCACCCTCCTAGGAACTGCACTCGCAGCCGCCGGCACAAGCGCCGTCACAGTCCTCGTCGCAGGCCGGGTACACGAGCTCGGCCAGGCTCTCGGGATCGAGCGAGACTTCGCGCTCCTCGCCCGAATCCATGTCCTTGAGCTTGCCCTTCGCCGCCTTCACTTCGTCGTCGCCGACGACCAGCGAGTACCGGGCCTTGAGGTCGTTCGCCTGCCCAAGCTGCTTTCGCAGGCCGCGCGCCCGATGGTCGACGTCGACGGAGATCCCGAGCGCCCGCAGATCCGTGGCGAGCTTCACGCCGGTGTGTCGGCCCTTCTCACCGAGCGTCGCGATGAACAGGTCGAGGCGCTCGGACTCGATTGCGTCGGGCTGACGCTGTTGGAGCACGAGCACGAGCCGCTCGAACCCGCCGGCGAAGCCGATCCCCGGCGTGGGCGGGCCGCCGAGCATCTCGATCAACCCGTCGTAGCGGCCTCCGCCGATGAGCGTGTCCTGCGAGCCGAGGTCGGACGACATGAGCTCGAACACGGTGCGGGTGTAGTAGTCAAGGCCGCGGACGAGACGCGGGTCGATGTCGTAGGCAAGCTCGAGCCGGTCGAGCCAGCCACGGACGGCGGCGAAGTGCTCGGCGCAGTCGGGGCAGAGGTGGTCGGCGCTCCCCGGCGCTTTCGAGATGAACGGCTGGCAGCGCTCTTCCTTACAATCCAGGATGCGAAGCGGGTTGTCGTCGAGCCGCCGGCGGCAGTCGCCGCACATCCGGTCGATCGACGGGCCGAAGTGCGCACGCAGGAGCTCACGGTACCTTGCACGATCGGCGGCACAGCCGATCGAGTTCAAGCGCAGTCGTAGGCCCCCGAGGCCGAGGATCTCCATAAGCGACCAAGCAAAGGCGATGACCTCGGCGTCGACCGACGGGTCGAGGACACCGAGGACCTCGATCCCGTACTGGTAGAACTGGCGATTCCGCCCCTTCTGCGGCTTCTCGTAGCGGAACATCGGCCCGAGGTAGAAGAGCTTCTGGAAGGGCTCGCTCGTCTGCCAGCCGTGCGTGAGGTAGGCGCGGGCGACGGACGCGGTGCCCTCCGGACGGAGCGTGAGGGAGCGTAGGCCGCGGTCCTGGAAGGTGTACATCTCCTTCGTGACGATGTCGGTCGAC
>Ga0209610_1001617_pt1 | contig 11550 bp, 11 predicted proteins | sample LakKivw275mmetaG_FD_184137 | JGI IMG/M metagenome (GOLD analysis project Ga0209610, IMG submission 184137) | Anoxic lake water microbial communities from Lake Kivu, Rwanda to study Microbial Dark Matter (Phase II) - Lake Kivu water 275m metaG... | ecosystem: Environmental > Aquatic > Freshwater...
GTCCTATGCGGCAGCTCCCTAAAAAACAAGGGTGTGCAGCTTCTGCTGGATGCCATTTGTGATTATCTGCCCTCGCCGCTTGACGTTGGCGCGACGGAAGGTTTCGAGCCCAAGACCCATCGTCCGATCGAGATCCTGTGCGATCCCAAGGGACCTTTGGTGGGGCTTGCCTTCAAGGTTCAGATCGATAAATACGTCGGCAAGCTGATTTATATACGTGTCTATTCCGGCATGCTGAAAAAAGGCGACAGCTTTGTTAATCAGTCCACGGGAAAGCGTGAAAGAGTGGCGCGCATCCTGCAGATGATGAGCAACCGCAAGAACGACCTGGATCAGCTCTATGCAGGTGACATCGGTGCTGTGGTCGGACCCAAGAACCTGATCACAGGCGATACCATCACGGGTGAACACAATAAAGTTCTGCTGTCTAGAATGCAGTTTCCCGACACTGTCATTTCCATTGCCATCGAACCCAAGACCAAGGCTGACCAGGATGCTTTGAAAGAAGCATTGGCGCGCCTGGAAGAGGAAGATCCCACCTTCAACGTCAGGATCGACAAAGAGACGGGACAAACCCTTATCTCAGGCATGGGCGAACTGCATCTTGATATCATCATTGACCGCGTCAGGCGTGAATTCAACGTGCAGGCCAACATCGGCATTCCGCAGGTTTCATACAAAGAGTCTATCACCCGCCAGGTCACGATCGAGGAAGTGTTCCAGAGAGAAATGAACGGCAAGGTCAACTATGCCAAAGTCAGGCTGCAGCTTACTCCAATCCCTCTTGCCAAACTGCCTGACGGCAAGAAGAACGTGTTTGTGAACAAGGTTAAGGAAGACATGATCCCTGCCCAGTATTGGAAAGCGATCGAGGAGAGCGCTCTAAATGCCCTCAACGACGGACCTTTGATCAACGGCAATGTGGAAAGAGTCCAGATCGAGCTGCTCGACGGCGGTTTTGACCAGATCAATTCCAGCGAAATGGCGTTTCACATAGCGACGGCAATGGCCGTCAGCCGCGGTTTGAGAGAAGCAGACGCCGTGATCATGGAACCCATCATGCTGCTTTCAGTGCTGACTCCGGATGAGTTTGTGGGTGACATAATAGGCGACATCAATGCCAAACGCGGCAAGGTTGAGATCTTCAGAAGGCACAATGAATTTCAGCAGGAGATAGTGGCGGAAGTCCCTCTCAGCGAGCTTTTCGGCTATGCCACGCGCATCCGGTCCCTATCCCAGGGCAGGGCAATTTACACCCTCGAATTCAAGAAATACGAAATCACTCCACCCAATGTGCAGATTAATGTCCTCAAACGCATCAGAGGATATTGATCACTCATAGCGCAGAGCATCTATCAGATTGAGGTTGGCAGCTTTTCTGGCAGGATACCAGCCAAAGAAAATCCCGATCAGGCAGGAAAAACTGACCGCCAGCATGATTGACCAGGCGGTGACGGATATGCTCCACTGCATCGTCTGACTTACAATTCTGGCAGCAACCAGACCGATCAGAATTCCCAACAGCCCACCCAAAATGCTGATGGTGACTGCTTCTATGATGAACTGCAGCAGCACGTCACGCTTCTTGGCGCCGACCGCCATGCGGATGCCGATCTCCTTGATCCTTTCCGTCACCGAGACCAGCATGATGTTCATGATGCCAATCCCTCCCACCAGAAGTGAAATGCCGGCGATGCTTGCCAGCAGGATGGTCATCGTGTTGGAGACTTCCTGTGAGGTTTCCGCAATGTCAGTCTGAGTTCGCACGAAAAAGTCTTCCGAGGTTGTATCCCTGTGCCTCATCTGAAGCAGTTCCGTAATGCCCTGTTGCACGATGGGGATCATGTCTTTTGATTCTGCGGAGACATAGACCTGCAGCATCGGTCGGCGGGAACCTGTGAATCTGGTCAAGACCATTGTGTAGGGCGCTATCACAATGTCGTCCTGGTCTCCGCCCATGACGCTTTGTCCTTTGGCTTTCAGGACTCCGACCACTGTGACGGGGATGTTTCTGATGCGGATGACTTTATCGATGGGATCTTCATCCCCGAAGAGATTGGTTGCCACGGTGGGGCCGATCACGCAAACCTTGGTGCCGGAGCGCACGTGGCTGCTGTTGAAGAAAGTCCCCTGCTCCACCTGCATGTCCCTGATGTCAAAGAAATCCACATCTGCGCCCAAAACCTGAGTGCGCCAGTTCTGCGAGCCATATTTTAACTGACCCCAGGAGCGCACCAATAGTGAAGCGTATCTGACGCCCCTGACCTGTTCGCGGATCGCTTCCACGTCAGCGACTTCCAGCAGGTTGCCGGTTCCGGCTTCAGAACGCGCTGTGGAGCGGTTGCTGCCCCAGTTTGACGAGATGGAGATGACGTTGGTTCCCATGCTGCTGATCTGGTCGTCGATGATCTTTTGGGCGCCCTGTCCGATGGCCAGCATGGTGATGACTGCCGCCACGCCGATGATGATGCCGAGCATGGTCAGAAAGGTGCGGGTTTTATTTCTCTTGAGTGACTTAAAGGCGATTTTGATGATGGCGAATATTGTCATATCAATCCTCTTCCAAAGGTGGCAGCGCTTTCAGGTCTTCGGCGGCATTTCTGATTTTGGGATTTGGCTGGTCGGAACGGATCCTGCCGTCCCTGAAGGTGATGATCCTCTGTGCGTATTGCGAAATATCCTGTTCATGCGTGACCAGAATGATGGTGATTCCTCGCTGGTGCAGTTCCTGAAAAACTGCCATAACCTCGACGCTAGTGCGCGAATCCAGATTGCCGGTGGGCTCGTCTGCTAAAAGAATTACGGGCTCATTGACAATGGCCCTGGCGATGGCGACTCTCTGCTGCTGACCGCCGGAAAGCTGATTGGGAAAGTGATGCGCCCTGTCTTCGATACTGACGTTGCGCATTGCTTTCAGGGTCAGCTCTTTGCGCTCGTGATGCGAGAGCCGGGTTCTGTAAAGCAGGGGCAGTTCAACGTTTTCATAGGCCGTCGTTCTGGGCAGCAGGTAAAAGGACTGAAAGACATACCCGATCTTCTGATTGCGCAGATGTGCCAGTTCCGATTCTTCGATCGTATGCACGTCAATGCCGTCCAGGCTGTAGGTTCCGGAAGTGGGTTTATCCAAACATCCGATCAGGTTCATCAATGTCGTTTTTCCTGAACCGCTGGCACCCATGATGGCAATGAATTCACCGGTTTTGATCTCAAGGTCAACTCCGCGCAGGGCGTGCACTTCCACATCGCCCATGACGTAAGTTTTGATCAGATGTTCAATTTTTACTAATGGCTCTGCCATGATGGATATCCTAAGGTCCGGGCCTGAAACCGCCGCCGGAATTGAGGATCGAGCGGTTGGCGGCAGCGGCCTGTTTGGGATCGGTATAGTTCACGCCTGTGATGAACTGCTGATCGGGTTCCAGTCCTGAGACCAGTTCGACAAACCTGCCGTCCGAAAGCCCTGTGACAATATCCACGGCAGTGGGGACGCCGTCTTTCAGGATCCAGACCCGGCTTCTGTTTTGCCTTGTTGTGTAGCCTGCACCGGGAGTGAAAGACGCCTGTCCGCCGGATTGCTGTTGAGCTTGAAAGTCTCTTCTGCTGCCGGATTGCGCCCTTTCTCTGAAAGCTGCGCGCTGTTCAGGAGTCATTTGCTGCATCCGCGCCCTGATGCTGTCCGGCATGGTTCTTGCCTGGGCTGAATCAGGTTTTCCGGATGCGGTTTGAGGTCCTCCGCCAAAGGATGGACGCGCCGTTATGCTGTCGTCCCATTTGAGGCCAAACTGTTCCCAGAGCTCTTTGCCGGGCCGGAAACGGATGGCGGATTCCGGAATGCGCGAGACATTTTCCCTTTCCTGAACCACGATGGTGACATTGGCAGTCATGCCCGGAAGCAGCTTCAACTGCGGATTTGCCACATCTATGATCACGGTGTAGGTAACCACGTTTTGATTGGAGTTGGGACTTAGCCTGACCTGGCGGACGCTGCCGTTGAAACGCTCGCCGGCAAAGGCGTCCACTGTGAATTCCACCGCTTCTCCGACCCTGATCTTGCCGATATCGGCTTCGTCAACGTCCGCATCGATCTGCATTTTTCTGAGGTTGTCGGCGATGATGAACAGAGTCGGCGAGCTCATGCTGGCAGCGACTGTCTGGCCTTCTTCCACGTTGCGTGAGATGACGATGCCGTCGATGGGTGAAGTGATAATGGCGTTCTTCAGGTTCTTGTCCGCTTTTTTGAGAGAGGATTCAGCATTGGCAAGGCTTTGCAGCGCCTGGTCATACTTGTTTTGCGCTTTCTGCAGGTCATAGGAAGTGGTCATTTCTTTTCTGAGAAGCTCCTTCTGCAGATCCAGATCGAGCTTTGCATCCTGGACGCTGATCCGGGAGCGGGTGACATCGGAACGGGCTGATTCCAGACTGGCTTCCAGGTTTTCCGTGTCCAGTTTGGCAAGCAATTCGCCGCGTCTGACGGTGTCGTTAAAGTCTTTATAGAGCTTGAGAATTTTGCCCGAGATTTCCGTGCCGATCTCCACTTTGGTGGAGGGATTGAGAGTCCCGCTGGCCGTGACCTCTTCTCTGATGTTGCCGTTGGAGATCGAGTCCAGGCGCCATTCGGGCTTGTTTTTGTTCTTTCTGTAAAGTGAGTAGCCAAAGATGGCTGCAGCGATGATGACAAGGACTATGATCACTCTGATTGCTTTCTTCATTTTTCTTCCTGAATTATCTATGTTTTTCAATATTTAGCAATGTTTCGACCGGATTTCTGCTAAGAAAAGAACCAAAGCTCTTCTGTCAATCAAAAACCGGTCGTCTCTTATTACACGCGCTCCGGCGTTTTCCTGTATTGTATTTTTCGCTCTCTTCACATTTCCTCTGCGCTTGTGCTGACGTTGATTTATCCTTCCTTTTGCCATGCTCCCTGCATAAATCCATTACGGTACTATTACTATACCATTACGGTACCAATACGGTTAATTACCGTAATGCTACCGTAGTGGTACCGTAATGGTCAAGTAATGCTTGTATGAGCTAAGATAAATCTCTTGACAAGCCAATTGAGTGTCAATAGTATGATATTTTGGTAATTCTTGATGAAAGAGGAGGTCCTGTGACTATTGAGCTTACTGCCGATAAACAGACTGCCCGCCTGAAAATTGACGGCATTCTGACCAGTGACAACAGCTATATCCTGCAGGATAAGCTGAACGAAGTTCTGAAAGGTGAATACACGTATCTGGAGCTGGATCTGCTGGAATGCCGCAACATCAGCAGTACGGGCATCGGAAAGATCCTTTTGTTCTACAAAGATTTCATTGCCAAAGGCGGGGAGATCGAAGTCATCAGATGTTCCCACGGAGTTTATGAGCTTTTTTCCATGCTTAAGTTGAACCAACTCTTTACCGTGAATTTGGGCTAAATGGCAGAAAACAAACCCCAGCTAATAGTCGTCGATGACAGCATCAGCATGGTGGACGGCCTGGTCAAGATCCTCCAGGTTTCAGGTTATAATGCTGATCCTGCCTATAATGGCCAGGACGCCCTGCGCAAAATAAGCGCCAAAGAATACGACCTCATTTTATGTGATATCGAAATGCCCGGCCTGACGGGTCTGGATCTGCTCAAGCATGTGCGCCAGGATTATGATGAAATCCCCTTTGTGCTGATGACCGGATTTCTGGAACAGGAATACTTTATCAGGGCGATCCAACTGGGCGCTTCCGACTTCATCCGCAAACCCATCGACACGGAACACCTGTTAAACACGATCCAGCTTCAGCTCAACAAGAAAACTGAAGACAGCGATGTCCAGAAAGCCATCACCAAATTCGACATGGTGGAATTTAATTCCGTGATCGACCCTGCGATGTTTGATGAAGTTGATTTCAGCAAGACTTTCACAATGTTCTTCCGCTACAACCTCAATCTGCACAGCTCTCTGATCAATGAACTGCTGCTCTGCATCGAGGAGATCCTTTACAACTCCCTGATCCACGGCACCCTGAAGCTGAACATGAAAGAGCGCACTCTGAATCATGCGCAGTATAAAGATGTCATCAAGGCAAAACTGCAAGACCCTGAGATTGCCAAAAAACGCATCAACATCATGATGAAAGTCGATCTGCAGAACAAGCTGCTGACCTTCACAGTCGAGGATCAGGGCGACGGATTCGATTATGATTTCTGGCTGAAGAAAATCAATACTTCACAAAGCATCCAGCTTGACGAATACGGGCGCGGCATCTCCATCATCTATCATCTTTGCGATAAACTCACTTTTGACAAAGGCGGACGCCGGATCAGCATCGAGAAAAAGTTTGAGCATGCAGTCCCGCTCCTCAAAGCTTCTAACTGAACTGCTGAAGTCAGCATTGGCACAGGCACGGGAAGCAGGAGTGGAGAGCCACCAGGTCAGACTTCTGCTCTCGGAAATCACAGATATTCCCATTCCCGCATTAACTTTGAACAGTGACCAAGTTCTGGCCGTAGAACAGCAAAACCGCTTCCGATCAGGTTTTATAAGACTTCTGTCTCACGAGCCGGTGCAGTATATCATCGGTAAAACAGAGTTCTATGGCCTGCAGCTTGATGTGAATGAAAATGTCCTGATCCCCAGGCCTGAAACCGAAGGCCTGGTGGAGTGGATCTCCGCTCGGGAAAAGGGTTTTCTCAAAGTACTGGACATCGGCACCGGCAGCGGAGTAATCGCTTTGGCTCTGAAAAAATTGAAACCCCAATTCGATGTCACAGCCACTGATATTTCAGTCTGGTCCATCAGGCTTGCTCGTCAAAATGCACAAAAGAATTCACTTAAAGTCACTTTTCAGAAGGCAGATCTGTTTCCCCAAAACAACATCAGATATGATGTCATAGTGTCCAATCCGCCTTATGTATCTGCTCCCGAATACGCTCTGCTGGCTGACGGGATCAGGTATTATGAGCCGCGTTTGGCTCTACAGGCAGCCAAACATGGCCTTGAGTTCTATGAACGGATTCTGAGCAGGGCAAGTAAATTTCTTGTTCCGCAGGGCAGAATCTATTTTGAGATAGGGGAGTCGCAAGCTCCCGCCATCAGGGAAATCGCTTTCAGCAAAGGATTCAGGCAGATCGAACTCAAACAGGACCTGGCAGGCAGGGACCGTTATCTCTGCCTGGCGCGATAAAGATTTATTGACAAAAAGACTCGTCAGGATTGTCATAACTTTCAAAAGATAATTCATCAGGTGTGAAAATATGGACAGATTCATTATCCAGGGCGGCTCTCCGCTAAAAGGAACCATACATGTCAGCGGTGCCAAGAATGCCATCCTTCCAGTGATGGCAGCCAGTCTGCTGGCGCCGGGAAAATCGGTGCTGAACAATGTGCCGAATCTTATCGATCTCAAGACCATGGCTCATCTGCTTCGCATCATCGGTGCCCGGGTGGAGATCTTTGAAGGCAAGATGCACATCGATTCCACCGACGTCTGCTACTGCGAAGCGCCCTACGAACTGGTCAGCAAAATGCGCGCTTCCATTTATGTCATGGGACCGCTGCTGGCACGCTTGGGAGAAGCGCGGGTCTCTTTTCCGGGCGGGTGCGCCATTGGCACCAGGCCTGTGGACCTGCATCTGAAAGCGATCGAGAAACTGGGTGCGGAAGTAAACATCGAACACGGCTACATCCACGCCAAAGCCAAAAAACTCAAAGGCGCCGTCATCCATTTTGAAAAGTCCTCCGTGGGCGCCACCATCAATACTCTGATGGCTTGCGTCACTGCCGAAGGCGAGACTGAACTGCTCAATGCAGCCATGGAGCCGGAAGTGGATTCCACCATAGATTTCCTCAATCAGATGGGTGCAAAGATCAGCGGCAAAGGCAGCACTCACCTTGTCATCAAAGGTGTGGACGAGCTTTTCCCCGTGGGCATGGAAATGATCTCCGACCGCATTGAAGCTGGCACTTTCCTGATCGCCGGAGCCATGAGCAGCGAGCCCTTAACGGTTGCCAATTGCCAGCCCCACCACCTGGACGAACTGATAGAAAAACTGCGCAGCGCAGGCTGCGAGATGCTGATCAAGGATAGCAGCATTACTGTTCATCCGCCGAAAAAGATCAAACCCGTCAACATTACAACATTGCCCTATCCAGGTTTCCCGACTGACCTGCAGGCCCAGTTCATGGTTCTGATGGCATTGGCGGACGGGGTCAGTATCATAACGGAAACCATTTTCCCGGACAGGTTCATGCATGTGGCAGAGCTGAACCGTCTGCAGTCAGACATTTCTCTGAATCTGAACATTGCCACCGTCAAAGGCGTGAAGCAGTTCAGCGGAGCGGAGATCATGGCGACTGACCTGCGCGCCAGCGCGGCCTTGGTGCTGGCAGGCATCAGGGCGCAGGGCGAAACAATCATCAACCGCATCTATCACATCGACCGCGGTTACGACCGCATTGAGGAAAAACTCAACGCAGTCGGGGCGCAGATCGTCAGGGACAACGCTTAACGGGATAACTTCGGGATGAATGTTCTGGTCACCGGCGGCGCCGGATTCATCGGCTCTCACTTATGCGAAAGACTGATTACGCTGGGGCACAAGGTCGTCTGCCTGGATAATTTCTATCCCTTTTACGACCCTGAGATCAAACGGCGCAACCTGTCTGAAGTCATTTCCCATCCTTCGTTTAAGCTTATCGAAGGTGACATACGCAATCTGTCTGACATCATAAAATGCTTTACCGGCAATGACATTGAAGTGGTAATTCATCTTGCTGCCATGGCGGGAGTGCGTCCTTCGATGGAAGATCCGGAACTCTATGCTAACGTCAATATCATAGGTTTGCTCTATCTGCTGCAGGTCTGTCAGTTACATCCCGTCCGCAAATTCATTTTTGCTTCTTCCTCATCTGTGTATGGCGACAAAAAGTCAGGCGCATTCAAAGAAACAGACACCGATGCAGAGCCCATTTCACCTTATGCGGCAACCAAAAAAGAGGGTGAAGCGATTTGCTTTCTCTGGCAGAGAGTGCTGAAGATCCCCTTTGTGGTGTTGAGATTTTTCACCTGTTACGGTCCGCGCCAGAGACCAGATCTGGCGATTCACAAATTCACGCGTCTATTATATCAAAACAAACCCATCCCCGTGTTTGGCGACGGAACCACCAGCCGTGACTACACCTACATCGAGGACACCATCGACGGCGTCATCAAAGCCATGGATTATCAGGATCAGGGTGTTGGATTTGACATATTCAATCTGGGCGAATCCAAGACCATAATGCTGAAAGACATGATAGCGGAACTGGAAAAAGCCAGCGGCAGAATCGCACTCATAGAACGTCAGCCCTTGCAGCCCGGCGACGTTTCATATACGTGCGCCGACATCTCCAAAAGCAGAAACCGGCTGGGTTACGATCCACGCATCTCTTTTACAGAGGGCATCCGACGCTTCATCAGGTGGTTCAACAGCAACAATTGAATTTATAAGAACACTAAACACACTAAATAGACTAAACACACGAAACTTTGATTTACAAATCAGGTCACATTCTTTGTTTAGTGTGTTTAGAAACTTTCGTGTATTTAGTGTTCCTTTTTTTTCTAATCCGTGTTTTCCGTGGTTAAGTCTTTTCCAGGTAACGGGCAAAGACGTCATAGATCTCGGGAATGAGGCGTGCCGGCTTGCCCCGGTGCGCAAAGACAGCAGTCATGATGGCGCGGAAGCAGAGCTCACCTGTTGAATCAAAGATCTCCTGCTGCCAGGTTGATTTGACTTTGGTCAGGGTCAGGACCTTGCTTCTGACTTCGATGACGTCTTCCAGTTGGATGGCTTTGATGTAGTCTATTTCAAATCTGTACACATACAGGTGCCATTGCATATCGAGGAGTTTCTGGATCGGCATGACCATTTCTTGCAAAGCTTCGCTACGCGCTGCTTCCAGGATGGGCAGGTAGTTGGCGTTATTCAGATGGCCGTAGATGTCGCACTCGTAACCATAGATCCGTTTTTTAAATGTAAAACTCATCTTGTGTTATTCTCTCCTTTGACTAACATTTCATAATTTCAGGCCCATTCCCTGTCAAGAAAAACTGAACATGGGCAGGCGAGCAGTCAATCTCCCACTCAACTGGATAGACAAGTTAAGGGTGGGAGGTAAGGACAGAGTGAAACAGCAGAAAAAATCTTGCCATAAAACAGGGGGCAAAAAAGATGGTCTGCCAGTAAGAAAAAAGTATATTCAGAGGACCTATATGGCAACAATGGCAGATATCAGAAACGGTATGATAATCGAGTTTAAGGACGGTCTGTACTCGGTGGTGGAGTTTTTGCACGTAAAACCCGGCAAGGGCAGCGCTTTCACGCGCACCAAAATGAAGAACATGAAGACCGGCAAGATCATAGAAAACACTTTCCGGGACAGCGATGTAATGACCGAGGTCCGGGTCGAGAAAACCAAGAAGGAATTTCTCTACCGGGACGGTGAGTTTTTTGTTCTGATGGACAGCGAGACTTATGAACAGATCACGGTTGACAAAGCAGTGATCGGCGATTATGAAAAGCTGATGATGGAAAACATGGAGATCTGGGTGCTGGCTACAGTTGCCGGCGAGATTTTAGGCATCGAACTGCCCACCACAGTGATCCAGACCATCGCGGAATGCGAACCCAATGTCAAAGGCAACACGGCCTCCGGTAGCGGTAAGGTCGCTTATACGGAAACAGGTCTGCGCCTGATGGTTCCCTTCTTTGTGGAAGCCGGCGAAAAAATAAAGATTGACACCCGCAGCGGTGAATATATAGAAAGAGCCTGAACATCAGCCTTGCCAAAAACAGGTTTGATGTTAAATTGTCTAATAACCGGAAAATGAATTTTACAAGATAAGATAAAGAGAGGAAAGCATGGGAAAAGTCAAATCCTTCGCCGCCAAACTGGCACACGAATCTTCCCACGAAGGGAAGGTCTTCTGTCCGAAGTGCAACACTGAGATCAAGAAAGTGAAGATCGTCACACAGAAAAAAGGACAAGCCGGTTGGGCACCCCGCTATGACTTCATCAAAGTCTGCAAATGCAACGAAGCTGATGTCATGAGCGGCAAGAACTTCTAACCAAGATCGGAATTGGGCGGATGGTCTGTATAGGGACTCCAGCTTCCCGTGGCACGAATAAGGTGTCGGGGGCGGCTTGAGTCCCGCATTTATCTGGAGAAACCTTTAGCAGAAAGCATTTGTTTGACAATTTATAAATATCAGAATGGGGAAATTGTATGCCTGAACCACTGAGAAAACTGATGAGTTATGCCTGTCTGCCGGCGATTTTATTGATCGCAACGCTGCCGTGTCTGCTCAATGCCAAAGTGCCGGCGCACCCGCTGTATAAGAATCCGCCTCAGTTCAGAAAGACTTTGCCTTCCGAGCAGTTCGGTCCCGCAGCTCTGGATAAGGGCAGGACCTTGCCCCAAAACGTGCTGGCGCTGAGAGTGCAGTTTAGTGATGTGACCTTCCGCGCCGCCGGTGCATTTCCTGATAATTTGCCTCACGACAAGGCCTTCTTCGAGCGCTGGATGCTGC
>Ga0209610_1001619_pt1 | contig 11546 bp, 12 predicted proteins | sample LakKivw275mmetaG_FD_184137 | JGI IMG/M metagenome (GOLD analysis project Ga0209610, IMG submission 184137) | Anoxic lake water microbial communities from Lake Kivu, Rwanda to study Microbial Dark Matter (Phase II) - Lake Kivu water 275m metaG... | ecosystem: Environmental > Aquatic > Freshwater...
TATCCTTTCTTATAATTTGTCAAGTTTTTTAATTTTTAATAATCCTCATTGCCTTGTTTTTAATTTAACGACGTCGCACGTCGTTAATTTAGAAATAACTAATTTTAATTAATATAATTTTAAGGTATAAAAAATGCTGCCGCCTATTGAAGCAAGCTTCTCTAAGCGACAGCATCTCCATTATAGCAAACAGAAATAAATTGTCAAATCATTAAATAAAAATTAAATTCCTAATTCATTGGCCACTTTAGGGTCAAGGTTAGTGGTAAATAATTCTTGAAGCTTTACTGGTTTCACCCATTTAATCTCAGCTATTTCATGAGGTTCATTAGGTTGAACTATGGGTTCTAAAGAGTTTAAAGAACAAAGATGGTACACAATTGTTACAGGGAATTGGGGATGAACACGAAGAGATATCTGTTTCTGAGAGATGATATCATAACCTGTTTCTGCCAAAATCTCTCGTTTGACACACTCTTCTCTAGTTTCTTTTAAGAGCTGTTTGCCACCAGGAAAGGCCCATTGTAAAACTGAATCGTCTGCTCCTTTTTCTATCACTTTTCTTCTAATTATTAAAACTTCCCCTTTATTATTTAAAACTACTCCTAAATTAATAAAGGTTTTGGATTCTTGTGAATTATTAAACATAAATCAAAAAGAGATGTTTTATCACCTCTTTAATATTTTGCCGAAATGGCTAAAACTTCTTCCAAAGATATTATTCCTTCTAAGACTTTAATTATTCCATCCTGGCGTAAAGTAATCATACCTTGACGCTTGACTTCAGCCATTAATCTCTCTTGAGAAGGTTGAGTAAGAATAATTTGCTCCAATTCTGTAGTCATTCTTAATATTTCAAAAATACCAAAACGGCCTAAATAGCCTTTGTTGTTGCAAGTCGGACAGCCTTTTGATTTATAAATATAATAAGGAGATTTGTAGGGAAGAGACTCTTTAATATCTTTAGGTAAAGCAGAAAGATTATCTTCAATTATTTTTTGTTCAGCTGGGTTAGCCAAAACTCTTTCTTTGCAATCAGGACATAATCTTCGGGCTAAACGCTGAGCAATCATTAAGTTTAAAGAGGAAGGAATCAAAAATCTTTCTACTCCTAAATCTATTAATCTTGGAATAACTCCTACGGCATTGTTAGTATGCAGTGTTGAAAGAACTAAATGCCCGGTTAAAGCAGAATGCACTGCCAATTCTGCTGTTTCGTTATCCCGAATTTCTCCTACCATGATAATATCAGGATCTTGCCGCACCATCTGGCGCAAGCCTCGGGCAAAAGTATAACCAATTTCTGGCAGAACTTGAGATTGGTTAACTCCTTCAATGGTATATTCTACCGGATCTTCTAAACTAACAATGTTCACTTTATCCTGATTTAAAACTTGCAAGATGGCGTAAAGAGTCGTGGTTTTTCCAGAACCAGTTGGACCGGTTAAGAGAATCATGCCATAAGGTTTTTGCATTTCTTCTTCTAAAATTGATAAATTCTTGCCTTCTAAACCTAATTCGTGAATGATTTTTAAACCCACAGTCGGGTCTAAAATTCTAATGGCCACCTTTTCACCCAAAGCCGTAGGAAAAGTGGAAATTCTAAAATCAATTTCCTTGTCATCCACAACAGAAAAAAATCGTCCATCCTGGGGCATACGAGTCTCATCAATTTTTAAATTAGCCATTATTTTAATCCGGCTGATAATCGGTTGATTAATTGCTAAAGGTAAATATAAAGTGGTGGCTAAGTTGCCATCAATTCGAAAACGTACTCTTAATTTATTTCTTTCTGGTTCAATATGAATATCAGAAGCCCTAGAACGAACTCCTTGTTTTAAAATCGAAGCAAACAAACGAATAATTGGCGCTTCCTCAGCTACTACCCCTTGAGTGGATTCAATATCTATTAATTGAAACGTTGATTTAGTTTTTGGAGCGCTGAATCTCTTTTGAAAATCTTCAACTAATTTATTAAATTCCTGGGTGAAAGTTTGATATTGTTTTAAAAGATTTTTTAAATCAGAAAGGATAATAATAAAAACTTTTATATCTAGATTCAACCTGTTGGCGACAAATTTTACTGCTTCCTGAGCTTTCAAGTCATCTGGATAAACCATGCCAATATCCAAAATATTGCCATCTTTATTAAAGGCAAGGAAATTATAATGGCGGGCAGTATCTTCTGGCACTAAATTTAAGATGCTTTGTGAAACAATTTCGTTTTTGGTAAAAAACTTAGTCGGCAATTTAAACAATTCGCTCTTGATTTGAGCGGTTGTTTTTTCATCAACTAAATTTTTATCTAATAGGATTTCTTCTGCTCTTTTATTGGTGGTCTTCACTTCTAATAAAACTTGCCGTGCTTGGTCTTCTTTAATCAAACCTTTTTGAATTAAGGTGGAAAGGAATAGTTCTTCTTGGATCATGCCAATGTTGTGAAAAATTTCGAGCGAGACTCAATGTTGAGTGAAGAAATTTTTATTACAACATTGAGCACCCCGTTAGAAGTTTGCAATAGTTTCAAGAGATAATCTATTATATTCTTTATTAAATCTGTTTAACTCTCGCAAAAAAGTGTTTTAACACTTTTTTGCCCAAAATAACAATGGCAAATTTCTAACGGGGTAAAGGTTTTCTAGACAAATTTTGTCACCTAAATGGTTCCAAAATTTGTAGAAAGCCCTTTAAAATGATTGGAAGGGATTCTGACGACCCAAAGCTGGAGAAACTAAGGGCCAAGTAATATGAGAAGCTAAAGTTTGAAAAATCTGATTACTCAAAATACTATCAATATTAAGATTAGCTTTAATTAGCTGCTGGGAAGCAGATGAAGGAAGAACATCCTCCATTTTTGGCTTTTGTAAAATTTCCTCCGGTTTTAAAAAATTTTTCACAAACCAAACACCAATAACTAAAATAATCGCAATGACAATTATCCAAATGAGAGGGCTGCCTTTTTTTTCTTGTTGAACATCAATGGCCATAAATTAGATTTGATAATAGGTTAATAAATCTAAACTAAATTGCAAAATAGAAGAAGACTTGGTCTTAGTTTTCTTTCCCAAAGGACTGGGCAAAGAAACTGCTTTAATATTAATTTTGTTCAAATCAAAAAGCCGCAATTCTTTTTCTATCTCTCCTATCCAAACCTTAAAAGTGTCATAGTTCGCATTAAAATCGGTTTTAATTTGTAAGATATTATAATTATCTTTTTTTTGAGTATTAAAATTAAGACCATTTAAAGAAAGATTTGCTTTTTTAGAGATAGCATCTAAAGTAGCTAAAACCTGAGCGGTTTGAGGATCATTGGGTAAAGCCTGATCAATCATCTCAATCTTATCTCCTAAATTCTCATAATTTTGGATGAGAAGATCAAATTTAGCTTTATAATCTTTAAGCATGGTGATTTTTCCCTCAGCCTCATTAATTTTATTCACCAAATCTTTCCTTTGTTCCATTTCTGGTCTAATAAAATTAATAAAAACATAAACAGAAGCGCCGATTAAAATCGTGATAATTAATATGGAAAGATTTTGTTTAGTAGTTTCTGTCATATTTAAAGATTAAATTGCTTCTTGAATTATTGGAGGCTGATATTTTAAAACTTGAGGTTGAAGTGAGAGCTCTAAATGAAACTGCATGGTATTATCATCACTCACTTTCATGTCTCTAAAAATTACCATTTTAATATCTTTTGGATCATTAACAAAACCATTGACTGCCTCACTTAGAATTTGCTGATTCTTAGCAACTCCCTCCAATATTAAAGAATTCTTATCCAAAGAATAGTCTAGAGAAGTGTAATAAATTTGAGGATGAGTAATTTGTTCCAAAAGAATCAAAACATTGGAAAAGTAAACATGATTACCCAGCAATTTTTCTAAATTAATCAACTTCTTTTCAAAAATGGCTATTTGTTGTTCTTGGTCTGGAAGAAAAGCTGCTCTTAGAGTTTGAAATTCTGTTTCTAATTGCTTGAGCTTATTTTTTTGAATATTGTTCCAGTAATTTAAGCCGAAGGCTACCCCTAGGGTTAAAAGACACATAATTAAAACAAAGGTTAAAAGACCTTTTGGCCAAGCAGGAAATAATTTTGTCGTTTTTAAAGAATCGTAATCAAATTGATTCATTTTCTTTGTATATCTTTATTATATAAGATTTTTTGCTGTCAAGCAAATTAATTAAATGTTTTTAAAAGCAACAGCGCAGGCAGCAGTGAGATTAGTCCCGATATCTCTAATAATGGGAGCGAGATTCGGATGATAAGAAATAATACCCCAGCTAAAAGGATCACCTTTTATTACTGGCATTAAAAGAGCATCAGAATAATATTTATCTAAACCATTGAGATTAGCGCCGCCGCCAGTTAAAATGATTTTTTCTACTTTTCGTTTGGATTGAAGATAATAATTATTAATAGCCTTTTCTATTTCCCTTTTAATCACATCTAAGAGTGGGGTTAAGAGCTTCAGAAGAGCGATTCCACCTTGATACTGAATATCCAAACTAGAAGTTTTTTTGACTTCCTCGGCTCTTAGAGGACTGATTCCTAAACCGCTAGAAATGACTTGGGTCAAATCACCACCAGCAGTATCAATATTATGAGTCTGCCGAAGATTGCCTCTGTCAATGACGCTGATAGAAGTTGTTCTTCCACCAATATCCACTACTATAGCTGGACTTTTTTCTTTTGTACCCAATAATCGAGCTGTAGCCACTGTTTCCAGCTCCAATCCCTTGAGATTAAGTTTCGCTAATTTTGCTATTCTTATATATCTATGGACAATCTCTGTTGGTACAGCCATTAAAAGCACTTGCATTCTATCATTTTCCCTCTCCATAATTTGCCAATCTAAAGTCATTTCTGCTAAAGACATGGGAACATATTGGCCAGCTTGATAACGAATAGCTTTAGCTAATTCTTTTTCTTTCATTTCTGGAAATTCTATCAAAGAAACAAAACCAGAAAAACCTGGTAAAGTCATATAAGAGGTAACGGCATCAAGTTTAGCAGTTCGAAGTAATTGTTTTAATAACAAAGCAGTGCTTTCTTCTAAAAGTTTAAAAGTTGAGGTTTGAATGGCATCATTAATTCGTTCCAGATGCCCGTATTTTTCCAAAATTCCATAATTTGATAATTCCATTCTTCCTTCTTTTCTTTTCAACTCGACTATCTTTAAAGAAGTTGTGCCAATATCTATTCCCAAAAATAAATTTTGCTTAAAAATACCCATAGCTATATAATATATTATACAAGATACTAGATACAAAATACAAGATATAAAAACTATGCCCCACCGTTTTTTTATTTCGAGCGGAGTGAGAAAAAAGGTTCTGCCGAATAGTACGAGGCAAGTTCTTATTTCGAGCGGAGCGAGAAAAAAGGTTCTGCCGAATAGTACGAGGCAAGTTCTTATTTCGAGCGGAGCGAGAAAAAAGGTTCTGCCGAGCAGAACGAGGCAGGTTCTTAATTTTCTTTTAGATCTTCTTTTCCCTTGGCAATGTCTTTATTGCCAAAAGGAAGTAGAAAATGATTTTCCTCTTTGCCAGAACTGTTTTCATCAAATAGCAATTTTTGATGATTTCATTTGTCCAGTTTGCCAAAAAAGATTAAGCAATAGCAAACAAAAGCATCGTTCTTGTCAGGGAAAAACTCATTTAACTGCTTTGGGTATTGTTTCTTCTTATGAAAATTCTATTTTAAAAGAAACTATTCATTTTTTTAAATATAAGCAAATCAAAAATTTAGTTCAACCCTTATCTTTATTGACTATCCAATTTTTAAAAAACAGTTTTTATTTTTCCCAATTCCCTAAAAACAATTTATTAATCATTCCTTTGCCTCTTCATTTGAGAAAAAAGAAACAGCGAGGATTTAACCAATCAGAATTAATTGCCAAGAAAGTAGCTGATTATTTTCATCTTCCTATTTGTTCAGATATTCTTTTGAGGATTATAAATAATCCAGCCCAAGTATCAATGAAAAACGCTAATGACAGAAAGCTTAATATTCAAGGAGTTTTTCAAATCAAAAACGGAGACAATTTAAAACACAAAACTATTATTTTGGTTGATGATGTTTATACTACTGGTGCTACCATGGAAGAAGCAGCAAAAATTCTAAAACAAGCCAAAGTAAAACAAGTCATTGGTTTAGTTTTGGCTAAAGGATAAAAATATTTCCAGCGGAGGGTAGAGGATTTGAACCTCTAAGCCCTTGCGGGCACCGCTTTTCGAGAGCGGCGCAATGCCATTCTGCCAACCCTCCTGATAACTTTGATTATTTGTATTTCAAAGCATCAATAATTAAAAACATTGGTATCTCTTGCTTGGCAAATTCCTTCATTCTTTTTTCTGCTAAAGTAGAGTATCTTGACCGTCGTAATCTAGTATTGCTATCTTCTTTTCTAGCTTTTACAATTTCTTTTTTGGTAGCAATTTCCCAGAGACCATTAATGAGTAAGTTAGCATCGCGTAAATATCGTGAATATGTCTCGAGCGAGCGATGATAATGAGTAGCTTTAACCCCACTTAGCCATAATGTGCGTTTCTCTGCAGTAGTTGATAAATATCTACTAATTGCCCTAGCAAAATATTTCTTCTTATCTTCTCTAATAATAGTCCATTGCTGATGAAACTCATCATGAAAAACAGGATGAGTTATCGAAAAAACGAAATGGCCCTTTTGTTTCAGAACACGTGAAACTTCTTTGATAGTGTTCCTGGCATCTGCAATATCCATTAAACTCATATTGGCTATAGCTATATCAAAGTATTTACTTTTAATACCGTATAATTTAGCAGCGTCTCGAACAAAATAATTTATATTCAATGATTTCTCCTTCTCTTTGATAATGGCGAAATCTAACAATTTTTTGGAAATATCAATAGCCATTACCCTTGCGCCTTTTTTGGCAAGTAATCTGGAAAAATAACCATTACCACAGCCAATTTCTAAAATTATTTTATTACGAATATTGCCGAGTATTTTAAAAATCGCAGGATCGATATCTATATATTGATGCCAAGCACCAATATCTCCAACTTCATTATTCCACCACTCTGCTGCTTTATCCCATTCAACTTTTTTAAATTTCTTCTTCATTTTGAAGTTATATGGTGCCCCTGGGAAGAATTGAACTTCCATCTTCGCCTTAGGAGTGCGAGGCTCTATCCGTTGAGCTACAAGGGCCTCATTTAACGAGGCCTCACCCACGTTTAACGTGGGGGCTTGTTAAATAAAAATAGTTTAACAGTTTTTTTCTTGAAAATAAAGAATTTTATTGTTAGAATACAGACTTAAGGGCCGGTAGCTCAATTGGCAGAGCGCTGCTATGGCATAGCAGAGGTCGTGGGTTCAACTCCCATCCGGTCCACCCCGTTAAAAGTTTAAGTAAGGTTTTCTATATTGGATAACTAAAGCCGAAAGGCGGCTTCGCCTAATAACCTATCTATTATTGAGAACTCAGGTGGAACTTCTAACGGGGTCCACCTCATTAAAAATTAATTTATTATGGGCGGTTAGCTCAACTGGTTAGAGCAACCCCCACACCAAAATGGACGATTAGCTCAGTTGGTTAGAGCGCGTCGCTTACATCGACGAGGTCGCGGGTTCGAGTCCTGCATCGTCCACAAATTGGTGTGGGGGAGGCCAGGGGTTCAAATCCCTCAGTGCCCACTAAAATAGTGGGGAAAGAAATAAGCTATGAAATTCTTACCCCAAAATAAAATTAAGTTGAGATGGACGCCCAATTTTGCTTATGCTATAGGATTAATCACTACTGATGGATATCTATCAAAAGATAAAAGACATATAGGTTTAAAGTCCGTTGATTATCAACTAGCCAATAATCTCAAAAAGGCCCTCAACTTAACGAATCAAATTAAAAGACGTTCTTCTAAAAGTCTTTCTCGAAAAGATTGTTTTGAGATACAATTTGGTGATATAAATTTCTATCGTTTTTTAAACAAAATTGGACTAACTTCTGCCAAATCCAAGGTAATTAAACAAGTCGAGGTGCCTGATAAATTCTTCGCTGATTTTCTTCGAGGAGTCTTCGAAGGAGATGGTTCTTTTTATACTTTCTATGATAAAAGGTGGAAAAATAGTTTCGTATATCAACTATCTTTTGCATCTGCAAGTCTTAATTTTCTTAAATGGTTAAAACATAAATTATCAGATTTATATAAAACTCATGGATTTTTTCATAAAGGAAAGGGGATCTACGAACTTCGATACACAAAAAGAGATACCCAAATATTATTCCAAAAGATATATTATTCAAAGAATTCCTTGATTTTAAATAGAAAATATACTAAAATACAAAAATATATTTTAAAAGATATTTCAGAGGTTGCGACAAGGCCGAGGTAGCTCAGTGGTAGAGCGTTGGTCTGAAGAACCAAGCGTCCGGTGTTCGATTCACCGCCTCGGCACCAAGAAATATAAATCATATGCAAACTGATGAATTAAAAAAGAAAATTCAAGCCATTAATCTTCCAGAAGTTAATACTTTTCTGGAAGGAGTTATTTTAGAAAAAAAAGAGAAATCACTCTTTATTGATCTTTCTCCTTATGGCACTGGAGTTATCCGAGGCTCTCATTATTTAGAAGCAAAAGATTATATTAAGGATCTCAAAATGCAAGATAAAGTTACGGTCAAGATCTTAGATTGGAACAATGAAGAAGGATTAATAGAACTATCTTTAAAGAATCTCTCTCAGGAAAAAAGTTGGAATACCATCAAAAAATTAAAAGAAAAAAATATTACTGTACCGCTTTTAATTACTGAAGCTAATGTTGGCGGTTTATTAGGAAAAATGGATAGCATTAAAGGATTTCTGCCGGTATCTCAACTTTCTAGTGAGCATTATCCAAAAGTAGATGGAGGTTCAAAAACAAAAATTTTGGAAAAATTAAAAGAATTCGTTGGTAAAGAGTTATCAGTGAAAATTTTCGATGTTAATTCTTCAACTAATAAATTAATTTTTTCAGAAAAATTGGTTGAATTGGATCAATTAAAAAAAATTGCTGATAAATATAAAGTTGGGGACATAGTCAAAGTGAAAATTACTAAAATTGTCAGTTTTGGCGCTTTTGTTAAAGTAGATGATACTCCTGTTGATGGTTTGATTCATATTTCTGAAATCAGTCACAAACCAGTTGCTGATCTTAATAAGGAATTGAAAGAAGATGAAATCAAGGAAGCAAAAATTATTGCCATCGAAGATGGAAAAATTTCTTTGTCTCTCAAAGCTTTAAAGCCAGAAATACAAGAAAAACTTAGTGGAAAAGAAAAGGAAAATCATACAGATCCAGAAATCAAAAAAGAAAATTAATCAGGTACCAAACAAATTAAAAAGATCGATTCAAATCGATCTTTTTAATTTTCAATCTTTTTGCTTCTATCTTACGGCTTCTTTCAAGCCCTTTCCAGCTTTAAACTTAGCAACAGTCATTGCCGGAATGCTAATCTTTTCCCCAGTCTTAGGATTTACTCCCTGACGAGCAGCTCTCTTCCTAGCAGAAAAAGTGCCAAAACCAGTAATAGTAACATCCTCTCCTTTAGTTAAAGACTTAGTAATAGCATCAATAATTGCCTCCAAGGCCTCACCAGCATCTTTTTTGGAGCAATTAATGCGGCTGACAATAACATCAGTTAATCCTTCTTTAGTCATGATTATTTTATTATTAAAATTAATTTTATAAGGCTTCGACCTTTCAATGCCTTCATTATAGCAATAAAGCCAAAAAAAAGCAACTGTCAACTCTCGCTCACCCTTAAGATTAAAATCGAATGAATTTTTTCTATCGAGCCATTTCTGTGGCTCTAGTTTCCCGAATCACAGTCACTTTGATTTCTCCAGGATATTTTAACTTTTCTTCTATTTGCTCAGCAATATCGCGGGCTAATTTAATAGCTTCCATGTCATCTATTTTATTAGGAAAAACAAAAACTCTCACTTCCCGGCCTGCGGAAATAGCATAAGCTTTTTCTACTCCTTCAAAAGAAGTTGCTATTTCTTCAAGATTCGCTAAACGCTTCAAATAGGCTTCTAAACTTTCTTTTCTCGCTCCTGGCCGAGAGGCTGAAATAGCATCAGCTGCATTGATAATAGCTGCTTCAATAATTTCTACTGGATAATCTCCGTGATGGGACTGCATGGCTTTGATAATTTCCTCTGGCATCTTGTATTTCATCAGGATTTTTCTCCCTAATTCTAGGTGAGTACCTTCTATTTCCTGATCTACTGCCTTGCCAATATCGTGAAGCAGCCCTGCTTTTTTAGCCACTTCAATATTAGCTCCTAATTCTTCTGCTAAAGCTCCTGCCAATAGAGAGACCTCCATGGAGTGAGTTAAGGCATTCTGACCATAACTTGTTCTAAAATAGAGACGACCCAAAAGATGCACTAACTCTGGTGGTAAATCTAAAATTCCAGTTTCATAAGCTGCTTCTTCGCCTTGTTTTTTAATGATGTCTCTAACTTCTGCCTGAGCTTCAGCCACCTTTTCTTCGATTCTTGCTGGCTGAATCCGACCATCTTTAATTAATTTTTCCAAAGCCAAGCGGCCTACTTCCCTACGCACGGGATTAAAAGAAGATAAAATAACAGTATTGGGAGTATCATCCAAAACCAATTCTACGCCAGTAAGTTTTTCAAAATGACGAATATTTCTTCCTTCACGACCAATAATTTTTCCTTTAATATCATCCGAAGGTAAATCAAGTGAAGTAGTGGTAATTTCACTTATATTAGTGTGAGAATATCTTTCAATGGCATCCACTATTATTTCTTTAGCTTTCTTTTCAATTTCCTCTTTTCGAACTGATTCTAACTTTCTCATGGCTTCAATCAGTTCCTCTTGATATGTTTTTTCTACTCTTTTAAACAGTTCTTCTTTTGCTTCAGTCATTGTCAATTTTGCCATTTTTTCTAAGATTTCTAACTCGCTCTGTTGCAATTTCTCTAGTTCTGCCTTCACTTGTTGAATTTTGTCATAAATTCTCTTAGTTTCTTTTTCCTTTTCATCTATTTCTAATTGTCTCTTATCTAATAATTCTTCTCTTTCTAATAATCTTTCTTCTAATTTGGTAATTTGATTTTTCCTATTCTTTTCTTCATCCTTTGCTTCTTCAAAAACTTTCTCTGCTTTTTCTTTGGCTTCTAAAACAATGTTCTTTGCTTCATCTTTAACTTTTTCTATCCTTTCTTTTAAAGTAGCTTCAATAGAATTAGCTTGTTTTTGGGCAAGCTTTTGGCGAATAATATAACCAAAAATAACGCCACCTCCTAAGGCTCCTAAAATGATTAATATATTAAATGTAGCCATAGTTTTAATTTGGCTAACTATTGTCTTTCCTGTTTAAAATGTTTAATTAACGAAAAACTCCTCCTTTCTTTTCAGAGTAATGGTTACAAAACGTTGATGGTTAAGGAAAAAAAGTGAAAAATTCATTAAATTAACGCCAAAACTAAACAAGAAAAAATAATAGTTAGCAAGAAGTTAAAATTAGAAAACCGATGATAAATTCTATCTT
>Ga0209610_1001620_pt1 | contig 11546 bp, 12 predicted proteins | sample LakKivw275mmetaG_FD_184137 | JGI IMG/M metagenome (GOLD analysis project Ga0209610, IMG submission 184137) | Anoxic lake water microbial communities from Lake Kivu, Rwanda to study Microbial Dark Matter (Phase II) - Lake Kivu water 275m metaG... | ecosystem: Environmental > Aquatic > Freshwater...
AGGCGGAGCACCCAGGTCCGGTTCCGGCCGACGTGGAGCACGAAGACGTGGTCGGTGCCGGCCCTGGCGAGCTCCGACTCGACCTCGGTATCTTTGATTGGCCTGGCTTCGAACCATTGGCCGATTGCGGCCACGATGTCGTTCCATTTGGGGCTCTTTAAGCCGTAGATGAGCCGGTGGGTGGGGAGAATCACGAGGCCCGGGTCGGAGATGTTGACGAACGCCGTTGACTTGAACCGGAGCGCAGCGTCGTCCGGCACGTTGCCGGCCCGTTCCATCTCCTGGCGGAAGTTGAGCGCGGTTTCGTAGCGGTGGTGGCCGTCGGCGATGAGCATCACTTTGTCGGCGAGCGCCTTGTGTACGGTGGCGAGTTTGGCTGGGTCGGTTATCGCCCAGACTTTCTGGACGACGCCGTAGTCGTCGGTCGCCTTCATCGTCGGCTCGCCGGTTGGAGCTAGCGTGCTCTCGACGACGCCATGGGGGTCATCGTAGAGCATGAAAATCTGCTCGTAGTCGGCCCGGCTGGCGCGGAGCAGGCTCAGGCGGTCGGCCTTGGGCTTGGAGAGCGTTCGTTCGTGCGGCAGGACTGTGCCTTTTTCGAACTCATCCACCCGGATGGCCGCGATGAATGACTTCCGCGTCTTCTTCTGGCCCCCGATTTCGAATTCCTGGTGCAGGACGTAGATGGCCGGGTCGGCGTCGCGGGCAAGGACAAGTTGCTGCGACCAGAGCCTGAAGGTGGTGGCGGAGAAGGCGTACGGGTCGGGCGCCGCCGGCAGGATGAGGTTCACGAAGCTGTTGGGGTTGCGCGCTATGTACTTCTGCTGCAGTTCTTTGGGTATCTTGTCATAGGGCTGGGTGATCACCTGCGACAGGTCCCGGAACTTCATCAGGTTGTAGTGCCAGCCGCGGAACGGTCTTACGTCAGCCAATTGAACTCCTTCAAGAACAGGTTAAGGCTGAGGTGAAGGTTGAGAATGGGACACGAGTTTCTCCGCATCTCAATCTCAGCCCGTGCCTCGACCTGTGTCCGATTTTACTTTCCCAGCAGGACTTTGCGGACTTCTTCGGCGATGCCGATGCCGGCGCGTTCCTGGCCTTCTTTGGTCTGGGCGCCGACGTGGGGCGTGCCGATGACATTGGGCAGGGAGAAGAGCTTGAAGTCTTTGATTGGCTCGCTTTCGTAGACGTCGAGCGCTGCCGCGCCGACCTGGCCGCTCTTCAGAGCCTCGTAGAGCGCTTCTTCATCCACAACGCCCCCGCGTGCGCAGTTGACTATGACCACGCCCTTCTTCATCTGGGCGATACTCTCTTTGTTGATGATGTGTTTGGTCTGGTCGGTCCTGGGTATGTGGAGCGAGATGTAGTCCGCGTTCTTGAGCATTTCCGGGAACTCGCAGAGCTTGCCCGCCCCGCACTCTTTGATGAACGGGTCGAAGACGAGCACGCTCATTCCCATGGCGATGGCGCGTTTGCCGAGCTCGGTGCCGATGCGGCCGGAACCGATGAGGCCGAGGGTCTTGCCGTAGAGCTCAGTGCCTTTGAAGGCCTTCTTTTCCCACTTGCCTTCTCTCAGGGACTGGGTCGCCTGCGGGATGGAGCGAGCACACGCGAACATCATGCCCAGCGCCAGCTCGGCAACCGTGATCGAGGTCGCGGCGGGCGTGTTCACGACTTTGATGCCGCGCGCGTCCGCGGCTTTCTTGTCAACGTTGTCGAGGCCGACGCCGGCGCGGCCAATGACTTTGAGGTTCTTGCCGGCGTTGATGACGTCGGCAGTCACCTTGGTGGCGCTGCGCACGATGATGGCATCGTAGGCAGGTATCGCCTGCATCAGGTCGGGAGGGGGAAGGCCCGGGCGCTCGTCGACTTCGAGCCCGGCGTCCTTGAGCATCTGCACGCCGGTCTTGGCAATCGGGTCGGTGATTATGACTTTCATGAGTGACTCCTTATCCTTGCGGCTTCGAACTGCCGCTCCATGGTAGCCGAACCGGCGGGAAAGTCAACCATGCTGCGTTCCTCCCGAACCCGATATTGAACCACCAAGACACCAAGAACATCAAGCAGACAAGACCACCTGAGTTATCCACGCTCTTTGTGCCGGAATCCTGCGTCGGATTCGAGATGTTCCGTCATTGACTTAGCCGCAGGTTCTGCTAGTGATTATAGTGAGTTTGACTGGAGGTGCCCGATTCCGGTATACGAGTTTCAGTGTCAGGACTGCGGTAAGAAGTTTGATGTCGTCGCCACCCTGGCCGAGAAAGAGGCCGGGCTGGACCCGGCCTGTCCGAAGTGCGGGAGGACGCGCGCCCGGCAGGTGTTCAGCCGGTTTATGTTGCTGACCGGGTCGAAGACGGACGAGGACTTCGACGAGGGACCCGACGACATGGGCGCAGGCGATGATTTGGGCGGGCTTCCCGATGAAGCCGGCATGGACGGCATGGATGACCTCGGCGGAGGTGACTCGGGCGACCTCGATGACCTCGACTAGCCCGGAGGGCTAAATGAGTCCGAGGAGGACAAGGTGATGCACTGGTATGACTGGATGACGCTCGCGATCGTGGTGGGAGGGACGATAATCCAGACCGTGCGGGGCAGCAAGGCCGGCGGCATGGGCCTGCCGCTCTTCGAAGCCGGTGGCGTCGTCGTGGCCGCCGTGGCGGCTACGGCGTTCACCCACGGTCTCGCCGGTCTGATTCATTTAAGCGAGAGTGTCGTGCTGCTCGCGCTGTTTTTGGTCCTTTCGATACTCGCATTCATCGTGGCCCGCTGGCTGTTTACGGTGACTTCGCTTTCGTTCCAGTCGCTTGACGGATTCTTCAGCTTCCTGTTCGGGCTGGTGCTCGCCTGGACGGTCGCGCACATGGTGCTGAGAATCTTCATCCTGTCCCAGGGCGGCAACGGTGAGATAGCGGCGCAGATGGCGAACTCGCCGGTCGCGCGCGAGGTGTACGAGTTCCGGACCTGGAACGCACTGATGCGGCTGCTGTTCAAGGCAAGACTCGCCCCGGAGTTCAACCCGGACCAGGGGTAGCCAGGTGGTGAGTCGGAAGCAAACGATGGTGGCCGGAGCGCGCGAGCAACGGGAGCGACGTTGAGCTGGGTTGACGGGATGACGCTTGCGCTGATGGCGCTCGTGACCGTCGTCCAGACCGTGCGCGGCGTCAGGGCCGGGGGCATGGGCCTGCCATTCTTTGAAGCCGCCGGCGTGATAGTCGCCGCCGTCGCGGCCACGTCGCTGTCCCATGAGTTGGCCGGCTCGCTCCACGTCAACGAAAGTACGCTCTTGCTCGTCCTGTTCATCCTGTTGTCGGTGCTGGCGTTCGTCCTGGCCCGCTGGCTGTTCGCCCTGACGGCGTTGTCGTTCCAGTCACTCGACGGCATACTCAGTTGCCTTTGCGCGCTGGTGATGGCCTGGACGGTTGGGCACATGTTTCTGAGAATCATGATCGGGTCGGCGGACAGCGAGTACGTCGAGGCAATCGCCAACTCGCCGGTCGCACGCGAGGTCCTCCGGTTCCGGAGTTGGCATGCGCTGATGCGGCTGCTGTTCAAGGCCAAGGCAGGTCCGGAAATCGACCCGGGGCTCGACTGAGGATTGCCGAATGGCGAATGGCGACTGCGGATTGCCGGGCGCGACCCCATTTCCGCGCAGGTCGGCCGGTGGGGTCCTTTCGTTGGAGCGGCCTTCCCGTGTTTGAGGTCTACACCGGCGACGGCAAGGGCAAGACGACTGCTGCCCTGGGTCTCGCGCTGCGCGCCACCGGCCACGGCTGGAACGTGCTGATCGTCCAGTTCATGAAGGGCAACCCGGAGTACGGCGAAATCACGGCAGCCAAGGGGGTCAAAGGTCTCACGGTGGTGCAGACCGGCCTGCCGACTTTTGTCGAAAAGGGCAACCCGAGCGCCGAAGACCTTGCCGAGGCCGCGCGCGGACTGGCGCTGGCACGCGAAGCTCTCGGTTCGGGCAGGTACCGGCTCGTCATCCTCGATGAGATAAACGTGGCAGTGGACTACGGGCTGGTGAAGCTTGACGACGCGCTGTCGCTCGTTGATGATTGTCCGGACGAGGTGGAGCTTGTGTTCACCGGCCGCGGGGCGAAGCGGGCAGTGCTGGAGCGCGCCGACCTCGTAAGCGAAGTCCATGAGGTGAAGCACCCATACCAGAAGGGATTCGTCAATCGCGTCGGGATTGACTACTAGCGGTCTGCTGGCGGAGTTTCGCGCCGGCTCCAAGCGGGCGTGCGCCCGCGTGATGAGTGTCGTCGAGGACGACCCGGATGCAGCGACCGCGGTCCTCGATGAGCTCTACCCGATGATGGGCAGGTCTTACCGCATCGGCATCACGGGCCCACCGGGTGCGGGCAAGAGCACGCTGGTTGAGAAGCTGGGGCGCGAGTGCCGGAACCGCGGCAAGACCGTGGGGATAGTGGCGGTTGACCCGTCCTCGCCCTTCTCGGGCGGAGCCCTGCTGGGTGACCGCGTGCGGATGCCGTCGCTTTTCACCGACCCGGGCGTGTTCATCCGTTCGATGGCCACGCGGGGCGGGATGGGCGGTCTGGCCGCCCGCACCAAGGAAGTCTGCGACGTGCTCGATGCATTCGGCCGGGACTGCATTATCATCGAGACGGTTGGGGTGGGACAGGTCGAGCTCGACATCGCTTCGGCGGCCCACTCGACCGTGGTCGTGCTGGTGCCGGAATCGGGCGACGCCATTCAGACCATGAAAGCCGGCTTGATGGAAATCGGCGACCTCTTCTGTGTGAACAAGTCGGACCGCGATGGCGCTGACCGGCTGGTGATGGAGGTCGAGACGATGGTTGAGATGAAGGTCCGGACCAACGGTTGGGTACCGCCGGTTGTGAAAACAGTGGCGACAACCGGGTTAGGCATACCGTTGCTGCTCGACCAGCTTGAGGCGCATCGAAAGCACCTCGACCGCTCCGGGGTGTTGACCGAGCGCAAGCGCGAGAGCGTGAGAGCCGAGATTATCGAACTGACCGAGGAATGGCTGAGGCGTGACGTGTGGCGCCGGCCGGACGTGGCCGGCCGGCTCGACGACCTCGTGCAGCAGGTGGTGAATGGCGGCACGACACCCTATCGGGCAGCCGAGACAATATTGAGAGACGTTCTGGCCGCGAGTTGAGAGGAGATTCGCATGGCTGATGACTTAGAGAAGATTGCCGACGAGCGGCGCAAATGGCAGCAGGAAGTCGAGCCGGGAGACAAAAGCCGGTTCCAGACGCTCTCCGGCGTGCCGCTCGACATCCTTTATACACCGGCCGACCTGGCCGGGTCCGAGTATCTGAAGGACCTGGGATTCCCCGGCCAGTACCCGTTTACTCGCGGTGTGCGGAACAACATGTACCGGGGCAGGCAGTGGACGATGCGCGAGTTCTCGGGCTTCGGCACCGCCAAAGATACGAATGGCCGGTACAAGTTCCTGCTCGCGCACGGCGAGACCGGCCTTTCGGTCGCGTTTGATTTCCCGACCCTGTACGGAAGAGATTCGGATGAAGCAATCTCTCGCGGAGAAGTGGGCAAGTGCGGAGTCGCCATCGCGTCGCTGGCGGACATGGAGACGCTGTTCGACGGCATCCCGATGGCCGACGTCTCGACCTCGATGACTATCAACGGGCCCGCATCCGCGGTATGGGCCTTCTATCTCGCGGCGGCAGAGAAGCAGGGCGTGCCGAGCGAGAAACTGCGGGGTACGATCCAGAACGATATACTGAAGGAGTTCATTGCCCAGAAGTCGTGGCTGTTTCCGCCCGAGCCGTCGATGCGGGTTATTACCGACATCATGGCCTATGCGGCGAAGCACGTTCCCAAGTGGAACACGATTTCGATATCCGGCTATCACATCCGCGAGGCCGGCTCGACCGCGGCCCAGGAGCTTGCGTTTACCCTGAAAGACGGGCTGACCTATGTCGAGGCAGGCATCAAGGCCGGGCTCGACGTAGACCTGTTCGCGCCACGCCTCTCCTATTTCTTCAACTCACACCTTGACTTCTTCGAGGAGATAGCCAAGTTCCGGGCGGCGCGGCGCATCTGGGCGCGCGAGATGAAGGAAACGTTCAAGGCGAAAAGGCCGGAGTCGTGGCTGCTCCGGTTCCACACCCAGACCGCGGGCTGCAGCCTGACGGCGCAGCAGCCCGAGAATAACATTGTCAGGACCGCGTTCCAGGCCATGGCCGCGGTGCTGGGCGGAACCCAGAGCCTGCACACGAACTCGATGGACGAGACCTGGGCGCTGCCGACCGAGAAGGCGGTGCTGATTGCGCTGCGCACGCAACAACTGATTGCCGAGGAGACCGGTGTTACGAACACAATCGACCCGCTGGGTGGCTCGTACTTCATCGAAGCCCTGACGAACGAGCTCGAGAAGCAGGCCTATGACTACTTCAAGAAGATCGACGCGCTGGGCGGGATGGTGAAGGCCATCGAGCACGGCTTCCCGCAGCGCGAGATTGCCGACGCGGCCTACCGGTACCAGAAGCAGGTCGAGCAGGGCAAGCGAACTGTGGTCGGCGTGAACAAACACATACTCGAAGGCGAGAAGCTGGAGATTCCGCTGCTCAGAATCGATCCGACCGTCGAGCAGGAGCAGCACCAGCGTTTGGCGGACTTGCGCGGGAAGCGGGACAACACGAAGGTCAAGAAGTGCCTGGCCGACCTCAAGGCCGCATGCGCAGGCAGAGAGAACGTGATGTATCCCATCCTCGATGCGGTGCGCGCCTACGCCACACTCGGCGAGATCTGCGGCACGATGAAGGACGTTTTCGGTTCCTACGAAGAGCCGCCGATGTACTAGGGAGGAACAATGGCAAAGAAGTTGAGAGTATTGGTCGCCAAGCCGGGGCTCGACGGTCATGACCGCGGGGCCAAGGTCGTGGCGCGGGCCCTGCGCGATGCCGGGTTCGAGGTCATCTACACGGGTCTGCATCAGACGCCGGAGATGATTGCCGAGGCGGCGCTGCAGGAAGATGTGGACGTCGTCGGTCTGTCAGTGCTGTCCGGCGCACACATGACCCTTTTCCCGGAGACGATGCGACTGCTCAAAGAGAAAGGCGCGGGCGATATCCTCGTATTTGGCGGCGGGATCATTCCCAAGGAGGACATGGAAGAGCTGTACAAACAGGGCTGCGGCCGGCTCTTCGGTCCCGGCACGCCGACCACGGACATCGTGGCCTACCTTAAAGAGAAGTTCCCGGACCGCATCTAGAGGAAAGTACAAAGGACGAAGTGGTAAGAACAAAGCAGGCGGAAAGTACTAAGGACGAAATCCGAACGACTTTGTCCTTGTCACTTTGGACTTTCCCCGATAGGAGGCTTGAATGAACTCGGTCTTACTGCCGGTGCTTGGCGCAGTTGTGTACCTCGTCGGGATGAGGGTATACGCGGTCTACATCGACCGCAAGGTCATCGGGGCTGACCCGAAGCGGGCGACCCCGGCGCGGATGTACGCGGACGGCGTGGACTTCATGCCGACTTCGCGCAGCATCCTCTTTGGCTATCAGTTCAAGTCAATAGCCGGGGCCGCGCCCGTGCTTGGGCCGATCATCGCCATCAAATGGGGCTGGCTACCCGGTCTTGTCTGGATACTACTGGGGACCTTCTTCATCGGTTGGATTCAGGACTATACGAGCGCGATGGTCTCTTTGCGCAACGACGGGAAGACCTTCGGCGGTATTTCCTTTTCGCTCATCTCACCGCGTGCCCGGACGATACTGTTGACTTTCATCTACCTTTATCTGCTGCTGATAGCGGCGGCATTCACGAACATCGTTGCCACGGCCCTGGCCAACGCGCCGCGGATACCGCTCGCCATAGCCATGCTCGCCCTGGCAGGGGTGATTGTGGGGTACCTCATCTACCACGGCCGGACTCATCTTGCGGTCGTTACAGTAATCGGACTTGCCCTGTTCTATGGGGCGCTGGCGCTGAACGGGCAGTTCGACCTGAGTTTCGGCTCGCCGCACACCAACTGGCTGGTCTGGGTCATCTTCGCCCTGGTGTTCTCGCTCTTCGGCGCACTCCTGCCGATATGGAGTTTCGTCCAACCCATCAACTACCTTTCATTCTATATCGTCCTCATCGGCATGGCCGTTGCGGTCCTTGGTCTTATCGTCAAGCACCCGGCCATGCAGCGGCCGATGTTTACGAGCTTCACGGCTGACACTCTTCCGTTGTGGCCGATGCTGTTCGTGACGATTGCCTGCGGGGCGATTTCGGGCTGGCACGGCGTAGTTTCATCGACCGGGACTTCGCGGCAGTTGCAGAGCGAGACCGACGCGCGGCCGGTCGCGGCCGGTGCCATGTTTCTTGAAATGATACTCGCGTTGATTGCCCTCGCGATCGTGGGCATCACTGCCGCCGGGACGACTGGTTCGCCGGACCAGCTCTTTGCGGCAGGCCTGGGCAACATCTTTGGGTTCCTACATCTGCCTCAGTCGTGGGGACTCGCGTACGGGCCGGTGCTCATTGCCATTCTCGCTATTACGATTCTTCACCTCGTGGTGAGGTTCATGCGCATAGCTGCCAACGAGTTGATGGGCCGGGTGTTGCCCGTGATGCGCGTGCCGGCAATCGGAACCGTTGTGGCCCTGCTTCTGACATTCGTGCTTGTCACTACCGGAACTTTCAAGTACATATGGGTGTTGTTCGGCTCGGCCAATCAGTTGATGGCCAGCCTGGCCCTGATGATCGGGAGCATCTGGCTGGTGTCCGAAAAGAAGAAGGCCGGATTCGCGCTCGTGCCGATGGTATTCATGTACTTGACGACCATGGCCGCGCTGGTGCTGACGTGCTGGCAGTTGCTGCAGCAGGCGGCAACCGGCCTGAGTCTCGGTGGCGTAAAGCTGCCGGCCGGGCAGATTGCGGGCAACTGGATAGCAGGGATTATCGGGGTCGCGTTGTTTGTCGCTGCTTTGGTGCTGGCGTACGACGGTGCCGGTGCGCTGTTCCGGTTCGGCAGACAGAAGAGAGAGACGGCGAAAGGAGTTGCCTGATGGGCGACGATAAGAAGGGAAAGAAGAAGGGCTTCGGGTTCGGCAAGAACCTGAAGGAGTTCGTGTACGGCATGGCCGCGCATGACACAGCCCGGTTCGCTTTGAAGACGCGCGGCAGCATGGAGCACCTGTTCATCCTCATAACGATGGGGGACATGCTCGGTATTCCCATTCTGCCGCCGTACTACTCGCTCCGTCTGTTGCCCTATGTAGTGCCCCAGATATCTACCTGGAAGCGCCGGATGCTCCGGGAGAAAGACTTCACGGATACACTAGCATGAGGGAAAGTACAAAGGACAAAGTCGTAAGGACAAAGCAAGTAATAAGTGGCAAAGTCCAATTCGGTCTACACTTGTTACTTTGTTTTTTTCGGCTTGCTTTGTCCTTAGTCCTTCGTCCTTATCACTTCACCGTCACATAGGAGTTGTTGTGAACTTGAGTCAGGTTCTAGCTGCCAACCCTCGCATGAAGTACATCATGTTCGGGGGCAAGGGTGGCCTGGGCAAGACGACGTTCTCGGCCGCGGCTGCCTACCACCTCGCCAAACAGGGCCGCAAAGTCCTGGTGTTCTCGGTTGACCCGCAGGCGTCGCTGTCAGACATATTCCAGCGCGATATCTTCGGCAAGGGGGCGACCGAGATCATGCCCAACCTGTTCGCGCAGGAGATCGACGCCGACCGGCGGATTCATGACTTCCAGAACGAGATTCGCAAGAAGATCCTCGACCGGTACGGGTTCGACAAGGTGCCGGACGAAATCGAGTCCTACATCGCCGCCGCTTCAAGCGAGCCGGCGATGGAGGAGAGCGCCATCTTCGACGCGGTCGTGGATATCGTCTTCAAAGGCGAGTACGACTACTACATTTATGACCTCGTGCCGCTGGGGCACGCGCTCTACTACCTCTCGATGTCGAGCATCTACGATGAATGGATAAACAAGGTGACCCAGTTGCGGACCGAAATGCGGCGGTACGACAAGGTTGCGTCCAAGCTGAAATCGGAGGAGAAGTCCGAAGAGGACGAGATCCTGACTGAGCTTGAGGAAATCCGCCGGCGCATCAACCTTTCGTCATCGATCTTCACCGACAAGGAGAAGACCGGCTTCTTCTTCGTGGTTACCCCGGAGGAGATGACCATCCTCGACACGAAGAAGGCCGAGGGGCTCTTCTCCAAGTTCGGCGTGCCGATTGCGGGATTCGTGGTGAACCGAGTAATCCCGGAGAGCCTGCTTGCGGAGAAGATACCGGACTACCTGCGTCATCGTATCGAGCAGCAGCGCGAGCCAATGGCTCACATCGCCGAGGTATTTGCCGACCGTGTTGTCGGCAGCGTGGCTGAGTTTGAGCGCGACATCACCGGCCTGGAAATGATCTCGAAGGTTGCGGCCGACCTCTTCGGAGGCGCCAGATGAACGAGGGCCTCAAAGACTTCTTTCAGACGCATCCGACGCTGAAGTACGTCTTCTTTGGCGGCAAAGGTGGAGTAGGCAAAACGGCGTTCGCGGGAGCGACTGCGCTCTATCTGGCCGAGCAGGGACGCAAGGTACTGCTCGCCTCAACCAACCCCGTGCATAGCTTGAGCGGGCTCTTGAAGCAGGACGTGTTCGGAAACGAGACGCAGGTGACGGGCACTCCGCTCATCGCCATCGAGATTGACACCAAGGACACGATTCTCAAGAAGAAGCAGGAGATCAAGGGCAAGATCGAGTGGTTCCTCAAGTACGCGGACCTCTCGGGGCAGAAGACTGAGGAGTTCGTTGAGTCCGCGACCATGAACCCGGCTTTCGAGGAATCGGCCATGTTCGAGCGGATGGTGGACCTCATGTTCGAGGACAAGTACGACGTCTATGTGTTCGACACGGCGCCGACCGCGAACGCGCGCCGGCTGCTCGGCATGTCCAAAGTCTACGGGCTCTGGGTTGAGAAGATGCTTGCGAGCCGGAACGAGGCGGCGTCGCTTGCCAAATCGCTGTCGTTTACCAAGAAGGAAGAGAAGGACCCGCTGCTTGATTACCTGCTGACTTTCCGCGACCGGATAGACAAAGTGCACAAGCTCCTGACTGATGAGCAACTGACGTCTTTCTTCTTCGTCACGCTGCCCGAGGCACTGCCGATAGCGGTCATCAAGCGGTTCATCGGCTGGTTCAAGGATTTCGGCATACCGGTCGGCGGCGTTATCGTCAACGGACTGATTGACCGGTCGCTCGTGACCGACCAGACCCACGAGTTCGTGACCAACCGCATCGCGTCACAGGAGCGGTACATGGATGACATCCGCAAGTCGTTCCCGCACGTCCGCGCGGTAGTCCCGCGCCTCGAGCACGAAATCCAGGGTGTCGACCGCATCCGCGAGACCTTCCGCTACCTCTTCAGTTCATAGCCGCCGGCCCGATGTGGCGGGCCGGCGGCCACGAGGTGCGGCGAGGAGAGGTTGCGCTACCCCCTCCAGCGATACCGCTGCTGCCGATTGGGCCTGATTTTGTAAGTGACGCATTTGCGTGTGTTAGGGGGGGGGGCAGACGACTTTCGGTTTTTCT
>Ga0209610_1001622_pt1 | contig 11534 bp, 11 predicted proteins | sample LakKivw275mmetaG_FD_184137 | JGI IMG/M metagenome (GOLD analysis project Ga0209610, IMG submission 184137) | Anoxic lake water microbial communities from Lake Kivu, Rwanda to study Microbial Dark Matter (Phase II) - Lake Kivu water 275m metaG... | ecosystem: Environmental > Aquatic > Freshwater...
CTGGGTTTCTTCCCTCGACCTGTTCCATAACCTTCCAAGATTAATGAGAACCGCATGATTAATTCGTTTCCCTTGGGTCGATGGGTGTCGGCCGACCTATCCCGCATTTCGCTACCTTTCCTTTTCTATGTATTTACCCAGATGGTCAGGGGGTCTTCATTCGACAGTTTCGTTGAGAAGTGGGCTTTAGGCTTCCCTTAATGTACACTGTCAGCCAATTGGAATCTCTCTCAGCCACCAAAAGTGAGTTGGTCAAAAATGCGGTATAAAATCGCGCATTTGTGGTGGTAGCCCGGAGGATACTCGAAGCATGTTTCGAGGATACCACCCCAATTTTTTGGAAAGTCAGAAAAAGTTGCTTGGTTGCCTCAGCGTAACACTGCGCTTGAACAGAATTTATACCACTTTTCTATCGATTGTCGTTTACTGACCGTCTAATAGGTCCCGTCGTCTATTTCTTCTTTAGATCGATCACGTGCACTATCCTTATTAATTTGGATTCTGCCCTATTCGAAGATATAGGGCGATGAGGCTCGCCTTTAACCGCCCCTGTCTGAACGCTCAGAGGGGCTGATAGCTTCTACATATCGCAATCAAATCTGGGTTGCGTAGGAAAGGGGCGGTTCAGATGTTTGAAGAGAGAATTTTGCTCCAAATCAGGGCAGAAACTGGCGAGAATTTTCGGGTAGAACGCGTCACAAATCAGGCTCTGCCACCGCAAGGCGTGAAAATTTGTACCGACATGTCTTATAAGGTAGCAGGGCGTGGAGGATGAAGACATGACCGAAGACATGATAGCTCTTCATGTCAAGAGAGCCATGGAGAGCGCTGAAGGATGTTTTCTCTGTGCATTGGAAGACGAGCTTGAAAGGGAGTATATGGATACCTATGTTTCCGAGCTTGTAATGGATGCTTCCTCAAGACAGAGGATCGTTGAAAGCAGGGGATTTTGCAACAGCCATTACTTTAGGATGCTCATCGAAGCGAGTAAGCCGGAAAGCTCTGATGGACATGGAATGGCTCTCGTAATGAGAAGCGTCATCGAGCAGCTAATTCAAGACGTACACAGGCAACCTGAAAAAATCAGAGACCCTAGCAAGGTAGAGAATGAACTGAGTCAGATTCTTACAAACGAGAAAAAGTGTCCAGCATGCATTCACGTTGACAAATTCATTTCAATGTATATCAAAGAGTTCTTGGAAAACACTGCGAAAGGAGACACACCGTTTCTGAGATCTTTTGAGCCAAAAGGCTTCTGCCTGCCTCACTATGCGACTGTCCTAAACATGACGCTGAACCTTAAGAAAAGAGACGAGCAACTCATAAAACTGATAACAAATGTTGAGGAAGCAAGCCTCAGAAAAACGGATGAACAACTTGCCGAATATGTAAAGAGACAGAGTTACGAATCAGAGGAAAAGCCTGATGAAGAAACTATTTTTCGAGCAGTATCAAAACTCGCTGGCAGACGAGGTGCCAGACCCATTCTACAGTTTCAAAACCAAGGTGTTACCATAAAGGGACTCGTGCGCCGTCTTATGACCGAAATTGCGTCTCTTCTGAGGTTTCTTGTGTAAGCGAAGAAAAATCGTGTTTGAAAGTAAGAAGGTGCCTGTTGAAAATGCGTGATGAATCAAACGATTTTAAAAAAACAGGAAAATGGCTGAACAGAAATGTCGTCGCGATGGGATTTACGAGCTTATTCAGCGACATGAGCCATGAGATGGCCACATCCATCCTGGCCCAGTTCATAACAATCGAATTGCAAGGCTCCGCAGCGTTCCTCGGCCTAATAGAGGGGCTCTCTGATTTTTCCTCAAGCTTTGTCAAGATGTACTCAGGATGGTTCAGCGACAAGCTCGGTAAGAGAAAGCCATTAGGCATACTCGGGTACGCTATGACCGGACTCCTGATCCCCACCATAGCGACCGCAACCAACTGGATTCAAGTCCTAATAAGCAGAACCCTTGGCTGGGTCGGCAGGGGTATAAGAGAAGCTCCTCGTGACGCGCTCCTCGCAGACTCCGTGGGGACTGACAGCTACGGCCACGCCTTCGGGTTCCACCGTATGATGGATACTCTCGGCGCCATCATCGGACCCAGCATCGCCTTCCTACTGCTCCCACTCATCGGTTTCAGAAATGTCTTCTGGATGGCGCTGGTTCCAGGTCTTCTATCTGTGCTGGTTTTTGCAGTTTTCACGAGAGAGATCTTGAGCAGCAAGAAGCTGGGCGAGAGGAAGCTATGGACAGACGTAAAAGGTCTTCCGAGGCGTTTCAGGCTCTTCCTTGTGGCGGCAGGAGTGTACGGTATCGGGAACTTTGCGAATACCTTCTTGGTTTTGAGGGCGACGGACGCTTTCATTCCAACCCTAGGAACAGTGGAAGCTAGCAGATTGGGGGCTTTGCTCTACATATTGCTCAATGTCGGCTCTGCGACATTCGCATATGTTTTTGGATCGTTAGGCGACAGATTCAACAAGAGGCTTTTGCTATCTCTGGCTTATGTCATATTCAGCATATACTGCGTCGGATTCATAGTCCTACCTCCAACAGTTCTAACATACGCAGTGCTCTTCCTCCTTGCTGGCGTTGAAACAGGAGGCATCGACTCTACCGCTAGAGCTTATGCCGCAGATCTGCTCGGTGAGAAAGAGAGGGGAACGGGCTTCGGAGTAATGAGTACTATCGACGGCATCGGCGACTTCATGTCCAGCGCTGTTGCGGGGGCCCTTTGGGCGTTATCGTCTTCCAATTTCGCCTTCGCATATGGTGCAGTGCTTGGTTTTGCAGCGTCGGCGATACTGTTAGCTACAAACACTTCAAGGTTGTCGCAGGACTGAGAAGTATTATGTTCGGAAGTCAAATCATATCAATCTATGGATGTTGACGAAGTCTTCAAATCGCGCGCGCGATATCATGAAGCAGACTTCTCACAAAGTTTAAGACTGCATATAGATGCTCAATGTCTTTGAGATAATAGGAGTTGAAATTACGATGAGTGGCCATCTACACGTTTACTCGTCTGGTGCTACTGCTCCCCCTTTGCAGAAGATAGCTAAGGAGTTTCAGGCAAAATTCGAGACAAAGGTTGACTTTACGATAGGAAAGGCTGAGGACCTGACCTCACAAATAATGGAGACGAAGGAGGGAGATGTTCTGTCTTGTGGGGCAGAGTACATTCTTGACGATGCCGCCCAGAAGGGGCTGATCGCTAGAGATACTACGAGGAGCGTGGGCTATAGAAGATCTGTTATTCTGGTGCAGAAAGGAAACCCGAAAAAGATAGCGTCTATAGGCGACTTGACGAAGAACGGGGTACGGATAGGTATTGCAACCGAAGGTTGCCTCAAGGGCGTGTGGGACGACGTCTGTAGCAAAGCAGGGCTGACAGACGCTATTCGCAGAAACATTACAGCCTTCGCAGACGGTTGTGGGCCTGTCATGGCGCTAATACACGAAGGGAAGGTTGACGCTATCTTCGGTTGGAATGCCTTCGGAAAAATCTGGCCCAAAACATCAGAAATAGTGGAGATCCCACGTGAACTTCAGGTCTACAGAAGCACAGGAGTCGCCGTAATTGAATATTCAAAGAACAAAAAACTAGCTGGCAAACTCACAGACTTTCTGACATTAGAGGAAAGCAGAAAAACATATTCTGATTACGGTTGGATTCACCTATCACACTGACCTGACCATAACCAGCCGACAATGTGCACAGAAAGCAGAGGATTTGTATATAGTACTGGGTGAGATTCGAACCTTACTATTAGTGATGCTTTCTACAAAACTTCGCATTGGTCTGCTTGTATTAGTCGTTAATCGCTGAGGTCCCAAAAAGAGAAATTTTGTGTGCCTGCGCTTATTTTTGTTAGCTTTAGTTGAGAGATACATAACATTTATACCTATGACTTTGTTACTTATCTAACAGTGTGACGTATGTGCGATTCTGGATGCGGCTGCGGGCAACCTCACTGTTGGCATGAATACCCGGAGCGAGGGTGGATCCAGTTTCTGATCTTGAGACTCCTCTATGAGAAACCCAGCTATGGTTATCAACTGATGGAGACGCTTGAGGAGAAAAGCTGTGGATGCCACCGGCTGGAGACCGGCTCCATCTATACGCTGCTAAGGCGGATGGAGCATAGGGGGCTGTTGGAGTCCGCGTGGGAACATGCTGAGACTGCGGGTCCAGATCGTAGGGTCTACAGGGTCACGAAGAGCGGGGCTGAAGCACTAAGGAGTGGACTGGAGTCGATAGCTAAAAGGAAGGCTATGATGGACGACCTCGCGAAGTTCTACGAGAAGAACTTCATAAAAAGAGAAGGAGGTGAAAAACCAGATGTGTAGAGATGAAGACTGTTGGTGTGGGTGCGGTGGAGAAAGATACTGGGGATACCATGCGGGATATGGCCATCACAGGCATCACATGGGTTATGACTTCCCTCTGATGAGCATAGAAGAAGAGGTTAAGATGCTGGAAGAGATGAAGGAAGCCCTCGAGAAGCGCTTGGAAATCGTGAACAAGCGGCTGGAGGTTCTGAATCGCTGAACCCCAACCCAATTTCTTGAATTATTCATTATTGAGGTGTAGGGTAGAAGATGCAAGAAGATCACGCAATTATGGCTTCAAACCTAACCAAGAAGTACGGAGACCTAGTGGCTGTCGATCACATAGATTTCGAGGTGAAGAAGGGTGAGATCTTCGGCTTCCTAGGCCCAAATGGAGCCGGTAAGACAACCACGATTAGGATGCTGACTGGAGTCTCTATTCCGACTGAGGGAACAGCTACAATCATGGGCTACGATATTCAGCGTCAAACCATAGAAGCAAAGGAGCAGATGGGGATCGTGCCTGATATCAGCAACGTCTACACTGAGCTCTCCGCTTGGGACAACCTCATCTTCACTGGACAGCTCTACGATGTGCCTAAGAAGTTTAGGGATGGCCGCGCTGAAGAGCTTCTGAAGATGTTCGGGCTATACGAGCGACGCAAAGAAAAGGTCGGGGACTATTCCAGAGGCATGAAGAGACGTGTATGCATTGCTATGGCACTCATGAATCGGTCGAGCGTCTTATTCCTTGATGAGCCCACTTCAGGGTTGGATGTGCAGAGCGTCCTCATCATACGCGACCTGATTCGAAAGCTGAACCAACAGGGCCTAACAATCTTTCTCACAACCCATAACATTGAGGAAGCGAGTCAGATGTGCGATCGAATCGCGATCATCAACCACGGCAGAATCGCGGCCATCGACACGCCTGAGAAGCTCAAGAGGATGATAGAGAGTCTCCAGTCAGTCGAAGTCGCCTTCGAATCCACGCCCCAAAACGCTTTGAAGGTTTTGGGAGAACTTCCGCAGGTCAGCGAAGTGGTGAAGCAAGGCGACAAATTCAGACTCTTCACTAATGACCCGCCAAGCACACTCGCTGCGACATGGAACTACGCTCAAAGTAACGGCCTCAAACTCATCACAGTTAACACCGTCGGGCCGAGTTTGGAAGACGTGTTCGTGAAAATGACAGGCATCAGGCCTGCGACGGCCGATGAGGAGACGGACAGAACATGACTGTAAAGAGACAAGAGACTATGCCAGGACAGGGGAGAGCGATGGAGAACATGCATTTAAGTCACCTTGGCAGGGAGGTGCGGGTCGCTTGGGCCATCACAACCAAGGACACGCGCACCTATTATACGCGTCCGCCTTCCATCATGTTCGGAATACTGTTTCCCTTCAGCCTCTTCCTGTCCTTTAGTATCGGAAGAAACATGCCAATCGCTACGCAGATCCCGGTTCTCGTCGCCCAGACGCTCTTCTTCGCCTCCTCATCCATAGGTCCTGTGGTCATCCCCAGCGAACGCGCCAACCAGACTTTCGACAGGTTCCTAACCTCACCAGTTTCCCTTCTCGCCATCCTCATGGGCAAAACCTTTGCAGGCATCATATACGGCATAGGAATCTCCATCATCCCTATTCTGGTCGGCATTGTCTTCTTCGGATCTCAGATAGCCAACGTCGGTGCCTTGGTTGCTTGTATGACCCTATCCACCCTCGCTTTTTCAGCGATGGGTATTATGTTCGCCTCAATCCCAGGCCAGACCCCTGGGCAGGTGATGATGCCACTCAACTTCGTACGCATACCGCTGCTCTTCATCAGCGGCGTCTACACACCTGTATCAGAACTGCCTCTTTGGGGGCAAGTACTGTCGATGGCCTCTCCGCTGACCCATACGATTGAGCTGGCAAGATATGCTCTGGGTGGAGAAACCTTCTTCGGCCCGGCCGTAAACGTCGTCGTCCTAACCATATACGCAGCACTGTTCCTCTTCATGGGTATACGCTTCCACATAATGAACCAACGCAAAGAGTAGCTGTAGCAACAGAATCGCGCGAAAAGGAAATGAAGAGAATAAAGCTAATCATCCACGAACCTTCCGTCAACAAGATCATAGGCAATGAGCTGAGCCTCGCACTCGATGAGAAGGCAAATCTCATAGATGCAATCAACGAAGTAGATAAAATGATAAGGAGCAAGGGGAACTTCCCAGTGCCAGATTATGGGAGCCTTCTTCACATGGTCTATAATCCAGTTGAAAACAGATTCTATAAACAGGTAGCGGTTACCGCTTACAAGGAACCTGGGCAAATGCTGAACGTGAGGAACAACCCAAAAGAAGAGCTTCCAGATGGAGTAACGGTCATTTTGATTCCAGCCGGCGGATGCATAAGTGAGTGGGAAGAAGCCATAGACTATGAAGAGCTTCTGAAAACCATCGTGCATGAATGACCCATTAACTTAGGCTTAGTTTAGTCTCATACGCGTGAACTAGCTTTCTCACTCCTCGTTCTTCTGATTCTTTTGAATCGCTTTAAATCAGCCCTATGATCCTGTACAGCCCGCTCAATATCGGTAGCGCAGGGATGATGTTGCGTTGAGAGGAGAACGAACTGATCAAGAGGATGATCGGCAAAGGTACCTCCATAGCTGATGTCGCCGAGAAGTTACCCTGTAAGACTTTCCGAACCGTCGAGATGCAGGTCAGCAGGCTAGGCTTGAAGCATTGTGGTGTCACAAAGAATTTTTCCTTCCAAGAGATCCCGGCGGAGCCGATGATTGAGCGCGAGGAAGCGTTGAACCGGAGACTCTCTGATCCTCCTTACGAAGAGCACTTGATGTCTAGGACGACTTGCTGCCAATACGGTCCGACCGATCTGACGACCCTCGAAAAGCTTACGTCGTGTCTAATGTTCAGTTCCCCCAGTCTCGTCGAAACCTTTCCAACGATCTTTTGAATTGGGTCTTCATATTTGTCGGCGTGGACGAAGTCGTAGTAGTGGATCACGCCTCCGGTGGGTTTCAGTGCTAGAATCGCCGCCCCTAGATACTCGTAAGCTCTTTCTGGAAGAGGCATGAGCACCCTGTCCGCGACGTGCTGCAGACCCTTCTCTATCAGGTCCCTAGCGTCGCCGAGCATCGGTACTATCTTGTCTTCGACCCTGTTGAGCCCGGCATTCTCCTTCATCAAAGCCACGGCTTCTGTATTAATATCGATGGAGTAGATTCTTCCCGCCTCGCTGTGTTTTGCTATAGCGATTGAGAAGGAACCGACGCCGGCAAACATGTTGACAACTTCCTCGCCTGGCTTGACCAATTTTGCTATACGCATCCTCTCGTAGGCGAGTCGTGGAGAGAAATAGGCTCGAGCCAAGTCCACGTTCAAGACGCAACCGTGCTCGCGGTAGGTGGTCTTCGTCTTCTTCTCGCCCAAGACCCATCTTAACTTTCTAAGCCGGAAAGAGCCTCCTACAGGCGCGACTTGGCAAAGCACCGTCCTAATATGATTATTCACCTCCATGACCGCTTCTGCGATCTGTTTGCGCCGGTCATATGTCTCGCGGGGAACCCTCATTATCGCGATGTCGCCCACCACGTCCAAAGACCGCGGAACCAGCCTCAACTCTTCCGGCGGTAGTTTTCCTTCCAACAGATCGATGACGCGTTTCCTCAAGAAAACTCACATAACCTTGAGAGGATGTAGGGAATTATTTTTTGTCTTGCTCTCAATGCGTCGCGTGCAATGAAGTAACTCTTATTTACACGCTCAAATAAAGTAAAAACTATGAGCCTAATATTCGATGATGAGCGCGCGACCATACTATCTGCCAATCTGTCAGGTAGAGAAAAAAAGGTATATTCGTCAGAGATCAAGGAGTTCCTTCCCGACAGAATAATAGATTTCCATGTGCATGTAGGACTGAAGGAACACTCAAAAACAGTCACTTTAGAGAGAAGAAAGCAAAGCATCGGGATAGGAATAGCCTACGCCTGCCCGATAGAGAACCTTCTTTCCATATACGACGAAATCTTCGAGAATAAGGAGGTACATCCTTTCGTTGTGCCCTTCCCCCAACGAGAGGCCATCCTAGAAAAGATCAACATGTATGTTGCATCAATTACACGAAAATACAGCAACACTAAGGGCGCGTTACTGGTTGATCCCGACACAACCTCTGAGTATATTGAAAGAACGCTGACGGAAGGCTATTTCAAAGCGTTCAAACCCTATCCGGATAGAGTTTTGAACAAGAAAGGGAATGATGTTGAAGTCTATGATTGTATCAATGAAAATGTGCTAAATGCGGCGTCTAAGCATAGGATGCCAATCTTCCTACATGTTCCAAAGGAAGAGAGGCTAGCTTCCAAAGAGAACCTTAGAGAGATAAGGGAAATCTGTGATCGGTACCCTGAGGTAACCATGGTTATTGCGCATATGGGTAGGCTTCACTGTCCTCCCTCGATTGAAGAAGGGATAGATGGGGTTTCAGATCTGGAAAACGTCTATTTCGACACCTCCATGATAACCAACCCATACACCTTTACCTATGCGCTGAGAAAAGTTGGACCTGAAAAACTAGTTTTTGGAACAGACATGCCTTCAACTTTGACCAGAGGAAAAATAATCTGCATAGATGGAAGAAGAGTGTGGGCTGTCAAAGAGAGCTATCCTTGGGTAAAAGATGAAGATAGAAAGCTCTACGAGAAAGAAATGGACACCTTCATCCCCCTAGTGTACGAAGACATCTTGGCCTTGAAAAAGGCGCTGAAAACCACCAATCTAATGAGTGAAGAAAACACTAGAAAAATATTCTATGAAAACGCCTCTGAAATAGCTCATTTATGAGATCGACGACCGTCGCGTACGATTTTAAATAGCGGCTCATTTCAAGTTATACGCATGCCTTCAATGAACGGTTCGCAAATCATAAAGGAGCAACTCAAGAAAGAAGGCGTCGAATACATATTTGGTTTGCCCGGGGGTCCCGAACTCCCCCTGTTGAATGAGCTGATAGACGATTCGAGCTTAAGATTCGTTTTGAACAGGCATGAACAGGCTTCAGCTTTCATGGCCGACGCATATGCCAGAGTGACTGGTAAAATAGGAGTCTGCATGGCAACAATCGGGCCCGGAGCGACAAATCTTACTACCGGAATTGCGAGCTCATTTCTAGATTCAATTCCATTACTCGCAATCACGAGCTACATTTACAGAACTTCTGAAGGTAAAGGTGACTTCCAAGAGATAGATCAAGTCTCGATCTTCAGACCTATCACAAAGTGGAACGGATCCGTAAGGTATGTTGAAACATTGCCGGATGCGCTTCGGAAAGCTCTGCGAATCTCTCTAACTGGCAGACCTGGACCTGTGCATTTAAACATAAATAGAGAAGTTTTTCATGAAACAACAGAAGCTGAGATTCTTCCCCTGCAGAAATGCAGATCCATGGATACACACTACGAGACCGCAGATAAGGTAAAGGACATCGTCACTTTGCTTCTCAAGTCGAAGAGACCTGCAATATGGGCAGGTGGCGGAGTGGTTTTTTCTGATGCCTCAAGCGAAGTAAGACACTTGGCTGAATCACTACAGATACCGGTAGCAACAACCTGTAGTGGAAAAGGCGTCATGCCCGAAGACCATCCGCTCTCAGTGGGTATTAGAGGAAGATGGGGCACAGAGCTAGCCAACCAAACACTGTCAGAAGCTGACCTCTTGATTGCAATTGGATGCAGGTTTTCACCCGTGGCAACAAGCAGATGGAAAGCTAACATCCCTGACAAGATAATCCACATAGACATCGACCCTCAAGAGATAGGTAGGCACTATCCAGTGGAGATTGGAATTCTAGGCGACGCCAAGTTCGTCCTAAGACACTTACTGGAGTACCTCAAGAAGGAAAGGCTTCCAAAATATTCAGATTGGTATAACAGGGTTACAGAACTTAGAGACAAATATAGAAAGAAGATAGAGGATCAATCGGTCAAAGGAAACACCATCAAACCCCAGTTCCTGCTCAAGACTCTTAGAAAGACACTGCCTAGAGACACCATCGCAACTATAGATATTGGAGAGGTAGTCGTATGGACTAGCCAGTTATTCGAGGCATATCAGCCTCGAACGTACATCAAACAGAGCGGTTTTTCCCCTATGGGTTACGGTGTTCCTGCCGCTGTAGCTTCCAAACTCGCTAGACCGGAAAAGACCGTTGTAGCCATATGCGGTGACGGAGGTTTCATGATGACCTGCTATGAACTGGAAACAGCAGTGAGACTAGACACACCCTTCACATGTGTCATCTTTGACAACCGGGCCTTGGGTGAAATCAAGCATCGCCAAGAGCAATTGTATCAGGGACGGGTTACGGGAGTTGATTTCACGGATGTCGATTATTCCAAACTCGCGAAATCTTTGGGAGCATCAGGTGAAAGGATTGTAGATCCAAACGAGCTGGTGCCGGCTCTAAAGAGAGCCTTGAAATCGAATCAGCCGTATGTATTAGATTGTATGATTGATCCAAGAGAGATACCTCCCGAATTCTAGCTTCAGACACAATCAATTGCACAAGTTTGCGGTTAATTCGCACGCGATTTGAGTAGTGCTTTCATCGGATTTTTTCGCGTATGGATAAGCATAATAGGAATTCTACGTTTAGATTGGCACATGTTTCTGTCTCAAGTCGGAAGCCTGCCTACATATGAAGGACTAGGGAACTACCCATACTCACACATAGACTACTGGTTCAAAATACAGATGAAACTGGGCTTTGACTCGGTCGGAACCGGGGAGCCAGGATGGCAAAATCGGTACAGGATGATCGAAAGGTTCGCTCAGGACATCGGCGGCTTCGAGATAAGAAAGATTGGAAGTGAGCACAAGACATACTGCTCTGGAAAGATAACTCCGCCAGAGAACGTTGATGAAGCTAAAGAAGTTATAGAGAACAAGTATCTGCGAAAGATCGCCGGCAAGGAAACCAGACTGAAGGCAACGGTAACCGACCCAGTAACTATCGTTTGTGGCTTAGGCAATTTCACAGACACATACAGGGACTATCCGAACGTCTTCTGGGATCTCACAGACGCTTTGAAGCCTTTCATTGAAGCCTTGAACAAGATAGTTGACATCGTACAATTTGACTGCCCCATCCATTCTTACAATCCAACAAGGGACCCGTGGCAATACATCGATGAAC
>Ga0209610_1001626_pt1 | contig 11524 bp, 7 predicted proteins | sample LakKivw275mmetaG_FD_184137 | JGI IMG/M metagenome (GOLD analysis project Ga0209610, IMG submission 184137) | Anoxic lake water microbial communities from Lake Kivu, Rwanda to study Microbial Dark Matter (Phase II) - Lake Kivu water 275m metaG... | ecosystem: Environmental > Aquatic > Freshwater >...
GAGCGGGACATAGTCCGCTTTCATAGATGAACTCCTACACTCATTAATCGCAGGAGTTATCAGCTTACAGGGAAGCGGTTCCGGTGAACTCCATCACCAAAGACATTCCTTTTTTACAGGATTCAGGGCAGTCCGTCAAGCGGAATCGCCCGTTACTGGCGCGGGAGGACTGCCTAGCTTCAGAATCCTTTAGCGCACGAAGGCCTTTTTGCCGGCGTATCTGGCGCGTGGCCCCAGTGCTTCTTCGATCCGCATGAGTTGGTTGTATTTTTCGATCCGTTCTCCCCGGCACGGGGCTCCGGTCTTGAGGTGGCCGGTGCCCATCGCGACGGTCAGGTCGGCAATAAAACTGTCGACCGTTTCGCCGCTGCGGTGGGAGACCATCGCACCCCAGCCGGCCGCTCGGGCCATATCGACGGCGGAAACGGTCTCGGTCAGCGTCCCGATCTGATTGAGTTTGATCAGGACGGCGTTAGCCGTTTTCTCCGATATTCCCCTTGCGATGCGCTTGACGTTGGTCACGAATATATCGTCCCCGACGAGCTCGATCTTCTGGCCTAGCGCTTGATTCAAGAGCTTCCAGCCCTCCCAGTCGTCCTCAGCCAAGCCGTCCTCGATGACGCGGATGGGATATTTCCCGACCCATTCCTCGTACATCGAGACCATCTCTGCGACGGTGACCTTCTTGTTCTCTGTCCTCAGATTATAAAGGCCATCCTCATAGATGCTGCTCACCGCGCCGTCGACAGCCAGAACGATGTCCTCCCCCGGCCTGTAACTGGCCTTCTCGATCGCCTTGAGGATCGTTTCGACCGCGTCTGCGTTCTTCTTGAAGGCCGGAGCGAAGCCGCCCTCGTCGCCGACTCCGGTGGAATAGCCGCCGCTCTTGAGCACGCTTTTGAGGGAATGGTAGGTCTCGGCGCCCCAGCGCAGGGCCTCGCGGAAGTTGGGCGCCCCGACGGGTGCGATCATGAATTCCTGGAGGTCGGTGCTCTGCCAATTCGCATGGACGCCGCCGTTGAGGATGTTGAACATCGGCACGGGCAGAAGGTTGGCTGAGTCGCCGCCGAGATAGCGATAGAGCGGCATCTTAGAGGAGACGGCAGCGGCCCTGGCGACGGCCATACTGACACCCAGAATAGCATTGGCCCCGAGCTTGCTCTTGTTCTCGGTGCCGTCCAGGGCGAGCATGGCCTTATCGATGCCAGCCTGGTCGAGAGCATCTAGTCCCGAGACCGCCTTAGCGATCTCTTCATTGACGTGGGCCACGGCCGTGAGGACCCCCTTGCCCTGGTAACGGAGCTTGTCGCCGTCCCGGAGCTCGAGAGCCTCAAAGATGCCTGTCGAAGCGCCTGAAGGGACGGCCGCTCGGCCCAAGGAGCCGTTTTCCAGCGTGACCTCGACCTCGACCGTCGGATTTCCGCGTGAATCCAGGATTTCACGGGCGTGAACGCTATTGATCCGTGCTGCCATCGATCACTCCTTCTAATCGCGAAAAGATATTCCTATCGGTTTAATAATATCATTTTCCCTCCCCGTTCCTCAACGCGAGCGGGGCTTCACGCGATCATGCCTGGGGTTCGGACCTCTTTAGAAGTGCTTGCAGGCGCGCCCCGCCTTCCCCCTGCGTCACGTCCCGTTCGCGGTCAGGATGTTCAACCTGCCCGATCTTTCGCCGGAAAGATGCCCGCCGTTCTCTGGCGCGGATGGAAGAGCCGGGCCAAGGGTCGTGACTGGTGCGATATTGTTTGGTCTGCGGCCTATCATCCCGAGCTGCACCTTGCGCACCTCGAGCAGAGGATGCGCCAGGCGGGGCATTGGGAGGGGGCGGCGTCTCTGATGGAAGCAGGTCTCGGTAGCCTGTTGGCGCAGAGAATAGACCACGCCGACATCGGCCAGATCCGGCGGGAAGTGGAGCCCTTCATGAAGGAGCCCGGGGTTCTGGCAGTATTTTCTCCACGGGGATTGCTTCGTTCCATCATCAGAAGGCAAGCCAAGGTCTGATTACGAATGAGAGGGTGGCGGCAACCGCCAGAGATCAACCTATCACCAACTTGTAGACCCCTCCCAGCAACGCACCTCCTAAAATCAGCCAGACTGAGTTGATCCTAAGACGGAATATCACAAACAGGGAAATAATTAGGAGGACAAGGGAAAATGCGTCAACTATCGCGGCACGGCCAAGTTGCACCAGAACGCCAGCCATCAGTCCTAGCGAAGCAACGTTCACGCCATCAAGAAACGCCGCGGCCCACGGGGACTTGCGGACGATCGGAAGAATGCGACTGAGAAGGCCAACAAAAAGAAAAGACGGAAGGAGTATCCCGAGTGTTGCAAGCAGGGCCGACTTCCAGCCTCCAAGCAAGTAGCCTATGAATGTTGCACTCGAAAATACCGGTCCCGGCGTTATCTGGCCGGCGATAACAGCATCCAGAACCTTCTGTTCCGTAAGCCACCCGAGTCTCTGCACGAATTCAGACCTGAGAAAGGCGAGAAGGACGTACCCGCTGCCAAAAAGAACAGAGCCGATTTTGAGAAAACTGAGGAAGAGCGTAGTCTGACTGAAAGGCAGAACACCCCCCCCAAACGATGCCAGGGGCGTCTGTAACAATACTGGAATCGGGGCCAGCGCTTCTAGCCGATGTTTCAAGAATTGGTGGCCGCCACTTGCCAAGAAAACCAGTGCGGCGCCGCAAAATAGAAGTACGATTTCGTTGAATCCAAGAACATAGAGCACCGCAATGAGGATTCCGGCGAAAGCGGTCATCGGACCTTTGATTCCCTTCCGGCCTAGGCTCCAGAGAGCCTGAAGAACGATTCCGATGACCACAGGCTTCACACCATAGAGTACCCATTCTATTGCGGGCATTGAGCCGTATGTGACGTATGCCCAAGCGACAACGAGCGTGGCGGCCATTCCCGGCAAGACAAATAGTGCGCCGCTCGCAATTAATCCTCTCCATCCTGCCCGGATCAGTCCCAAGTGGATTGCCATCTCGGCCGCGTTTGGCCCTGGAATGAGATTGGTGGCACCAACCAGATCCAAGAACCGTTGCTCGTCGATCCAGTGGCGACGATTCACCGTTTCTTGGTGCATGAGTGCGATATAAACCGCTGGGCCGCCGACACTGAGGGCGCCGAGTTTGAGAAAAAGCCAACTCACTTCCCTCAAGCGTGCCCATCGCGGGGTGGCTTTCATGATACCTGTTGATTCCTTCGCGCTATTTTATGGCTGGACTCAGTTTACATACAAGTCATCAATTACATACGGCCCTATTGATTGAGCACGTCGAATCAATCCTGGACTTCGGACCCAACGGTCTGAGGTTAGTTCGAAGGGGCCAAGCGAGGGCAGGGGAGGGCGGCGAGAGCGCCTGGCGTGTTTAATTTTAGCTCAATAACCTGGTGCTGGCTTCTGGACTTTGAGCAGCCGGCGTATGACCGTCAGCCTCGTGTCCGGTGAAAATGCGGGAGATGAACTGACTGGGAAGCTAGTATTCATACCTCGACTCCGTGATCCAGAATTATGCGCTCGAAAGCCAGACCACCCCGCCGTAATTGTTTAGATACCCTTTAAAAATTGAGCAGAGATTGAGCAAACTTCTGCTCAAAACAGCTCAGTCTAGCCTAAACGTGATCAAACCATCAAGATCGATAAGCACAAGAAAAATAAGCAAGTTACGGTTCTACAGGGGAGATTCCGTCGGAGGCGATTTCCCTCGAGTTCGCTTTTGAAGTCCGGAAGGATCACCGGATCCTTCACCCTCCCGCAGGCTGGATTATCCTATCGCCCCCGGCAGAGACCGTCAAGTCCATGACTTCGGGATGACGTCTTTGATAATCTGAGGTCAACTCGAAAGGGAATCTATCGTGGCCGTCAAGTGCCCGACCTGCCATTCCGACAATCCCGAGACCCTGAAATTCTGCGGCGAGTGCGGCGCCCAGCTTCCTCCGCACCAAGGCCAGCTTCCAGTTCTGACGGAAACCCTCCAAGCGCCGATCCACGAGCTCACGACCGGCTCGGCCTTTGCCGGCCGCTACCAGGTCATCGAGGAGCTCGGCCACGGCGGCATGGGGAGGGTCTACAAGGTTTTCGACACCAAGATCAAAGAGAAGATCGCCCTTAAGCTTGTCAAGCCGGAGATCGCATCCGACGAGGACACGATCGACCGGTTCCATAACGAGATCCGATTGGCCCGGCGGATCCGGCACAAGAACGTCTGCGCGATGTTCGATCTGGGCGAATCCGAGGGGGCTCGTTTCATCACCATGGAGTATGTCCATGGCGAGGACCTGAAGAGCATGATCCACATGTCCGGCAGCTTGAGCCTGGGCATGCTGCTGAGCGTCGGCAAGCAAGTCTGCGACGGCCTGGCCGAGGCCCACGCGCTGGGCATCGTCCACAGGGACCTCAAGCCCCAGAACATCATGATCGACAAGAACGGGAACGCCAAGATCATGGACTTCGGCATCGCCCGCTCGGTCAAGGACCGGGGGATGACCGGAGCCGGCGTGATGATCGGCACGCCCGAGTACATGAGCCCGGAGCAGGCCGAGGCCAAGGACGTCGACAGCCGTTCCGATATCTATTCCTTGGGGGTCATCCTTTACGAGATGGCTACGAGCCACGTCCCGTTCTCCGGGGAGACGGCCCTCAGCATCGCCATGAAGCACAAGGGAGAGATCCCCAAGAACCCCAAACAGCTCAACCCCGGCATTCCCGACGACTTGAGCGCCGTCATCCTGAAGTGCCTTGAAAAAGACAAGGCGAAACGATACCAGAGCGCCTCCGACGTCCATGCCGAGCTCGAAAAGGTCGAGAAAGGGATCCCCACGACGGAGCGCGTCGTGCCCGAGAGAAAGACGATCACGTCCCGGGAGATCACCGTCAAGCTCAGCCTGAAGAAGCTCCTGGTCCCGGCTCTGGTCGTCGGTGGCCTTGTGATCGCTGCGGCGTTCTTGATATGGCGTCCGTGGACTCGGAGCGCGATCGTTTCCGCTCCCAAGATCGAGAACTCCATAGCGGTCATCAGCTTTAACAATCAGACCGGCGATAAGGCCTACGACTACTTACAAAAAGCCATTCCCGACCTCTTGATCACCAGCTTGGAGAGAGAAAACAAGCTGTATGTGGCCACCTGGGAACGGATGCAAGACCTTCTCGCGCAGATGGGAGAAAAGAACGTCGAAGTCATCGACAGGCAGCTCGGTTTCGAGCTGTGCCGAAAAGAGGGCATCAAGACCATCGTTCTAGGGAGCTACATCAAAGCCGGGGAGACCTTTGCCACGGATGTGAAAGTCCTGGATGTGGACACCAAAAAACTCCTCAGGAGCTCCAGCTCGAAGGGCGAGGGCGTTTCGAGCATCATCAATAAACAGATCGATGAGCTGACCAAGGACATTTCCGCCGGCCTAGGCCTAGCCGCGATAAACGTCGGATCCTCAGAGAAGCCTATCGCTGACGTCACGACCCGTTCGATGGAAGCCTACAGTTATTATCTGGCGGGAAAGGAGAATCTCCGGAAGTTATATTATGATGATGCCAGGATCGCTTTCGAAAAAGCCGTCGCTCTTGACCCGGATTTTGCCATGGCCTATTACGCCCTGGCTGTTGCAAATTTTAATATTGAAAACATCGAAGCGGCCGATGCCGCCATCAAAAGGGCCAAAGCGCTGTCCGTCAAGACGTCGGAAAAGGAAAGGCTTTATATCGAGTCGGATTATGCCTTGAGAGTGGAGAAGAATACGGAAGAATCCGACCGCATCCTCCGGCAGCTAACCGATAAATATCCTAAGGAAAAAGAAGCGTTTCACAGCCTGGGTGCAGGCTACTGGAGTAGGGGGGTTTCTGATAAAGCCATCGTGGAGTTGAATAGGGCCCTGGAGCTGGATCCCAGCTATGGAGAGGCCCATAACGACCTGGCTTTTGCCTATGTCAAGATGGGGGACTATTCAAAGGCGTTGGGAGCACTTAAAAATATACGTTTCTTTAAGCCCGGGCGAGGCCAATCCCCTTGATTCTCTGGCCGAGGCCTATTTTGATATGGGCCGGCTGGATGAGGCCATAGCGAATTACAAAGACGCGCTAAAGATCAAATCTGATCTTGATAATCCCTATTTTTGCGTCGGATACATTTATGCCTTGAAGGCGGAGTTTACGGAGGCGATAAAATGGATGGACCAATTCATCGCCACGACCCCTTCTCCGGAGCATAAAAGGGCGGGTTATCTTTGGAAAGGGTTCTGCCGCATCTGGTCGGGGCGTTTGAAGGACTGCGATCTTTACTTCCGTGAAGCCGAAAAGAAAGCAGGACCGGGATACGTTTGGGGACGACAGTACATCAACTTGCTGAAGGCCTTCATTTATTATGACCGGGGAGAGCTCGATCAAAGCCGCAGGTATAATGAATCCTGGCTTGGCGATTTCATCAAAGCCGATCCTGAACGCAAATTGTTCTGGCAGGGAGTCTATAAATTCCTATCGGGGCTGTTGGCGTTGAAGGCCGGGCATATGGACCTGGCCAGGAACATCTTGGCGGAGATGAAATCGCTCTATGAAAAAACGCCCAATCGGAAAGAATGGATGTCCTTGTATGTGAATTTCTTGTCTGCCGAGCTGTCGCTCAAAGCCGGATCCCCCGACAACGCTATCGCCGTATTCGAGAAACAAACACCGTTGCGCCCGCTTGATTTTAATTGGAAAGACACGCTGATTCTATACAACATGCCGATGATGAAGGACGTCTTGGCCAGGGCGTACGAACAGAAAGGCGACATCGACGGGGCCATCGCCGAATATGAGCGGCTGATCGCCTTTGACCCCAACGACCTTTCGCGGTATATCGTTCATCCCAGATACCACTACAACCTGGCCCAGTTATACGAACAGAAGGGCCTGAAGGCGAAAGCGGTCGAGCAATACCGGCGCTTCCTCGACCTCTGGAAGGACGCCGACCCGGGGTTACCCGAGGTCGCGGACGCGCGGAAGAGGCTGGCCGGTCTTCAGAATTGATGCCGGCGGCTCCGTTCCTCTTGCGTTTTGGCGTTCGTGCGAGGCCAGGATTAGCACTCGCTTTTCTTCAACGTCCGGGCCCGGCGAATGGAGCCAAGTCGCGCGGCTCTCAGATCTCGTCGAACCGCTTCAAGGTCCGATCGGTCACCACGTCGCCCGTGTGCTTGATCTTCGAGGATTCGAAGAGCAGGAGCCAGGTTTCTCCTTTGGCCGAAGGCTTGTGGAAGACGCCTCGCGGCACGACCGCCATCTCGCCCGGCCGGATGCTGACCGTCCCATCATCGAGCTCGAGATCGAACCGGCCCTTGAGTACATAGAAGAACTCGTCCTCGTCCCTATGGTCGTGCCGGACGAGCTCGCCCTCGACCCTGACGATCTTGATGTCGTAGTCATCCACCCGACCGACGATCTTTGGGCTCCATCGATCCGTGAATAGGTCGAACTTATCTTCAAGCCTGACGACTTTGATCATCTCTTAAAGCCTTGTGATGACGATGCCGGCGAAGACGAGCGGGCTCAGTTTCGGGATGTACTCGTCCGGAACGTTTCCCCAGGTTGTGACTTCGACCGAGAGCCAGGCGTTGTATTGCCTCATGCCGTAGAGGGAGCCGTCGCGCGGCTCTCCCGGTTCGATATTGATGACGCCGACGAAGCCGCTGTCGTCGATGAGCTTCGTCATGGGGACGTCCTGGCCGGAGAGGTGGAGCGATAACGCGTAGGACCCGCATTTGGTGCGGAGCCCGACCCACCGGACATCGCACATGCCGTCGCTGCGGGCGGCTTTCAGCGTGATCGTATAGAGGCCGGCCTCCTGCGGCAGCTCGAGATAGACCTGGATCGTGTCGTAGAGCGAATAGCCGGCAGAGGACATGAGCGGCCAATCGAGGACGACGATGCCCGGGTCCTGAGTTTTCATGTAGTTGATGGAGTTCGTCTTGATCATCGCGGCGGGCCAATTGCCCGTGCCGTATCTGGGAACCGTGAAGGGCGAGATGAAGACGCCGGCCTTCCAGTCGATCTTCTCGTAGCCGGTGTTCACGCCGGCGACAAGGACCGCGCCCGCGGCGCTCGTCGTGGCGGCCGGCTGGCCCTTCCCAGGCTCCTTGCGGATCTGCATCTTGATCGGCGGGTTGGCCGGCCGGCCCGCCTGTGACAGGGGAGCGGACGGGAGCTGCAGGGCCTTGATGGATTCGAGAATGACTTCACGGGAGGTCGGGGCCGTCAGCTTTTTCAGCAGGCCGGGCGCCAAGGCATGGAGGGGCGTTTTAATCCTCTGAGCCTGAGGGGCCTGAGGCCCCGCCCAAGACAGCATCGACACCAGCGCCAGGATCCCCGCCGCGGCCATCACCGCACTCACATTTGGACAGAACACGCCTTTCACGGTTTCCTCCGAGGTCCCTCCCTGGGATGCGGGGACTATAGCCCCTGAGGCATGGGAGAGTCAAGGCGCCGGGCGGGGCCCTTTTCAGGCATGAAAAACCGGCCGCGGCTACCCCTGGCTCATCCACCGCCTGACCTACCGGCGGACCTTAGGGGGTCAGGCCCGCCGGCGTCAGCGCATGCCGGCCGTGCCCCGGACGGCGCGTTCTTCTAAGCCGGGATGCGCTTGGCCGGGACGTGGCGGTCCTCAACGCGGACGGTGTAGCCGGTCCGGTCGAAGTATTCGAGGATGGCCTGGGCGTATTTGCGTGAAAGGCCCAGCCGGTCGCGTAGCTCGGCGATGGTCACGGCGCCGTGGCGTTCGATGAGGCCCGCGACCGCGGCCCGGGCCTCATCGACCGTGTCGCGGTGATAGATGACCTTCGGGGCGAGGCGGACGAGCTCGCCCGAGCGGAGGAGGGCGTTGAGAACGGGATTGAAGACCGAAGGATTCAGCCCCAGTCGCGACCGGACGTCCTCCTCGAGGGGCGCGGAGAAACGGGCGTTGCGGAAGGCGTCCTCGACGCGGGAGCGCAGCTCGGCCTGGACCGGGTCGGTCTTCGGCTGCCGGCCGGCGAGGCCGATCTCGCTCCCGGCCCGGACGAGCGTGCCCGCGGCCAGAAGTCCGTCGAGGACGGGCTTGAGCGTTGCGGCATCGGCCGTTTCCAAGAAGGCCGCGCGGAGGTCGGAGTAGGGCATGGCCGCCCGGTAGGGATTCTCCTCGAAATAATCGCGGGCAGAGGCGATGAGGCCCTCCGACAGCGCGGCGAAGGCCGCCCTGTGAACGTACCGTTCGGGCCTGTCCCCTGGGATGACGACGAGAACGCCGTCGTCGGCCAGGACGGCGACGGCCGTGTCCACCTCGGTCTCGACGCGGCCGAGCTTCAGCGCGATCTCGCCGGCGGACCGGGGCCGGCCCGCGGCCTGCAGGAACATCTGCTCGACGGCGTCGCGGGGGCTGCCGCCGAGCTTCTCCAGGCCTTCGGCGACCCCGCCGCTGAAGCGCTTGTGCTTCGGGGGCGCCGCGTCCAGGACCCGCCCGCCGCCGATGGTCACGATGGGCGAGAAAGAGCGGATAACGAACCGGTCGGCGGGGAGAGCCACGGCCGGCCGTTCGAGGATGAACTGGACCGAGGCGGAGGCGCCCGGGGCGATGGCCTGGGCCTCGATGACCGAGAGCCGGGCCATGACCTCGTCCGTGCCGATGTGCAGGCGGACGCGGTCGCGATGCTTGATCTCGCGAGGCGCCGAGGGCAGGACGTCCAAGCGGGCGTCGAGGCGGGTTGTGGGGGTGAGCGAGCCGGGTGCGGCGGCGACCTGGCCTCGCCGGAGGCCCTCCTTGGCGAGGTCCTGGAGGTTGAGGGCCGTGCGCCGCCCGAGACCGGAGCGGTCGGCCTTCGAGCCGTGGACCTGGACGCCGCGGACGCGCGTCTCGAGCCCTTCGGGATAGATCACGATTCGGTCCCCGGTCCGGACCGCGCCGCCGAGGACCGTGCCGGCGACGACCGTGCCGAAGCCGCGCATGGTGAAGACCCGGTCGATCGGCATGCGGAAGATGCCGTTGTCGGGCCGCGGGGCGGCCCGGCGGGCGAGGTCGCGTAGGACCGATTTGAGCTCGGGGAGCCCGGCCCCGGAGAGGGCCGAGACGGGCAGGATGGGGGCGTCGGCCAGGAACGAGCCGCGCACGAAGTGCCGGACCGTGGCCGTGAGCTCGGCCAGGCGGGCCTCGTCGACGAGGTCGCACTTGGTCAGGGCGATGGCCCCGAGCCTGATCTCGAGGAGCCGCAGGATGTCGAAGTGCTCGCGGGTCTGGACGGCGAGGCCTTCGTCGGCGGCGATGACGAGGAGGGCGGCGTCGATGTTGGAGGCGCCGGCGGCCATGGTCTTGACGAATTTCTCGTGGCCGGGGACGTCGATGAAGACGATCTGCTTGGGGGCGTCGGGGTCGTCCAGGAAGACGAAGCCAAGTTCGATGGTCATGCCCCGGGCCTTCTCCTCGGGGAGGGTATCGGGATCGGTCCCGGTCAGGGCCCGGACGAGGGCGCTCTTGCCGTGGTCGATGTGGCCGGCTGTGCCGATGATGACGTGGTCGAGGTCGGCCATGGTCAGGCGCGAGGCGGGCCGGCCTTGAGGATGAGGCGGGCCGGGCCCTTGCGGGTGACGCGGCCGACGACGGCCGCGGAGGAGACGCCCCGCTTGTGGAGCGCCGCGAGGAGCGCGGGGGCCTTGGCGCGGCGGACGGCCATCAGGAGCCCGCCCGAAGTTTGCGGATCGTAGAGGAGCGTCTCGAGGTCCTGGCCCGCGGCCCGGTCGCGCCTGACGAAGGCCGAGGAGTACTCGCGGTTGCGCTCCACGGCGCCGGAGACGACATCGGCCCGGATGAGGTCGCGGACGCCCGGAAAGACGGGGATGGACTCGCCGTAGATCTCGATCTCGACGCCGCTCCGGCTGGCCATCTCGGAGAGGTGGCCGGCCAGGCCGAAGCCGGTGATGTCGGTCGCCGTGGTGACGCCGGCCGCGGTCATGAGCTCGGCGGCGGCGCGGTTGAGGGCCCGCATGGAGAGCTCCGCGGCGGCGAGGCCGTCGGCGGGGGCCCGCCCGATCTGGCGGGCGAAGCTCAGCGTGCCGGTGCCGATGGGCTTCGTCAGGATGAGGACGTCGCCCGGACGGGCCTTGCTGTTGACCGTCATCCGGCGGGGATCGACGACGCCGGTCACGGCGAAGCCGAGCTTGACCTCGCGGTCCTTGATGCTGTGGCCGCCGAGGAGGGCGACGCCGGCCTCGCGCAGCTTGGCCACCCCGCCCTGGAGCATCTTGTTCATGACACGCGGCGAGAGCGATTCGACGGGGAAGGCGATGATCGAGAGGGCGGTGAGGGGGCGGCCGCCCATGGCGTAGATGTCGCTCACGGCGTTGGCCGCGGCGATCTCGCCGAAGGCGTAGGGATCGTCGACGACGGGGGTGAAGACGTCGACCGATTGGACGAGGGCCGTGCGGGGCGTGAGGCGGTAGACGCCGGCGTCGTCGCAGGTCTCGGAGGAGACGAGGACGCGGCGGTCGCGGACGCGGGGCAGGCCCGAGAGGGCCCGCTTG
>Ga0209610_1001627_pt1 | contig 11522 bp, 9 predicted proteins | sample LakKivw275mmetaG_FD_184137 | JGI IMG/M metagenome (GOLD analysis project Ga0209610, IMG submission 184137) | Anoxic lake water microbial communities from Lake Kivu, Rwanda to study Microbial Dark Matter (Phase II) - Lake Kivu water 275m metaG... | ecosystem: Environmental > Aquatic > Freshwater >...
ACCCCGACCCGCACGACGAGATGGAGCACCGCGAGCGGGCCCGCCAGGTCGAACAGGTGGTCAACGGCCTCAAGCCCAAGTTTCGGGACGTCCTCTACCTCTATTACTACAAGGAGCTGTCGCGGGAGGAGGTGGCCCGGGCCCTCGACATCTCGCCCCGCCGGGTCTCCGAGCGGGTCAATTACGCCCTGAAGCTCATCCAGAAAGCCGTCCGGAAAGAGGCGTCGGGTGTCCGTTCTGGCGCTTCGTCGACCGACTAATACCATGAAGCCTCCGCAGGCTGCGACCATGAAAAAGAAGACGTGCCACTACGATCACCTGATCGACGAATACCTCCTCGATAAGCTCAAGCCCGAGGACGCGGAGGCGTTCGAGGAGCACTATTTCATCTGCCCGCACTGCTTCGCCAAGCTCGATCAGCAGAGCGAGATCGTCAAGATCCTGAAGAAGGAAGGCGTGCTCGAATCGGGCGGGGAGGCCTGCGAGCACGTCCCGCCGCCGCGGCCGTCCCTCTGGCGCCGCCTCCTGGCCAAATTCCGCCGTTAGTCCTCTATCAGCCGTTCGTCCGACTGGGAGAACATCCGCCCCCGCGTCTGCTCCTCGAACCCCAGGCAGCACATCAGCCGGCCGCAGAGGCCGGAGATCTTGGTCGGGTTGATGACGATCTGCTGCTTGCGGGCCTTCTGGATGGTCACCGGCTCGAAGGCGGTCATGAAGCTCGAGCAGCAGAGGCAGCGGCCGCAGACGCCGAGCCCGCCGATCATCTTGGCCTCGTCGCGGACGCCGACCTGGCGCATCTCGATGCGCATGCGCAGCTCCTTGGCCAGGTCCTTGACCAGCTGGCGGAAGTCGATCCGGCCGTCGGCGGTGTAATAGAAGATGCCCTTCTTCTCGTTGAAGAAGTAGCGGACGGCGACGAGCTTCATGGGCAGGTTGTGGGCGGTGATGCGCTGGAGGCAGATGTCGTAGGCCCGAGCCTCCCGCTCCCGCAGCCAATCGAACTTGCGGACATCGTCGGGCGTCGCCTTGCGGAGGATCTGCACGGCCATCTTGGCCGCCTTGGGGTTGTGGCAATACGTGCTCGTCCGGTCGAGGACGAAGGCGAGGTCGCCGCCGAGCTCGGACTCGACGATGCAGCGGTCGCCGATCTCAAGGGTCAGGCCGCCGGCGTGGGCGCGGATCATGCGGCCGGTCGTTTCGGACTGAAGGCAGACGAGGTCAGACATGGGTGAGCTCCGTGAAATTCGAGAAAAAGGTCAGGGCCAGCAGGCCCTTGTTGAGGTTGCCGCCGAGGTCGGCCAGGGCGCGGTCGATCTCCTCGATGACGCCGACGGCCTGCGGCCCGGCCCAGGACGCCGCGGCGGCGCGCAGGCGGCCTTCGAGGTCGGGATTGAGGAGGAGCGAGGGATCGCCGCCGAGGCGAAGCAGCAGGATGTCCCGGGCGAAGGACGAGAAGACCTCGAGCACTTCGCCGAACTCCTCCTGGACGGACTTGGGCACGCTGCCGAACCGCTCCAGGAACCGGCTGGCCCGGTCGGTCGAGGCTAAGGCTTCGAACAGGGCCCAGGCCTCCTCCTTGAGCGCCTGGACCTCCTCCCATTCGAGCTCCTGGGCCCGGTCGAGGTTCCCGTCGACGAGCAGGGCCAGGATGCGGGCCTGGTCGCGGCTGAAGTCCCGCTCGACGAGGATCCTCTCGATCTCCTCGCGGCCGATCGCGGAAAAGGCCAGCGTCCGGCAGCGGGAGCGGATGGTCGGCAGGAGCCGGTGGGGGCTGTCCGTCACCAGGATGATATGGCTGAAGGAGGGTGGCTCCTCGAGGACCTTGAGCAGGGAGTTGGCCGAGGCGTCGTTGAGGTTCTCGGCCTCCTCGATGATGAAGACGCGCCGTTTGCCGGACATCGGGCGGAGGTAGGCCATCTGCTTGAGCAGGCGGGTTTGCTCGATCTTGACGTCGCGGATCTCGGCCGCGAAGGTCATGACATCGGGATGGCGGCCGTCGTCGATGGCCCGGCAGGACGGGCATTCGTCGCAGGCGTCCGTGGTCAGGGTCCGGCAGTTGAGCGTCTTGGCCAGGGTCAGGGCCAGGGCCGTCTTGCCGACGCCGGCCGGGCCCGAGAAGATGAGCGAGTTGGGGACGCGGTTGCGCTCGAGGGCGAGCCGGAGGATCCTCTTGACCCGCTCGTTGCCCGCGACGTCCTTGAAGGCCATGCTCAGCCGTCCTCCCGCTGCGGCCGCCGGCCGTTCAGCACCCGCCCGAGGTAGGCGCCGGTGTGCGAACGGGGCGCCGCGGCGACCTGCTCCGGCGTCCCCTGGGCCACGATATGGCCCCCCTCTTCGCCGCCTTCCGGGCCCAAGTCGATAATATAGTCGCAATATTTGATGACATCAAGATTGTGCTCGATGATGATGACGGTGTTGCCGAGCGAGGCTAGCTCCGAGAGGACCTCGAGGAGCTTGCGGACGTCGTCGAAGTGCAGGCCGGTCGTGGGCTCGTCGAGGATGTAGACGGTCCGGCCGGTGGCCCGGCGGCCGAGCTCTTTCGTCAGCTTGATGCGCTGGGCCTCGCCGCCGGACAGGGTCGGGGCCGGCTGGCCGAGGCGGATGTAGCCCAGGCCGACGCGCTTCAGCGTCGCCAGCTTGCGCTTCAGCTGGGGGTAGGCCTTGAGGAGTTCGTAGGCGTCGTCGACGGTCATGGCCAGGTAGTCGGCGATCGTCTTGCCCTTGTAGGTGACGGCCAGCGTCTCCTTGTTGTAGCGCTTGCCCTCGCAGCGGTCGCAGGTGACGAAGACGTCGGGCAGGAAGTGCATCTCGATGCGCTTGACACCGGCCCCCTCGCACTCCTCGCAGCGGCCGCCGGGGACGTTGAACGAGAAGCGGCCGGAGGAGTAGCCGCGCATACGGGCCTCCGGCGTCCGGGCCATGAGGTCGCGCAGGGCGGCGAAGAGGCCGGTGTAGGTCGCCGGGTTCGAGCGGGGGGTGCGGCCGATCGGCTTCTGGTCGACGGCGACGACCTTGTCGACGGCGTCGGTGCCCTCCATGCGCTCGTGGTCGCCGACGCGCTGGCGGGCGTTGTGGAGCTTGTTCTCGAGGGCCTTGAAGAGGATGTCGTAGACGAGCGTGCTCTTGCCCGAGCCGGAGACGCCGGTCACGGCGGTCATGGCCGCGAGCGGGATGCGGACGTCGATGGCCTTGAGGTTGTGCTCGCAGGCCTTGCGGATGGTCAGCCAGCCGGCGGGCTTGCGCCGGGCCGAGGGGACGGGTACGGACTTCTCGCCTCGGAGATACTTCGCGGTCAGCGAATCGGGGGACTCGAGGACGGAGGCGAGCGGGCCTTCGGCGACCTTGAAGCCGCCGGTCTCGCCCGCGCCGGGACCGAGGTCGAGGATGTAGTCGGCCGAGCGGATGGTCTGCTCGTCGTGCTCGACGACGACGATGGAGTTGCCCTCGTCGCGGAGGGAGCGGAGGAGCGAGATGAGGCGGCCGTTGTCGCGCTGGTGGAGGCCGATCGTCGGCTCGTCGAGGACGTAGAGGACGCCGCGGAGGCGGGCCCCGACCTGGGCCGCGAGGCGGACGCGCTGGGCCTCGCCGCCGGAGAGGGACGCGGTCGTGCGGTTGAGGTGGAGATAGGACATGCCCAGCTCGTCGCAGACCTTCAGGCGCGAGGCGATCTCTTTGAGGACCCTGGAGGCGACGAGGGTCTCGGCCGGCGGGAACTCGAGCTTGGCGGCGAAGCGGAGGAGGTCGCTGATCGGCATCTCGCCCATCTCGTAGATGTTCTTGCCGCCGATCCGGACCGCGAGGCTCTCCGGCTTGAGGCGGGCGCCGCCGCAGCCGGGGCAGATGTCGTCGGTGAGCTCGATCTCGCCCCACTCGTTGTGCGTCGTCAGGTGGCCGAGGCCGTGGCACTTGGGGCAAGCGCCGTAGGGGCTGTTGAAGGAGAAGTTGCGGGGTTCGAGCTCGGCCAGCGAGACCTCGCAGAAGGGGCAGAGGAGGGTCAGTGAGAAGAAGCGCTCCCGGCCGGACTCGTCGACGACGAGGACCTCGCCCTCGGCCAGGTCGAGGGCTTTCGAGACGGCCTCGGCGAGGCGGCGCCTGGCGTCGGGGCCGACCTTGACCGTGTCGACGAGGGCCTCGATCGTGTGCTTGCGGTTCTTCTCGAGGGGGATATCGTCCTCGAGGTCGCGGAGCGTGCCGTTGACCCGGGCCCGGAGGAAGCCCTTCTTGCGCAGACGCTCGAAGAGGCGCTGGTACTCGCCCTTACGGCCCTTGACGACCGGGGCCAGGACGCGGACCTTGGCGCCGGCGGAGTCGGCGAGGAGGCGCTTGAGGATCTCCTCGGGCGTCTGGGAGGTGACGACCCGGCCGCAGCTCGGGCAGTGCGGCGTGCCGACGCGGGCAAAGAGGAGGCGGAAGAGGTCGTAGACCTCGGTCGTCGTGCCCACGGTCGAGCGGGGGTTGGTCGAGATCGTCTTCTGGTCGATGGAGATCGACGGCGAGATTCCCTCGACCGACTCGACCTCGGGCTTCTCCATCTGGTCAATGAACTGGCGGGCGTAGGCCGAGAGGCACTCGATGTAGCGGCGCTGGCCCTCGGCGAAGATGGTGTCGAAGGCGAGGGACGACTTGCCCGAGCCGGACGGGCCAGTGACCACGATCAGCCGATTCCGGGGCAGGGCGACATCGATGCGCTTCAGATTGTGCTGCGCCGCCCTCTTGATGCGAATCTCGTCCAGCATAACCTATCTATATTAGCATAGAAATCGGGAAATCGGGGACACAATACCTATCCACTTCGGCCGGGGGATACCGGAAGACTTAGGCAAATCCCGGGACGTTGTGGATTGATCGGCCGGATTTCCGCCGTTTAATGAGACCCTGAGGATCTGCGGATCGTCTGTTAGCCGGCGACTGGTTGATGAAAAACTGCCGACAGATTGACAATGTATATACTATGTAATAATATTCTATCGAAGTCGATCGAATGGGACGAAGAAAAGAATGTCCGCATCAAAGAGCAGCGGGGGATCTCGTTCGAAGATATCGTCCGGGCCCTCGCGGAATCGGGGCCTCTCTGGATCAGGGATCATCCGCGCCCGGACAAGTACCCGGGCCAACGGCTATTGGGTGCTCTGATCGCAGGTTACGTTTATATCGTTCCTTATGAGGAAACAGATGAAAAGATCATCTTCAAGACGGCCTTTCCGAGCCGGCGGGCAACCAGAGCCCACTACGGAATTGGAGCAAAGAGTAGGGGTCAAGGCCCGCGATAATAAGTTTTTCGAGCCCTTGGACGAGCAAGAGCGGGATCTCCGTGACGCCCTCGAAAAAGGCGAGCTCGTCGCTGTCCCCGATGAAGAGGCCGAAAAGGAGAAGTTGGTCCGGGCGGCACGTGCGACGCTGGCCAAGAACAGGCATATCAGCATCCGCCTATCCGAGAAGGACCTGACGCGTCTCCGGGCCAGGGCGAGCGAGTTGGGCATCCCGTATCAGACGCTGATCGGCTCGATCCTCCATCAGTATGCCGAGGGAAAGGTCAAAGCGTCGTTTTAAAGTCAACCCACCCTGTGTCGGGACGTGGTTTGGATATGGGGTCAAACCTACTTTTTTTCGAAAAAAGTAGGTTTGACCCTCTCTTCCTATTTCGCTACGATGAAGGGGCCCCATGTCGAACGAAGAAAAGATCCTGCGGTCGCTCGAGATCCTCAAGGACATCGGCTACAAGAACGACTCGATCAAGGCCATCAAGCATGTCCCCGCCCAGGAGGGGAAGTTCCGCGACTACCCGGACGACGTCCACCCGGCCCTGCGCCAGGCCCTCGTCGACAAGGGGTTCAATCAGCTCTTCTCCCACCAACGCTCGACCTGGGAGGAGCTGAAAGAGGGCAAGAACGTCGTCGTGGTCACGCCGACGGCCTCCGGGAAGACCCTCTGCTACAACCTGCCGGTGCTCGACGCGATCATGAAGGAGCCGTCGACGCGGGCCCTCTACCTCTTCCCGACCAAGGCCCTGTCCCAGGACCAGCAGGCCGAGCTCGACGACATCAACGCGCGGCTGCCCGAGGAGGTCCGGGTCTTCACCTACGACGGCGACACGCCCCAGGACGCCCGCAAGGCCATCCGAGCCCGTGGCCACATCATCCTGACCAACCCGGACATGCTCCACGCCGGGATCCTCCCCCACCACACCAAGTGGATCAAGCTCTTCGAGAACCTCAAGTACGTCGTCATCGACGAGCTCCACAGCTACCGCGGCATCTTCGGCAGCCACCTGGCCAACGTGCTGCGGCGGCTGCGGCGCGTCGCCCGGTTCTACGGCGCGAACCCGCAGTTCATCCTGTCGACGGCGACGATCGCCAACCCGGCCGAGATGGCCGAGCGGATGATCGAGGCGCCGGTCGCCCTGGTCGACGACAACGGCGCGCCGCGGGGCGGGAAATACATCGTCTTCTACACGCCGCCGGTGGTCAACGCGGCCCTGGGCATCCGCCGCTCCTACGTCAACGAGTCGCGCCGGGTGGCCTCGATCTTCCTCAAGAACGGCCTCCAGACGATCGTCTTCGCCGGCAGCCGCCTCATCACCGAGGTCCTCCTCACCTACCTCAAGGAGGACATCGAGACGACGATCCAAAAGGAAGGGCTCATCCGCGGCTACCGGGGCGGCTACCTGCCGCTGAAGCGCCGCGAGATCGAGAAGGGCCTGCGGACGGGCGAGATCCTCGGCGTCGTCTCCACCAACGCCCTCGAGCTCGGCATCGACATCGGCACGCTCGACGTCGCGGTGCTGGCCGGCTATCCGGGGACGATCGCCAGCACGTGGCAGCGGGCCGGCCGGGCCGGGCGCAAGACCGGGCTCTCGGCCGCCGTCCTCGTGGCTACGAGCTCGCCGCTCGACCAGTTCATCATCAACAACCCCGAGTATTTCTTCTCCAAGTCGCCCGAGATGGCCCTGATCAACCCGGACAACCTGTCGATCCTCGTCAGTCACGTCGAGTGCGCCGCTTTCGAGCTGCCGTTCGAGGACGGCGAGAAGTTCGGCCGGGCCGAGATCGCCGAGATCCTGAACTTCCTCGAGGAGGACAAGCTCCTCCACCACTCCAAGGACAAGTGGTTCTACACGTCCGAGGCCTACCCGGCCGACGCCATCAGCCTGCGCAGCATCTCGTCCGATAACTTCGTCGTCGTCGACATCACCGGCGAGGCCAAGGTCATCGCCGAGGTCGACTTCACCGCGGCCCTGACCGCCCTCCATCCCAAGGCCATCTACATCGTCGAGGGCGAGCAGTATTTCGTCGAAAAGCTCGACTTCGAGGAGCGCAAAGCCTACGTCAAGAGAACCGACATCGACTACTACACCGACGCCATCGACTACACCAAGATCACCGTCCTCGACATCTTCGACAGGAAGGGGATCGAGGCCGGGGCGGGGCGGATCTCGCACGGCGAGGTCCACGTCGCGACCCAGGTCGTCGGCTTCAAGAAGATCAAGTTCCACACCCAGGAGAACGTCGGCGCCGGCGACCTGCAGCTGCCCCAGAACGAGATGCACACGACGGCCTACTGGCTGACCGTTCCGTCGGTCGTGATGCAGTCCGTCCCGTTCCCGGCGGAGCAGCGGATCAACGGGCTCTTCGGCCTGGCCTATCTCCTCCACCACATCTCGCCGATCTTCATGATGTGCGACCTCCACGACGTCGGCGTGTCGATCGGCGACAACACGACCGGCGAGTCGCTGCCTCCGCGGCTCGCTCCGGCCCGGCCGGGCCCGGCGACCCAGGGGCAGGACGAGATCCCCCGGGCCATGGACCCGGACTTCGAGCCGAACATCTTCATCTACGACAACTACCCCGGCGGGATCGGCCTCAGCCCGTCGCTCTTCTCCCTCGAGGGGCGCCTGCTCGAGCACGCCCTCAAGACCCTCGAGGCCTGCCCGTGCCGCGACGGCTGCCCGTCGTGCGTCGGCGCGACCAACGAGAGCGGCAAGGACGCCAAGAAGGTCGCCCGGCTCATCCTCCAGGGCCTGCTCGGCCTTGAGCAGCCACGCTCCCCTCGCGTGAATTAGGAAGAGGGGGTCAAACCCTAATTTTTTCAGTTTCCCGCTGGGGTGAAGCCTGTATTGCCCAGCGCCGCGAACTCTCTAGGCCGGGACGCAGGGAAATTGAAAAATCTAGGGTTTGACCCCTTCTTATTTAACGGTCTTGATGACCCGGATCGGGAGGACGATCGAGGGGATGCCCTTGAACTGCAGGATGCGCTGGATGCTGAAGGCCGTCTGGTTGTGGAGGAAGCGGGTGAAGAGGTTCTCCTCCTCGAACACCAGCTTGCCGACGAAGAAGACCGACTTGTTGTACCTCCGCTGGATCTCCTCGCAGCGGGCCTCGACGACCTCGAGCGTGTCGATGTCGACGGAGTGGATGGACTCGGCGTAGAAGCCGAAGTTCCTCGACATCTCGACGTACTTCTTGAGCTCGGCGCTGATGTGGCTCTCCAGGTTCTTGATCTCCTCGGCGCCCTTGAACGTCGCCCAATCGACGACGCCGATGGAGATGAACACGAAGTTCTTGAAATAGTTGGGGAAGATCCGGTGGATGTTGAGGAACGAGTGGATGCCCAGGCCGCCGAAGTTCCGGACGAACAGGACCGCCGTCGGGGCCGACTCGTCCTTCGCCGGCGCCTCGCGCCGCCCGGCCATGTGCTTGACCTGGACCAGGATGTCGTCCAGGCGCTTCATCATGCCCTTGACCTGGTTGTAGTGCCTCCGGATGAGGATGCAGACCGTGATGAAGACCGCCGTGATGACCAGGGTGACCCAGCCGCCCTCCTTGAATTTGATCGTGATCGTCACGATGAGGATCGACAGGGACATGAGGAAGCCGACGAGGTTGATGGCCAGCTTCTTGCCCCGGTGCGGGGCCCGGGTCCGGATCCAGTGCGTGCACATGCCGAGCTGGGCCAGCGAAAAATCGAGAAAGACGTTGATGCTGTACATGACGACCAGGGTCTGGACCGAGCCCTTGGTGAAGATGAGGATCACGACCGCCGCGGCGCCCATGAACAGGATGCCGTTCTGGACGACCAGCCGCTCCGAGAGGTGCATGAACCGGTTCGGCACCCACGAGTCGATGGCCATGTTGCCGAGGACCCTCGGCCCGTCGATGAAGCCCGTTTGGGCGGCCACGAACAGGATGGCGCCCTCGGAGAGGAGGATGATCCCGAGGAGCCAGACGCCGACCGGGACCGCGCCGATCTTCCAGGTCCCGATGAGCGTTTCGATGAGCGAGGCGTTCAGGGTCTTTCCGGCCACGTGCTGGACGTTCGTCAGCAGGTAGCAGATGAGAAGCCCGCCGGCCGTGAACGACAGCGACGCGGCCATCAGGAACATCGTCTTCTTGCCCGTCTTCACCCGCGGCGGCCGGAGGATCTGGAGCCCGTTGGCGACGGCCTCGATCCCGGTGTAGGTGCCGCCGCCGAGACTGTAGCCCCGGAGCAGGATGAAGGCCAGGGCCCCGAAGCCGAGGCTCTGGATGCCCTGCCGCGTCTCGCGGACGGTGTCGGCGAAGAGGGTCGGCGTCGCGGACAGGTGGGAGATGAGACCGTAAAGGATGAGGCCGACGTGGGAGATGAAGAAGAAGAGGAAGATCGGGGTCAGCACGGCCACCGACTCCTTGACCCCGCGGAGGTTGAGCAGGACCAAGGCCAGGGCGATGACCAAAATGAAGGTCAGCTTGTACTGGAAGAAGCCCGGCGGCAGGAAGCTCAGGACGGCCTCGACCCCGCTCGAGATCGAGATGCTGATCGTCAGCATGTAGTCGACGACGAGGGCGCAGCCCGAGACGAGGCCGAACATGGGGCCGAGGAGCTTGGTCGAGACGACGTAGCCGCCGCCGCCCGTCGGGAAGAGCTCGATGATCTGCGAATAGCTGGCCGAGATGGTGATGACAGTAATGGCGGTCATGAGGGCCAGGTAGAGCGCCAGGTGGCGGTGGTCGCCGAGCGACAGGAACGCCTCCTGCGGCCCGTAGTTCGACGAGCTCAGCCCGTCGGCGCCCAGCCCGACCCAGGCGAAGAAGGCGATGAGCGAGATCTTGTGGAAGATGCGCGGGTCGCGGACGTTCTTGCCCCGCCCGATGACGAGCTCTTTGAACCTGTCCCAGGGCCTCACCCTTCGACTATATAACGAAATCCGGCTGAGGCTCAAGGTGATGGACGTCCCGGTTTGACAGAACCGGGGTCGTGTGCTACTTTTTTTTACGGAATATCATGAATATCAATATTTTTCGGATCATCGCCGAAGCCGACATCGTCGTCCAGCTCATCCTGCTCCTGCTCGTTTTCTTCTCCGTTTTCTCCTGGGCCATCATCTTCTTCAAGTCGAAAACGCTCAAGTCCGCGGCCAAGCAATCCGACCGCTTCCTCGAGGCCTTCCGGCGGAGCAAGAGCCTGACCGAGGTCAACGAGTCGGCGAAAAGGCTGCGGGCCAGCCCGCTCGCCGTGATCTTCCTCGCCGGGAACAAGGAGCTGGCCTATCAGTCGAAGTCGACCGGGGAAGCCGGATGGACCGGCGAGAAGACCGAGAGCCTCCACCGGGCCCTGCTCAAGGCCTCCAACGCGGAGGTCTCGCGGCTCGAGCGGATGATGTTCTTCCTGGCCACGACCGGCAGCGTCTCGCCGTTCATCGGCCTGTTCGGCACGGTCTGGGGCATCATGATCGCCTTCATCCGCATCGGGGCCATGCGCTCCGCCAGCCTCCAGGTCGTCGCTCCCGGCATCGCCGAGGCCCTCATCGCCACCGCCGTCGGCCTCTTCGCCGCCGTGCCGGCCGTCATCGCCTACAACTACTTCCTCGGCCGGATCAAGGACCTGGCCGCCGACATGGACGACTTCTCCCTCGAATTCCTGAGCATCGCCGAGAGGCTCCATGGCTCTTAGCACCCAGTCCCTGCCGTCGTCCTCGTCGCAGCGGAGGCAGGTCGGCACGCATCTCTCCGAGATCAACGTCACCCCCTTCATCGACGTCATGCTGGTGCTGCTGGTCATCTTCATGGTCACGGCGCCGATGATGCAGTCGGGCATCGGCATCAACCTGCCCCAGGCCGAGACCGACACGAAGCCCGCGGAGGAAGGCCTGACCCTGACCGTCACCAAGGACCAGTACGTCCACATCGGCGACTCGACGATCAACATCAACCTCCTCGAGCGCCGCCTGATCGAATACTTCGCCAACAAGCCCAAGAAGGTCCTCTATCTCCAGGCCGACGAGAGCCTGCCCTACGGCGTCGTCGTCCGGATCATGGACATCACCAAGAAGGCGGGGGTCGAGGTCCTCGGCATCATCACCGAACCCGTCGACGTCAAAGACAAGAAGCGATGACCCCTGTCCGTCAGGCCCTGCCTCGAGCCTTCAAGAGGGCCGTCGTCATCTCGGCGGCGCTCCATGTCGGCCTGTTCCTCCTGGTCATCGTCTCGCCCTCCTTCTCGCGCTCCCGGACGCCCAAGGGCCTCGTCCAGTACGTCAACTTCATGGG
>Ga0209610_1001628_pt1 | contig 11520 bp, 4 predicted proteins | sample LakKivw275mmetaG_FD_184137 | JGI IMG/M metagenome (GOLD analysis project Ga0209610, IMG submission 184137) | Anoxic lake water microbial communities from Lake Kivu, Rwanda to study Microbial Dark Matter (Phase II) - Lake Kivu water 275m metaG... | ecosystem: Environmental > Aquatic > Freshwater >...
AGGAGAGGGGCTTTAGGCTCCCCTTCTCCTTTAGGAGAAGGGGCTGGGGGATGAGGTGCATAAAATAAACACAAATGAAAAAACTTCTATTCCCAACCCTGCTGCTGTCAGTCTTCATCCTGACGGTAGCGCTTCACCCGATAGCTGCCCAGGATTCAACGGTTGTCGTTTCCATTAACATTTCCACCTCCGGTGATGACATGCCCATAGGCGCCCAGGTAACATTGGCAAATGATGATGGTTTGCCGGAACATACTTACACGGCCATAAGCCTTCCTGATGGCATTGTCGTATTTTCGGAGGTTTTCATTGGGACATACGATCTTTCGGTAGATCTTTTCGGCTATCAACCTTACCGCAACAACAACATAGACATAATACAGGATTTGACACTTTATGTTCTTCTTTTGGAGATTCCTTTCCCGCCCCCATGCTTCTGGGTTGATCTGACGACCTATATAGCCTATTGGTGTAACCCCCGGTCATATTGATCAGACACTATTCAACGAAACGTGGGATTCGGGTGGTTTCAGCACTAATGAGTGGACTTTTGATCCGGACCAGGGCAACTGGGCAGTTTATTCTCCCAACGATCCACTTCAGGAAACATATGCCCGGTTTAACTTCTGGCCCCAGGTAACAGATTATTCCTATTCGCTGGTCAGCAAAAACATATCCCGCTACGACAAGCCTGATATATGGCTTTCATTCGACCTGTCATTTTCTAATTTCTTAAACACCACCAATGAAAACCTGGCTGTGGAGGTATGGAACGGATTGTCATGGACAGTGATCGCCAACTTCAGCAACCAGGATTATCCCGAAGGAATACCTTGGACCACGTATATATACAATATTACGGATACATTGCAGGAGTCACCTGATATGCGGGTGCGTTTCCGTGCCTGGGGTCAGGATTCATACTCGATTAATTGGTGGGGCGTAGATAATATTAATATTCACGGAATGAGATATTCCCATGTCTTGGGGTATTACTTATATTTTGACGAAGTGTACTGGACCCAGGATACAACCTATCAGTTACCACCTGAGGCTTTCGTGGTAGGTGAGACTTACACCCCATGTGTCGAAGCGATTTATCCCAGTGGTCCATCGGATATGGTTTGTTTTTATTTTACTGTAACCAATTTGCAGCCACCACGGAACCTTGAAGGCGAAGATGTGGGTCATACGGCTTATCTCACCTGGGAGCCACCATTGGAAAGGACACGACCCTATAAATCAGGTGGCATGACATGGGATGAGCTCCTGGCCTATAATAATTTAACGGAAGCCGATCTGCATCATCCTTCAACGGAAAAATTAAGTTGCGGCTTACCGCCACCGGGCCGCAAACCTATTCACCTCGTCAATCCAAATGGTACCTCGGATTTCGACGCCATTACCTCCAGGGCATTTGCGTATGATGCTTATTCAACGGTCATACAATGGGATTATCCGGTAAAATTCTTCCTGTCGGATCCGGGGGATCTTGAGGATTTCGGTCCATTCGGGGATGGCAACTTTTTTTCAGGGGCCTGCTGGGGACCAAACGATGTCTGGTATGTCGTCAGGTATTACGGTCAGTTTGGTACGGTGGATACAGCCACCGGTGACTTTACTCAGATCGGTACCCTTATCCCATATAATACTACCGGTTTGGCATGGGATCCGACGACACAGACCATGTACATGTGCTCATATGGAGATGGCGGATTATGGACCGTCGACCCGGAAACCGGTTCTTACAGCCTTGTCGGCTATGGCGCCGCCTATTATTATATTGACATGACCTGCACCAATGAAGGTCAGTTATACGCCCTGGATATGAACTTACAGGCCTTTGGCACAATCAACAAAACAAACGGAGCCTGGACACCACTGATCAGTTTACCTTTCGCAATCAACTATGCCCAGGGCATGTCCATCGACCGGGAGGAAGATAAAATCTACTGGGCAGCTTATAATAACGATGTCGATGGAGGACAGCTTTGGACCATCGACCTGGAAGATGAAACAATGTATTATCTTGGTGATTTTGAAGGGCAATCTGAGATCGACGGGATGGTCATACCGTCAATAGATACCATACCATGGAACCTCATTGGATACAACATATACCGCGACGGCTGTCTGATCGACAGCACCGATGCCGAAACGACGGAATATTATGATGAGTATCTCTTAGCCGGATGGTACAGCTATGAAGTGACGGCCTGTTACAGTGATCCAACACCGGGTGAATCACAGGCAGCCGGGCCCGTCATGGTATATATTGAAGGCGAGGGAGTTTTAACAGGTGAGGTCTCCGGGCATGGATTCCAGCCAACAGGTGTCATCGTAACATTAATTTTTGGGGATTCAAGCGTTGTCATATCCGATTCCACAGGACATTTTTCACTTGTCGTCCAGGAAGGTATATATAATTTGCATGTAGAAGCCGACGGATGCCAACCTGAATATGTTCAAGTCTTTGTCCCCTACGACCAAACAGTGTCTGTGGATATAATACTGATGGAAGGCCCTCCACCATTAGGCATTTCAGCCGTAGAAAATGAGTCTGATACGTCAGTCTTAGTTCATTGGTACCTCTATCAGGATGTTGATAAGATTAAATATAATGATGGTGAAGCCGATAATGTGACAGCATGGAATGAAGGTGGGAATATGAATGCCGTCAGATTCACACCAACAAACTATCCGGCCGAAATTTACGGTCTTGAGGTTAATATATATAATGGCACCTGGCCTCCGGGCAATATTCTGACTCCTTTCAAAATGGCAATCTATGACGATGACGGTGACTATGGGTTGCCGGGCACGGTACTGGCCATTTCAGATGTAACTCCTTACAAATACGGTTGGGTATATGCCGATTTTTCGACTACCGGCGTGACCATCACCAATGGCGACTTTTACGGTGTTATGATACAGGGAGGTGATTTCCCGGATTGCTCCCCCATAGCTGTTGACACAACCGGTCATGCACGCAGGAGTTACTCGCAAGATGTTAGCCATGGGGAGCCATGGCGACCTTCAGGGTATAATGATTTCATGATGCAGGCTTATATTCATAAAGATATGGGCAACTCTTTGATGTCGGACTGTAGCCGGAATGGAACCCAAAACAGAGATCTGGAATATTTTAAACTCTATGTCCTTCCGGAAGGGGAAGAGCAACATCCGGATACATGGATTCTTAAAAACGATAATTTGACTCAAACTAATTACACCGATGTTGATTGGGGAGCTTATCCTGCAGGATGGTATAGGTATGCTGTAATAGCTGTTTATCCCTATAATGAATCCTTTCCTGCTTTCTCATCTCCGATAGAGCAGGTGAGCGTCGGAATGAACGAACCGGATATAGGATCTATCAAAGTTTATCCTATCCCGGCAAAAGATATTGTTACCATTGAGGTCAACAATAATATCCGCAACCTGAAGATCATCAACTACACCGGCCAGGTGGTGTATGAACAGAGGATAGGGGAAGAAAAGACATTCCGGATCAATACATCCGGATTCCGAACAGGTAGTTTTTTGATTGAGTTTATTTCGGATGATGGAAGGGTGGTGACGAGGAAGATGGTGATTGTGAAATAAAATGAAGGTAAAATCCAATGTGAGTGTAATTCAAAACATTTGCACCCGTAACTAATGAAATGCTATCTATGAAAAAATACTTACTCCAAATCCTGTTTATAACTATTCTTACCTTTTTAACGGGTCTCACTCCGGTGAAGAGCAATTGCATGGCCTTTGGTGCCACCCTTCGACCCGATGATTGGGAAGTGACCATATACGTGCGCGTTCAGAATGGTTTTTTACCGGCTGCCGGAGCACTGGTTACAATGACTTCGGATAAAGGTAACGGTGATAACATTTATTCTGGTGTGGCAGGCCCTGATGGCAGAATCATATTCGCAAATGTTGGGGAAGGTATTTATTCACTCGACATAACACTGGATTATTTTCAACCCTATCATGAGGAGAACATGCAAATATTTGATAACCGTATAAAAGACGTTGACCTTATTGAAGCTTGTTTGCCGCCATCCAGTGTACATGTGAATACGACGCAGGCCGTCCTCTGCTGGTTACCACCGGTGCCGGAACCTGGAAAAACCATTGCCGGAAGATTTGATAATATAAACAATGGAGATCCGATACGCTATCTTTCAGGCTATAATGTACTCCTTAACGGGGAATTTCAAGGATTCACAACTGAGCTGAATTATACCTTAGTTGACCTGGTAATGGGAGACGAATATATCGCAAGTGTTCAGGCTGTTTATCCTCAATGTGTTTCCGACACAATCTCCTGTTCTTTTATATATTATCCCTGTGAATATTTCAATCAGCCAATGGGTTTAAAGGCTACTTTGGTTGGAAAAGAGGTGAATATCACATGGGAGAGTGGAATTTTTTACTTTGGCGAATACCTCGTAAAATACGACAATGATATGCCTGACACGGTGAGGACGTGGGAGGTACCAGGGGGTGAAACGGCCGTAAAATTCACGCCGGAAGGTTATCCTTGCATACTTTATGCCTTTCATATGTATATCGGAGATGGCTCCTGGCCTCCAGGCAATATCCTATCAACATTTCGGATCATTGTATATGATGATGATGGTCAGGATGGTAATCCGGGAACGGTGCTTGGTCAGAAGGATGTCATGCCTGACCATTATGGCTGGATCGATGTCGATTTACAGTATCTTGACGTGGTATTTGTGAATGGTAATTTTTATTTGTCGCATTACCAGCTGGGATATTTTCCTGACTGTCCGCCGACAGGTGTCGACGGTTCTGCGGCAGGTCAAGGCCGTAGTTTTGACCACCAGCCTCAAACAGCATGGGTTCCCGGACTGTTTGACCAGTACATGATCAGAGCGACACTTTATGGAGTTTATTTTAAAGATAAAACACAGGAAAAAATTATTTCATATGGTAACGACTACCTCAATACAAAAACGGAATCAATAAATCCTCCGGCTTTCAATCTGATTGGTTTTAATGTATATAAAAATGACATTAAATTAAACGATGAACCACTGACAGAGGAAGGTTATACAGATTATCCCTCCCCAGGTGGCGTCTATTATTATAATGTAACGGACGTGTGGGATATGGGTGAAAGCTGCCCAATTGTTCCTTCAGAAGAGATCGTATATGGTGAAGATTATGCTGCACCTGAAGACCTGACAGCTGTCGGGGACGAGGAGCACAATGTCTTGCTGACCTGGAATGTGCCGGGAACGACAACAGGGGAATGGATACACTGGGATAACGGTACCAATTACACAGGCATAGGGCTGACTTTTCCAGGTAGTTTCTTTGTTGCATCACGGTGGACACCTGATGACCTGGCAGCCTATGACAGCATGAACCTGACCAGGGTCGCCTTCTTCCCGACGGGTTCAGTTACACAGTACGCACTGAAGGTGTGGGAGGGTGAAAATGCATCTGTCCTTATCGTGGATCAGCCTATAAGTGGTGTCATATCCGGACAATGGGATATCGTGGTTCTTGAGACACCTGTGCCTATCGATATATCCAAGGAGCTGTGGTTCGGTTATGAATGTATCGACCAGCCCCAGGGCGAATACCCCGCAGGATGCGACGCAGGGCCGGCAGTGGCAGGCAAGGGTGACATGATATCGGAAGACGGGGTGACATGGGAGACACTGTCGGGCTACGGACTGGATTATAATTGGAACTTGCAGGGATGGGTGACAAAAAGCAGTGATGACAGAGCTATCCTTATTGGATATAACTTGTGGTGTGAAGATACCAATTTCCAATTTGTACCTGTACCTGATACATCCTATACCAATACTTATGTTTTGCCTGGAACTTACAATTATTATATCTCGGCTATATATGATGATGCGGAATCATTCCTCGACGGTCCTGCCACAGTGACCATCCCAGCCTCAGGCAACCTGAACGGCCTGGTGTATGATGGTATTACCCTGGATCCGGTTACGCAGGCAACTGTCACATTAAATCCTGGCGGCTATACCGTCCAAACCACCGGTGATGGAAAATATTATCTGACACAGATCCCGTGGGGTGGTTACGCCCTGACGGTGATGCATGCAGGATATAGCATGGCATCTACAAATGTGGTGATTGACAGTGTTTCTCAGGTGACCGATGTGGCCCTGTTTTCATCCGATCTGTTGCAACCGCTGCCTTTTTATGAATCATGGGGCCAGGCAAGCTTTAATACGCATTATTGGTGGTTCGATCCGTCACCCGGCAACTGGACAATCGGTCTTCAAATAGGCAATCTAAAACCCTCGGCGGAATTCTCCTGGCTGCCGGAGAGAGATAGTTACTCTTACGCCCTGGAGAGCCCAAACATCGACGCCACAGAAGCAAGCCAGCACGTGGTCCTGGAGTTTGATCTCTTCTTAGACACGTATAATTCAACCGGTCAGGAATATCTGACAACCGATGTATGGGATGGCTCAGAATGGGCTAATGTCGCCGTTTTTGAAAATGATACCGACATCTATTGGGCGCATTATGTTTATGATATCACCGGTCCCGCGTACGGCAGGGTGACCCAAATCCGTTTTATAGCCAATGGTTCCAACTCATTCAATATTAATGGCTGGGGCATAGATAACATATCGGTTCATGAACAGGAAGCTTTTACTCTCGATGGTACGGTGACGGATGCAGACAATGGCAATCCCATTGAAGGAGCGATGGTCAGCATTCCGGGATATGATCCTGTTTATACTGACAATACGGGGTTTTATACCATCGATGTTATTGAAGGAACATATGATATCACTTACTCAGCCGAATGGTATCTGCCACGGACCGATACCGGCATAACCATTACCGGTACAACACATCATGATGTGGCGTTGTTACCCAATCTTTGTTATCCACCCCAAAATCTCACCTATGAAATTGTAAACGGAGATGTTTACCTGTATTGGGATCCGCCTGTAAATATTGACGGGATAAAATTATCATCTTTTCTGCCAGGTATTAAAGGAGTGGATGGTCAAAGAATAGATAATCTTTCATTGATCGGATACAACATCTATCGAAATGGTGAGAAAATCAATACTTATCCGGTTACAGGGAATCAGTATACGGATGAAAATCCGGGGATAGGTCTTTATATATATTGTGTATCAGCTCTTTATACTCTATGCGAGTCAGATACCATTTGTACTGAGGTGCTGATCACAGGAATGGAAGAGTTCATGAATGGGACGAACCGTGTTTTTCCTGTCCCTGCCGGTGACTTTATAAATGTTGGAGCCGCCAATGACATCCGTGAACTGAAGATCATCAACTACACCGGCCAGGTGATATATGAACAACAGGTAGGTGAGGAGAAGAAGTTTCGGATCGGCACATCAGGATTCAGAACCGGTAGTTATTTGATCGAGTTTATTTCAGAAGATGGAAGTGTGATTACCAAAAAGATAGTGATTGTGAAATAACTTTACCCCAAACCCTTCTCCCAGGTCCCCGCGTACGCGGGGATCCGAGAAGGGGCTGGGGGATGAGGTGCATAAAATAAACACAAATGAAAAAACTTCCATTCCCAACTCTGCTTCTATCAGGCTTTATCCTGACGGCAGCGCTTCACCCGGTGGCCGGCCAGGATACAACGGCCACAGTGACCTTAAACATCACGACCTCAGGAGGTGCAAGCCCCTTTGGCGCCCAGGTGACGCTTGCAAATCACGACGGCTTGCCGGAACATATTTACACGGCCATAAGCCCTGCTGATGGAATGATCGTATTCCCTGATGTTTTCTTAGGGATATACGATCTTGCGGTAAATCTTTTTGGCTATCAGCCTTACCAACATAACAACTGGTCTATTACTCAGGATTTGACCCTCGATATTTTATTGTTGGAGATCACTTATCCGCCACCTGGCCTCTGGGTTGATCCATTGACTCTGATGGTTTACTGGTTGTCACCTGGTCCATATGTCCAAAACCTTTTTTCAGAAACATGGGATTCAGGCAGTTTTAGTGACAATGAGTGGACTTTTGATCCGTCGCAGGGTAACTGGGTAATCCATTCTTCAAACGATTTACATACGGATACATGTGCCCGGTTTAATTTCTGGCCTGAAGTGACGGATTATTCCTATTCGCTGGTCAGCAAAAACATATTCCGTAATTACCACCCTATAATATGGCTTTCATTCGACTTGTCGTTCTCCAATTTTCTGAGCACCACCAACGAAAACCTTGCAGTGGAAGTATGGGACGGGTCATCATGGACACAAGTCGACAACTTCAGCAATCAGGATTATCCGGAAGGAATACCATGGACAACATTTACTTATAATATAACGGATGTTGTACTGGGGTCTTTTGATATAAAGGTCCGTTTCCGTGCCTGGGGCCAGGATTCATTCAACATAAATTGGTGGGATATTGATAATGTCAAAGTCAGGGGGGAAACGGATTCATCGGTAATGGGATACCTCTTAGATATTTGTGGTGAGGTGATTGAAACGCAGGATACAAGCTATCAGATACCACCTTCATTACTTGAGTGGGGAGAAACCTGTGCAATATGTGTCAGGGCTGTCTATGCCAGTGGTGTATCGGATCTTGTCTGTTATTATTTTACTTCAATCCATCTGCCACCGCCACGGAACCTTGAGGGTGAAGACGTGGGTCATGCCGCTCACCTCACCTGGCTGCCGCCACTACCGGAGACACAACCCCATAAATCAGGTGGCGTGTCATGGGAGGAACTGCTGGCATATAACCACATGACCGATGCCGACCTGTACCATCCGGAAATCACCGGCATAGACCGTATCGGCCTGCCACCACCGGATCTCAAACCGATCGTGCTTTCAAATCCTGTTGAAACGAAGGGCTTCATGTCCGTCACCTCCAGAGCCCTGGCGTATATTGCCTATTCACCGGATACCACTTATGACTACTTAGTGAAGTTCACTCTGGGAAGCTCGGGTTCGTTGACCATTTTCGGACCTAACGGTGCCGGTAACTTCTTCTCCGGAGGCTGCTGGGGCCCCGACAGCACATGGTATGTCACCAGGTACAATGGCCAGTTTGGGGCTGTCGACACCACGACAGGTGTGTTTACCCAGATATGCTCAGGATTGAATAACCCGGTTGGCTTGGCCTGGAACCCAACGACCGGGAAGATGTACATGAACACTTTCGGCAATGGAGCCTTATATTCCATTGATCCGGCCACAGGCGTCACAATATTGGTGGGGACAAGTGCCGCTCTTGGGTATATTGACCTGGTGTGTGCGAATGACGGCCAGTTGTATGGTCTTGACATAAATTCACAGTATTTCGGTAAGATCAGTAAAATCAACGGAGCCTGGACACCACTTATTCCGTCACCTTTCAATTTTGCCTATGCCCAGGGGATGTCTGTCGACAGAAGCGATAATACGATCTATTGGGCCGCTTTCAATGCTTCTGTCAATTCTGGGCAACTCTGGACCATCGACCCGGTGGCTGGAACAATGAATTATCTGGGTGATTTCGCAGGCCATTCTGAGCTCGATGGCATGGCTATCGTGTCGGAAGATACCGTACCATGGAATCTCATCGGATACAATATATACCGCGATGGCGTTTTGATCGCTAACACCGACACCGCGACAACCGAATATTATGACACCGATCTGCCTGGTGGATGGTACAGCTATACCGTGACAGCATCGTACAGTGAGCCTACCCCTGGCGAATCACAGGCAGCAGGACCTGTTGAAGTGTATATTGCCGGTACCGGAGGAATTGAGGGAACGGTGACATCATACGGGACTCAACCCGAACCGATAGAAGGGGCCAACATAACTATAACTTGCGGTGATAGTATATATATTACTTGTACTGACGCGACGGGTCATTATCTGATCGCCGGGATTGATCTTGTTTGTGATATTTGTGTCGAAGCCGATGGATACGAAACTGTGTGTATTGAGGGAATCGTTATTCCTTTCTACCAGACAATTATAATAGACTTCCAACTCAAAGAATTCCCGTATCCGGTCCTCAGCGTTTCAGCCATGCCAAATGAGGCCGACACGACGGTGCTCATTAAATGGTATCCGTATCAGGATTTTGATATTATCGTTTATGACGACAGCACGAGCGATGATGCGACGGCATGGGATGAAGGAGGTAACATGAATGCCGTCAGGTTCACACCTGCGGCATACCCTGCCGCAATTTACGGTCTTTCAGTGAATATATACAATGGCACCTGGCCTCCGGGTGATATCCTGACACCTTTCAAAATGGCTATCTATGACGATGACGGTGATTATAACTTACCGGGAACGGAGCTGGCCGTTGTAGATGTCACTCCTTACGATTATGGCTGGGTCTATGCCGATTTTTCGAACGCCGGCGTGACCATCACCAATGGCGACTTTTACGGTGTTATGATACAGGGAGGTGATTTCCCGGATTGCTCCCCCATAGCTGTTGACACAACCGGTCATGCCTGCAGGAGTTATTCACAAGATGTTAGCCATGGGGAGCCATGGCGACCTTCAGGGTATAATGATTTCATGATACGGGCCTATATTCATCATGATATGGGCAATCCTGTGAAGTCGAATTCCGGACAGAATGATATCCAAACTCCGGACTTTGAATATTATAAAGTTTATGTCCTTCCCCAGGGTGAGGAGGGAAATCCGGATACATGGATGCTTAAAAGTGATAACCTGACACAGACTAGTTACACCGATACCGACTGGGCGACTTATCCTGCCGGATGGTACAGGTACGCAGTAATTGCAGAATATACTTATAATCATTCTGAGCCTGCCTTATCAAATCCCGTGGAGCAGGTGATCATTGGAATTAATGAACCGGATTTGGGCTCAATCAAGGTTTATCCGGTTCCGGCAAAAGATATTGTGTTAGTGGAGGTAAACAATAGCATACGTGATCTGAAAATCATTAACTACACCGGCCAGATGGTCTATCAACGGAAGGTGGAAGGAGAGAAGACCTTTCGGGTTAATACATCGGGATTCAGGACAGGTAGCTATTTGGTTGAATTTATTTTGGATGATGGAAAGGTGGTGACGAGGAAGATGGTAATCATGAAATGACCTCACCCCACTCCTTGAGGAGAGGGGTTGGGGTGAGGTGCATAGAGAAGAGCATTGATAACCAACTGCAAATTGCCGCCTGCGGCGGAGCTTGCTTCACCCATCTCCGCTGCCAACTGACGACTGAAGACTGACGACTGAAGACTGACGACTGACGACTGACGACTCCCCTAAATTTACTACCTTTGCCCGTTCAATGCATAACAACGTCTTCAGGGGGCACAGGTAATTTCACAGCCATGTTTTCCGTCAGCAACCTCGCCATACATTTTACCGGCACAGAGATTTTCAGTGAGGTCTCTTTCCTGATCAACGCGCGCGACCGCATCGGCCTCACCGGCAAGAACGGCGCCGGCAAGACCACGCTGCTGAGGATCATGAAAGGCGAGCTGGAACCCACC
>Ga0209610_1001632_pt1 | contig 11507 bp, 15 predicted proteins | sample LakKivw275mmetaG_FD_184137 | JGI IMG/M metagenome (GOLD analysis project Ga0209610, IMG submission 184137) | Anoxic lake water microbial communities from Lake Kivu, Rwanda to study Microbial Dark Matter (Phase II) - Lake Kivu water 275m metaG... | ecosystem: Environmental > Aquatic > Freshwater...
CAGGGCTGCCTACGAAGAACTGAAGGCGAGATACGAAGGAATCGTGACCGAGGACCTAGGCTACGTCGTCCTGTTGAAGGATGTCAAAGTAAGTCCGATAGGAAAGATAATTCCTGGAGACGGCGCCACATATAACAGCGTAACGTTCTCCATAATCACGTTCTATCCACAGATCCAAGAAATAGTCGAAGGTGAGGTTGTAGAAATAGAAGATTTTGGAGCTTTTGTGCGGGTGGGCCCAATAGACGCGTTGCTTCACGTTTCGCAGATCATCGACGACTTCGTTTCCTTCGATGACAAGCAGGCCGTCTTGATAGGTAAGGAAACTCAGCGGAGGCTGAAGGCTGGAGATAGTGTCCGAACCAGGATCACAGCAGTCTCATTTGCAAAAGGCGGTACCTCTGGGAAAGTCGGCCTCACTATGCGCCAACCATTTCTCGGCAAGCTCGAATGGATCGTGGAGGATGTAAAGAAGCTTCATGAAGCAACGCAGGTAAAGACGGTAGCCCAAACCTCTGAGGAGGGATCGATATGAGCGAAAAAGCATGTAAGAACTGTCATCTGATCACAACCACGAATCTTTGCCCTGACTGCAAGGCCGTTAACATATCAAGCGACTGGACTGGGGTGGCCATAATTCTGGACCTTGAGAACTCTCAAATAGCGGAGACGATGAAGGTTAAAAAGCCGGGGCGATACGCCCTACGTGTCAGATAATGGACGTCCCTTCGAAGACCTACCACCTCAACGACAAACTACGAGCTTATTTGAAGCGTCCGCTTGGAGAATTGCTCAGAGGCTCACCAAGCAATATAATGGAACAATTTTCCAACATTGTTGAAAAAATCTCTCCGACAAAGATCTTCGCCGTCGGCGATGTTGCAACATCCAACATGGTAAAATACGGCATACCAGCCGACGTATACATTGTCGACAACAGGGTTATGAGGGAGGCTATTTCCCCGATCCCCCTCAAGATGAAAAGAGTGATTCATGTGAAGAACCCTCCGGGAACGGTAACGCCAAAAGCGTGGGAGGCCATAAGTGACGCGTCTAGACAGAATGTTGTAACGAAGATAGAAGTCGACGGAGAGGAGGATCTACTTGTTTTGCCAACGGTTCTTAACGCTCCTGAGGGCGCGATAGTCGTCTACGGTCAACCGCACGAAGGAATGGTCGTTGTTCAGACGACAAAGGAGAAAAAGAAAGAGATCGAATCTCTAATAAAAGCGATGACCGTTCAAAGTTCCGAAGCAAGTGAATAGTACATAGTCTCTCTCGAAGAAGAAAAATATTTTGATAACCAACCACTGTTGTGCCTTCGCCTCAAGAACAGAATCTAGAACAGATTAAAGACGATTCCACGGCAGCATCATGATGCTTAGGGGAAGCACCCAAATCAGGAATAACATATATAAAGACAACCTAAAGAAAACAGGTAGCACTTACTGCAATCAAAGAATTCGGGGTGAAATGATTTGGAAATCAAGAAAACTTCAGAAAAACACAATCCTCTACTAGGACGAACGGACATGTCTTTCGCCATCGATCATCCGTCTTCAGGAACCCCAAAGCTCCTAGAGATCAGAGTTGCCTTGGCAAGCATGCTCAAAATCAGCCAAGACAGGGTCTACATCGTCAAAATGAAAACCCCCACCGGCTCCAACAGAACGATTGGAGAAGCAGAAGTCTATGATGAAGCGGATAGAGCCAAGAGTGCTGTCCCAGAGTACATTCAGACGAGAAATAACCCGCCTCAAGAAAAGAGCGAAAAGGCTCCACAGGCGACAGAAAAGGGCGAATCGACAGAGAAGGTTGAAAAACAGTGAGCGAAAAAAAGAAGGAAGAGAAGAAGATGCACAGCTACTACGAGATTAAAGGAGATAAACTGATCACTAACCTAAGAAAATGCCCGAGGTGTGGAGCCTTCATGGCGCACCACAAGGGACCTGTTCCTAGGTGGGCTTGCGGCGGCTGCTCCTACACCGAATACATTGAAACAGAAAAGGCAAAACAGAAGACCTAGGCTCCTCGTTTTGACGGCTTGGCTGAAGGCTTAGACGATGATTTAACCGAAGGCTTTTCGGAAACCTTCTTAGCTGCTCTCCTAGGCGCTTTGGCAGGCTTCTTGGCTTTCTCGATGATCTTAAGATTTATTTGATATATGTCGTCCGTTATCATGTTCCCACGGACAAGCTTCCTTTTCCGCTCTCCTTCCAGCTTTGGATGGTAACCTACTCCTCCGCTTAACATAATGGAGGTTCTCACTCCTCCGTGGATGCTGGGCCTCATCGGGGTTCCATCTTTGTCGCTTCCTCCCGTTATCTTAATGATCGCCCTTGGCATTTGGACTACGCTTCCGTCAACCGTCTCCCCTATTCTTCGCCCCACCAGTGGTTGGGCTTGAACGCCTTCAATCTCTAGGCTCTTTGACTTGCCAGTTTCAGGATCCGATACAACGAGTTTGAACTTTGCCATTACTGTTACACATCTCTACATGGCATCAACTTATACGTGACCCATTCATTTATTAAGATTCTCATAGTCCCCATGTGGGGTTTCGTTTTCTCATAACCTCAAAGATTTCTTTTAATGCCTCAGTTTCTTCTGGCAAGAGCTTATCCTGATACTTTTCCAGAAGTTCCTTTGCGTCCGCTTCAGGAACCATAACGTAGAGCGTATCTCCCTCGTCGAAGCTACGGCCCACCGTAGGTTCCCTCATCGATATGGCGACCTGCATACCGGCGGTCGCCTCTGAGATTGGTTGTGATTTATCTTGAATCTGCAAGATTTCGCCAACGATCTCTCCGTCTGGTCTAATCAAACCGTACTTTGGCTGAACCCTTCCATCAACGACTTCGATGCCGAATACGGCTGGTTTACTCCTTCTAAAGACGTAGCCGGGCAAAACCCTTATTTTTCCAGGTCTAACCAGTGACTCGAAGCCTCTTTTAGCCAACGCCTCCCGCTGGGTTTTAGCCCAACTCACGTACTCTTCGATCAGTTGATAGATTATCTTGTTCTGAAATATTTGAATACCTAGGTTTCTAGCCTCCTCCTCAGCGTCCGACAGAACTCTGACGTTGAACGCTAGTATAGCCTCTAATGTCGGCGCTTTGCGTTTAACAATGGAAGCCTCGATAACGTCTCTTCTGGAAACGTCTCCAACATCGGCTATTCTTATTGGGATGCCGTTATTCTCCAACTCGTTTATAATCGCTTCAAGTGATCCCAAAGTGTCTGCTTTCACGACAACGCCAATTTTGTCTGTGACTATTCTGAGCTGCTCCAACTCCTCTGAGATAGATTTTGCGAGTTCACTTACAGGATGCTTCTTATCAGCCGCATAAATCGGGGCGCCTGCGATGGCGTCCTCCAACCCCGGAGCAGCGATCTTAACTCCTGCAGCTGCCGTAACTTCTTTAACAGGGGTAAACCTGTCCCGCGTCTCTTTAACCTCGCCAAGCGGTTTTGGGAGCAGGATAGCCCTCGCCCTTGTGACTATGGGCTTGTCTTTCCCTCCCAGCACGACCGTATCGCCTTGACGCATAATGCCATCGTAAATGATGGCGTTTACCGTGATACCCAGACCCGGCTCCTCCTTGACCTCCAGAATCGTTCCTTTTGCGCCGCCCCGCCCTACTTGAAGCTTCTTTCTAAGGTATTGTTGAGCCAATCCGATTAGAAGGGAGAGTAGCTCAGAAATGCCCTCGCCGGTCTTAGCGCTCACCGGAACGATGGCGACGTATTCAGCAAAGTTGGCTATCTTATCAAACCTTTCCGCTTTGAATCCAAGCCTAGAGAATGATCCAATTATGGTATACAGCTGATCGTCCAGTTGCCGCAGTACACTCGGGTTCTGACTTTTCAACGACTCTAAGATAGGAGTGTCAGGATGCTCAACCCATCCAGGTATCGTGTCTATCTTGTTCGCCGCTACAATGAATGGGGTCCTTCTACTCTTCAAAATGTCTACGCTTTCATACGTCTGAACCTCGAAGCCTCTGATGATGTCTAAGACAAGAATCGCGATATCGGCGACGGATCCACCACGTTTGCGGAGATTTACGAAAACGCTATGACCAGGCGTGTCGATGAACAGGATGCCTGGTATCCTTATCTTGCCGCTGACACGCTTGACAAGCGGGCCACTAATCTCCTTAAGCGTCTTGAGTGGGAAAAAGCTGGCACCAATATGCTGCGTCATGGCGCCGACCTCGCTTAGGGCGACGGCGGATCCATGAATCTTGTCAAGCAAGGTCGTCTTCCCGGCGTCGACGTGGCCTAGAACGCAGACTACGGGTTGACGGATCCTGGCTGGCAAAACAGATCTCTTCTACAACAGTCAAGAATTCGTGTCTGGGCGGCGCTATAAACTTAGTTCCAGCCGCCTCTGCAGCGGCAGGATAGATCGCAAAACTCGGTGGAAAAAGTCTAGGAGATGATCTCTTCAGGGTTGAAGAATATCTTCGTCTCTCTCAAAACATTTTCTCGGCTGTCAGCCGCGTGAATGACATTCTCTGTGATCGTAAGCCCGAAGTCTCCCCTGATGGTTCCGACGTCAGCGTCAAGAGGGTCCGTGGCTCCAGCGATGCTTCGTGCGGCCCTAACCGCCTCGTCGCCCTCAGCAACCATAGCCGCAACAGGCCCAGATGTGATGTGCCTGATAAGCGCTATGTAGAAAGGCTTGTCCTTATGCATCTCGTAGAGCTTCTCGGCCTGCGTCTGACTCAGTTGGAGCAGCTTCAAGGCGCCGATCTTCATCCCTTTGTCTTCGATTCTCGTGATTATCCTGCCCACAAGGCCTCTTCTAACGGCATCCGGCTTCAATAAGATGAATGTCCGCTCTTTCAACTCTTTTCAGTCCCTCGGACACGGTGGGATGTCCACTTCAGGTTTCTGGAATCCCTCTGAAGCTCCAGCATGTTCTTTCGACATTTACTTGAACAGAACCAGTGGACAGTGCCGTCACTCTTTATGTACATCATGCCAGTTCCGTGTGGAAACTCGTTACCGCAGAAAGAGCACCTATGTGGTTTCGGCATACATGGATCCCCGGATCTATCTGATTTTCTTTGCCTCTCTCTCCGTCTCACGCAGCATAAGTACGTCGCCTATCCTGATTGGGCCTTTAACGTTCCTAGAAATTATTCTGCCTTTATCCTTCCCCTCGAGAATCTGGACCCTCACTTGGTTAACTTCACCGACTACGCCGACCCTGCCAATCACCTGAATCACTTCAGCAGGTGTTAATGGCTGGGCCTCTTTCTCGCTCACAGGCAGACGTCACCCTTTCTACTTTATCTTTAAGGCGTCTAGCTTTGAGACTATATCTTTCACCAGGTCAGCTGCGTCCCCGGCTTCGACGATGCATACGGCTGCTGAACCGACTTCTAGGCCAGATGAGTTACCCAGCTTTAATTTGCTTGGAACAAATATGTAGGGTGTCTTCCGTTCCTCGCAGAGCAGAGGCAGATGTGCCACGACCTCGGGCGGCTGCACGTCCTCAGCAATATAAACCAGCTTGGCTATGCCTCGCTCAATAGCCTTCGTAGCCTCATTGGTTCCTTTGTTGATCTTTCCCGTGTCTCGGGCCACTTGGAGGGCTTCATAGGCCGCGTCCGCAAGTTCCTTTGGGACGGTAAACTTAACGTAGAATGGCTTTGACATAAGGCCTCATCCACACAAATTTGGTTTGGCTTAGGGGTATGAATAAATGTTTACTTATAAGGTTTTGTCGATCAATGTTACCGGTGAGCATAGTACAGAGTTGCCTGATCTATGAGCTTTGAGTCTATTCTTCCAAAACCGAAGCGCTCCATCTGTACAACACTTCCCACATTCTCCGCCATTATGTTGGCTTCTCCGTAGCCTTCAAGGACTGAAGCTGAAGGCATGACAACCCTAACTTTGACAACTCCTTCCTGAGGGAGCCAATGTATGAGCGACGCGGCCAGCTTCCTAGCCTCCATATATGCCTCGCTGTGGAAGCGGGCTTCAACCTCGTTTGATCCAACGTTGTTGACCTCTATGTTGAACAACCCCATCAGCCGAACTATCCTATTCGACCGCAGTAAGTCTAAGTCATTCTTTGATATGTATAGGGTTGCCATATCATCACTTGCTGTCACCTTTAGCGTCCTGTAGCCGGCATCTTTACGGCTTGGATTCAGCGGCAGCTTGGAAATGTAAGACTTTTTCCCAAGGCTTCTTACAGTCATTTTCACCGGATCTATCACCACAAAGTATCGGTTGGCAACGGGATCCAATCGCTTCCTGTTTATGGCATAGATGTTTTCCCAACTCAAAGTCGCGTCAACAGGCCTCGGACCGACCTCAACCATTATCTGACGTATGGTCTCAGGCGCAATGCCGCGTCTTCTCAAAGCCATCAACGTTCCCAGCTCTGGATCATCCCAGCCAGAGAAGACGCCTTTTTCTATACCGTCCCTGATCTTGGATTTGCTCAGTGTAGATCCAATGATTTTCAACCGCCCATAGTGTATGGCCTCGGGGTAGTTCCATCCAAAGTGACTATAGAGGTACAGCTGTCTGGTTGTGTTGGTCAAATGCTCTTTACCCCTCAATATGTGGGAGATCTGGAGGTCGTGGTCGTCAATTCCGGAGCAATAGGCGAATAACGGCCAGACGCGGTATTTGTCGCCCATCCTTGGATGGGGATGATCCTTTGTATCGATGATCCTCAAGGCTGGCCAGTCTCTAACCGCTGGATTCGGATGATCAAGATCGGTCTTTATCCTGGCCACGACCTCACCCTCTCTGTAGGTTCCGTCGAGCATGCGATGCCATCTCGACAGATGCCCCTCAGGAGGGAGCCCACGGCATGGGCATCCGGCTTTTTCAATTATCAGTTTTCTGAAGTTTTCAGGGTCGCAATTGCAGACGTAGGCTGCCCCCATCGAAAAAAGTTTCTCTGCATACGCGTAGTACACAGGCATCCTATCTGACTGGTAAACTTCACTATCCCACTTGACGCCCAGCCAGCGGAGATCCTCTCTAATCCAGTCGTAAGCCTCGAGTATGGGTGACTTGGTACGTGGGTCAGTGTCGTCAAACCTTAGGGTGAAACGTCCCCCATACTCTTTCGCGTACTCGTCGGATAGAACCGCAGCTCTTGCACCGCCCACATGGAGAGCGCCATCCGGGTTTGGACAGAACCTAGTGTGGATTAAGGAATATTTTTCCACGTTTGGAAGGGGAGGTAGCACTTTTTTCTTTGGTTTCGGCTTCTCGTGAACCAAAAGTTCGGGCCAATTTTCCGCCGCGAGTTCCTTCTGCTTGGATAGCGGGATGGCATTGATCTCTGTAACGATTCTTCCGACAGTTTTCTTGAGTTCTTTGGTGCTTGTCTTAAGGTCTGGCCTCGCGGAAAGAAGTTTCCCCATGACAGGATCTGCCTTAGCTTTTCCTCCATACCTCAGCGCGTTTTCGAGGACAAGTTTCCTTACGAGCAGATCGAGCTGGTTGTTCAACGCCTTCAAAAGGCTTCCTCAAGGCTAGGGCTAAGCTACAGGCTTATCTACACACGCAAGATATAAAATGATTGAGACTAACGAGAACTTCAAATTAGGCCTCGGGAAGCCTGGGAACGACACAGCTTCTATGTCTTAAAGAATCTTTTGGAGTTGAGGGTTATTTTGAGAAAAATAGTAGATCGAAAGAGTAGCGCGGCAAGACGCCCAATAATCGGGGTAATCGGCTCTGGAGAAGGAGGGCCCAGAGAGCTGGCATACTTATTGGGAAAGATGATCGCGCAGAAAGGCTATATCCTGTTGACGGGCGGAGGACCAGGTACCATGGAAGCCGCCTCGAAGGGAGCTCACGAAGCCGGCGGCTTAGTGCTAGGAATACTTCCAAGCGAGAGGGGAATCCCCAGAAAAGGCTACCCAAACGGGTATGTCGATATACCAATCTATACGGGTATGTCAGACGCTAGAAACGCCATCAACGCAAAAACCAGCGACGTAATAGTTGCTCTAAGCGGCGGCGCTGGAACACTTTCAGAGATCGCGCTGGCCATAAAGAGTGGGACACCGGTTGTGGGTCTCAACTGCCCGACCATCGACATAGACACATGTGGACTTTTTGTCAAGGTTTCCTCGGTCGAAGACGCTCTGAGGGAAGTGGAGAGGTATCTGAAAACGAGAAAATGAATTAAAATAGAAATTAAGTATGGAAGGATGTTGGTCTTCCCGCTCATTCGCTAGCGGTTTCTAACTGAACTTTAACAGGCGTAGCTTCCGCAAAAATGGACACGACAGGACATAGGACTTCAGTTTTCCTCCACATCGCTTCCAACATGTTTTTGCTTGCCTTCCCATGAACGTTCATCTTAAGACTAATCGCTATCGGTGAACTTGAAGACTTTTCTGCCTCTACCTCCGCCACCAGCTTGCTAATAGGGACTTTACTCCTCTTCGCGATGTCTGCGTATATGGTGACGGCACAGCCGGCTAGACTCATGAGCGCCAGTTCCAAAGCCGTCGGTCCTTCGTCGTTTCCACCTTGGGCGACTGGAAGATCCAGTGTTATGCCGTGGCCTCTGCCATTATCGGCTATAGAGCGAGTGTTTTCAACCAATCTCGTAGTGACTTTCCATTTTGTCATGCCTATTCCTCCTATCGATCAGATAAAAGAATATGATGCTTACAAGCGCTTACCCAACAAGAATGCGGAACAAATGTTTTCTTCTTTTATGTCGACAGCGTCAGACAGCTCTAAAAAGACGGTTAAGTGTATATCGGTCTAGTCTCATCCTTGTCTGGAGGAAAGCCCTTCTCCAACTGTTGCAAGTTCTTGACCAATAGGTCCCTCAGAGACTTGGCAACATTCAGTGGCAAAGCCACCTCAACTTGTGAAAGCCTATCGATGACGACTTCTCCCGGCAGCTTCGGCTCTTGATCGGCAACAAACTCGGCGACGGGCTCTCTTGGACAATCCAGATAGAAGATCAACCGGTAATCCGTGGGAGTTGGCTGAACCCGTATGACGTTCGCGTAGATTCTTCTGAAATCCTCGCTCTTACCTAAAACTATATTCACTTTGGGCATCTTAATCACATGAAAACCATTGTTGATCCATTAGGCTAATAATCAAGACCATTTAAACGTTTCAAGACAGCTCTAGTGCCTTCGCACTCTCAGGTAATCGTTGAACTCAAGTAGAGAAGTCTTTGCTGGCGACTCGGGGAAGATGGATAACTGCTGCTTCGCCTCCTCTCCAAGCATCTTTGCCTTTTTGAAAGCGTAGTCTATAGATCCCAACTCAACAATAATGCCTGTAACCCTTCTTATCTGATCTGTTGGAGCTTTCCTGTTTCCAAGTGCTGACAGGATCAGGTTACGTTGTTCCCTGTCGGCAGTGCTCAAAGCGTTTGATATTATGAGTGTTCTTTTGCCCTCACGGATATCGCTTCCAACGGTTTTCCCCAACGCCTTCTCATCCGCGGTTAGACCTAATATGTCATCAACTATCTGAAAGGCTAAACCGCTATAGAATGCAAAGTCGCCTACGTGCTTCACCTGTAGGTTCGTTCCGCCGCCGACTATGGCCCCTGTCTGGGCGGCTGCCTTGAGGAGCGAAGCTGTTTTGCCGCCGATCATCTTGAAGTACTCTTCTTCGGAGATCGTCTCCTTCTCCTCAAACATCATATCATTGGCCTGACCTTCGCAAATAGCGATAGCTGCGTTTGTGATGATGTCTAGAGCCTTTAGAAGCCTATTCGGAGGCACCTGTTCGAGGTCGGTGTAGTGGAGAATGGATTCGTATACCTTCGCGAAGAGAAGGTCTCCTGCCGTTATCGCTATCGGAACCCCCCACTTCACGTGTACGGTTTGCCTACCTCGTCTCTGACGATCTCTATCCATAATGTCGTCATGGATGAGAGTAAATGTGTGCAACAGCTCGACGGCCGCAGCTACCGGCAACGCGTTTCCAACATGGCCACCCACGACTTCGCACGACTTCAATGTCAAGAAAGGGCGAAGCCTCTTGCCCCCAGCCTCAATGAGGTGCCTCGAAGCTTCGTAGAGAAGCTTCGGCTCACGGTCAGCGCTGACGATCTTATCTATCAGCGCATCAACTTTACGAGACGCCTCTTCGAACTTCTCAGCTAGACTCGTCAATACCTTCTCCTCGCATACTCCTCTGGTTTGAAGCCTCTTGCTTCCAGCCAATCAGCCGTCTTTCCCGTGATCACGACCTGTGAACGCTTCAGATCCTCAAGCTTTCTACAACCCGTTAGGAACATCGCTGTCTTAAACCCGTCAATCACGGTCTGAAGCGTCTCTGTCACGTACTTCGTGCCCTTCAGAGCAGGCTTTAGAAGAGGCATCGCCAAGCCGGCGACGTCGGCCCCAAGTGCGATCGACTTCGCCACGTCCAGACCGGTCCTCACTCCTCCTGAAGCTATAACCTTGAGCTTCGTGGATTGATGGACCTCTATGATGCTGGCGGCCGTGGGAATACCCCAGTCCCAGAAGGTTTCACCCAACGTTTCTCTTAGGCTGTTCTTCGCCTTCTTGGCTCTGAAGTATTCAACTGCTGCCCAACTGGTTCCTCCGGCACCGCCCACATCAACCCCTCTGACGCCAACGGCTTCCATCTTCTCAGCGTCTTCAGCAGCGATGCCTGCGCCCGTCTCCTTGACTATTACAGGGACCTTCAGGCCTTCGACGATCTCCTTGATCTTGAGGATTACTCCTCTATAATCGGTCTCGCCCTCCGGCTGTATCGCTTCTTGCAAAGGGTTCGTGTGAATAAAGAGGGCGTTAGCGCCGATCATCTTCACCGCCTTCTCAGCCTCATGTACGCCGTAGCCTCTAGCCAACTGTGGTGCGCCTAGATTCGCTATTAGGAAAGCGTTGGGAGCCTTCTCCCTAGCGACCCGAAACGTGTATTCGAGGCTCGGATCTTCCACGGCCGCCCTCTGGCTTCCAACACCCATAGCGAAGCCCAATGTCTCCGCTGCTTCAGCCAAAGCCGCGTTTATTCTTAACGCCCGCTTGGTCCCGCCCGTTATAGACTCGATAAGGATTGGAGCCGAAAGCCTATGACCGAAGAAGTCAATTGACGCCTCAACCTCTTGAAGGCTGACGCTAGGCATGGCCCTGTGGACGAGAAACACGTCTTCTAAACCAGTGGTTACTCTACGAGCTTGAACATCTTCCTTAATACCGATGTGTATATGACTCAACTTCCGCTTCTCTGTGCTTGCCAACACGAATCAACCTAGCTGAAACTTTGTTCCGATAACCTCTTCTCCCTTCAACGCTTTAAAGAGGCGTCCTGCCTCTTTTGCATTCACCATCTCCACCGGAATACCCTTTTCCAAGGCTGGAATCATCTCGGACATCTTTCCAGACATCCCACCCGTCACGTCGACCGCCCGTGATCCACCAACCTTACTAAGAAGTAGCCTCAACTCTCGCAACGTAATTGTCTCTATGAGCTCAGCCTTCGGGTCGACTTTAGGATCAGCCGTGTAC
>Ga0209610_1001635_pt1 | contig 11489 bp, 8 predicted proteins | sample LakKivw275mmetaG_FD_184137 | JGI IMG/M metagenome (GOLD analysis project Ga0209610, IMG submission 184137) | Anoxic lake water microbial communities from Lake Kivu, Rwanda to study Microbial Dark Matter (Phase II) - Lake Kivu water 275m metaG... | ecosystem: Environmental > Aquatic > Freshwater >...
ATTATAAATATATCAATAACATATTTATTTTATAATTAATACAAATTGTTAAATATTAACAAGCATATACTTATAATTTCATAAAAAGAAAGGACCTTGTTTTATGAGAGTAAGGCAGGCTATCTTATTTTGCTTAATTATAATCATGATACTGACAATGTTTTTAGTTCCGGGTGTAATATATGCTGATGGCGTCGATGTTCTAAATACTGACCCGCCCTTAATTGATTTTACTGATGAAGAATTTGAAGCTTCTGTTGGTGGTGTACCAGTGACTGACCTGAACCATATTCCACAGGATGCACAGATCAGGATATCATATGCATTTGATGTCCTTGATTTAACTGACCAGGACCCGCGCCCTGCTTATCCCGAAGTATTAACAGGTGATTATTTTACAATAAACCTGCCAGACGAACTGACAAGCATTGCAAGCTTTACAGAAGTGAATTCGTTTTTATCTTTCTTAGATAATGGTAATACAGTAAATATAGCCACTCTGCATATTTCTACTACTGGAATCGCTACAATAACTTTTCTGGAGCCTATAGAAATATATTCTGAAGTCTCTGCAAGCTTTACTATTGAGGGACAATTAAATAATGGTGCAATTGGTAATGGAGATATTGTAACATTTTCTCTAGTTGCAGGAGGAACCATATATACAATTGGTTTTGAAGATGAAGAACCGCCCCCGCCTCCACCTGCTGTCTCAATTGAGAAGTCAGGTTCTTATAACCCATCGACTAATGAAATAACCTGGACAGTAACCGTTGATTCAGGAGGGCCCGCAGTAACAGTAAACAATCTCTACATTGTCGACACGCCTGGCCCATACCAGGATTATATTGCCGGCTCATCTTCAATAGGCGAACCTGTTTTTAACTCAGGCAATGGTACTTATACATTTTCAATTGCCAGCCTTACAGGGACAGCATCATTTAATTTTAAAACAAGGCCATCAAGCGGCGCTTTTGGAGCCGAAGGCTCAACAAGCACCCTTACAAACAGGGCAGATATATATGCAGGGGCCGTTTCAGGTGACCCTCTTGATACTGCAAGCGCAAGTGTAAGTGTTACAACTGACTGGATACAAAAAAGAGGTATCCTAAGGACAGATAACGGCATGGCCTATATAGACTGGACAATAACATTAAATAATAATAACCGCATAATACCAGCAGCTTCGGCAATAACTGATACATTGCCAACTTATCTTACTATTGATTCATCATCAGTAAGGCGAAATGGATCCCTGCCATCATCATTTGGTGACAATTACACAGCTGAAGGGCAGCAGTTGACTTATAATTTTTCTGCAGATGCAGCAGGACTGCAGATAATAACATTTACAACAAGTGTAGACCCCAGTTATTACAGGCAGCAATCCGTTACAGGTTTTACCAATACTGCAACGCTTACCATTGGAGCAGGCAGTTACAGTGCCACAAGCAATAGAGTCGGAGTGCCCACAAGCCTTTTAGCCAAATCAGGCCAGGGCTATAATGCTTCGACCCAGCTTATCACCTGGCGCATGCAGGTAAATTCAAACGGGCAGGCAGTCAATTCTGCAATGATTACCGAAACTATAGGAACAAACCAGTTATTTGCAGAAGATTTTGGTGTAAGATTAGATGGAAGCTCAACTTCCATAACAAGGGTTGATAATATCGGTGACCTTACAATTACGGCGCCACAATATTATTACAATGCCGGGACAAAAGAGCTTTCGATTTACCTTGGAGACCTTTCAGGAACAGATAGGCCCGTATTGCTTATCCAGACCACAGTCACAAACCCCAATCATTATGCTATAAATGGTACAACAAACTACACAAATACAGCCACACTTGAGGGAAATGGCAGCATAGAACTTTCAACTTCTACTGGCACGCAGGCGGTACAGAGCCTGGTGCTTGCAAAATCTGGTTTGGGTTATAACTACAATACCCGGGTCCTGTCCTGGCGCATAACTGTAAACCAGAATAATATGCTGATGCCAAATGCAGTGATTACAGATGTCGTTCCTGCAGGACAGGAGTATGTTGCAGGTTCATTGCAAATCGATGGTAATGCACCTTCTGCCGGCGAGCTTAATGTTAACGGCAATACCTTAACGGTAACGCTTGGTGAGATTACAAACCAGAAGATAATAACCTTTTCCACAGTTGTAACTGATCTGAGTGTTTTTCTAGCTGCAAACGGAAATATTACTTTTTTAAATAGTGCAAGTCTATCTTCCGGCATACAGGGGGCTCCGGTTGTAAATGTATTTTCGAGCCAGACTGTAAATAACCAAACACTTACCAAAGAACTGCTTACTGAGTATACAATCGATAACGGGTACATAGAATGGGAAGTTTATATAAATTCAAACCAGGCCCCGATGCAGAATGCCATACTTACAGATACTCTGCAATCCGGCCTTGATTTAAATGTAGAATCAATTGAGCTATACTACTGGAACCAGAACGCAAGCGGAAACCGTACGATAGGTACTTTGGTGCCATCTGCAAATTACAGTTTTTCATATGATTACCAGACACGAGTGTTCCTTTTTAATCTTCCTGACGGACCGCAGGGTTATTATCTTAAATTCAAGACAGATGTTGTGGCCCCGGGAATATACAGCAATACAATCTCATTTTCAGGAACTTACACAGGAAATGGCAGTGCCTCATCAGCATTTCTTGTTACAAGTGCCAATATTGATTCCAGTGCAACCGGAACCAATGGCAGCATTACATTAAACAAAGTTGACCAGGACGGAAATCCCATTGCAACAGGAGCAGTGTTTGAACTGCTTGACAGTTTGCGTAATGTAAAGAGCACACTTACAACTTCAGCAAACGGGACAATTCTTTTTGACAGGCTAAAACTAAGGACATATTATATCCGGGAAAAGACTCCTGCTGCAGGCTATGCTTTAAACACCCGGGAAATAATGGTCACTCTAACATCTGCAAATAATGAATCCAGAAACCAGATTGTAACATTTGAAAACTCGCTTCTTGAAGCAAGCATAATATTAAAAAAGACAAATACTCAGGGCACAGGGCTTGCAGGCGGGCGTTATTCTATATACAGCTTAAGCGATACGTCATTTAGTAACCCTCTTCAGACAGTGCTTAGCGAAGGAGATGGGCTTATTGTGTTTAGCGGGATGCATGCCGGAGATTATGCGATCAGGGAGGTGCAGCCTCCTCCCGGATATTATGGGACTAATGAGGTGCGTTACGCTTCACTTGTATTAAACACCCGGGATAATACTCTTGCCGACATAACAGTTGATGAGCCTTTTGTAAACCAGGCTATACCTGCAGTAAAATTCGGCTCTATTGAGCTTCTAAAAGTCAATGAAAAAAACGAGCCTTTAAAAATGGCAGGTTTTGCTCTTTATGACAGTGAAGGAAAGCTTGTCCAGACAGCAAGATCTTCTCCATCAGGGTGGGTGGTTTTTAAAAATGTTCCCTTTGGCAAATACAGGATACGGGAAGTAGCAGCTCCTGAAGGTTATTCTCTTTCAGATGTTATTGCTACAGCAGATGTTGCAAGCCAGGAAAATGCCACAGAGGCAGAACCATATAAAATAGTAAATAAGCAGCTTGTATCAACTAAGGATGCAACAATGGGCAAAAGCGGAAGGCTTGGGCTCCTTGGGCAATCAGGCAGTTTCTTGGATAATACCCTAATATTAAGCATAGGAGCACTTCTTATCCTTGCAGGTTTAATAATAGCTATTTTTAAGGCAATAAAAAGCAAGAGGACCTGATTTAAATGAGTTCCAGATATATACCGCTTCATAAAAAGAAAACAGTTTCATATCTTGTTCCAATACTTCTTATAAGTATCGGTATGCTGGTTATTGCCGGCTCTACAATCATGAATTTTTATATGAAAAGTAAACAGGATAAAATAATAAACACATATTTTTCTCAAACAAATAATGGTTTAAGAACTGATGGGAACCAGGTGGTTATACCTTCAGGCAGTGATAAAGCTGATTTGTCTGTTTCGCTTGAATCGATATCCGACATTAATACAATCGATGGAGCGTCAGTACAAAAACAGTCAATTATTGAGCCAATATGCCTCTTATCTATCCCTAAGATCGGCCTTACCATGGCAGTTGCAGAGGGAGTGGACAATGACATACTCCGTTATGCTCTTGGACATTATGAAGGTACAGCTCTGCCGGGTGAAAATGGTAACTTCAGCGTCATCGGGCACAGAAATTATGCTTTTGGCCAGTTTCTAAATCGCCTTGATGAAGTCGAAGAAGGTGACAATATCATTGTAAAGCGGGAAAATAAAGAATATGAATATATTGTCACACAAATACTGGTTGTCAACCCCGAAGACACATGGGTGCTGGATCCAACCCCGGATGCCCGGATAACACTTGTGACATGCACCCCTGTCAGGATAGCCACTCACCGCTTGATAGTAAAAGGTGTTTTAAAAACATGATATTCTGATATCGATGCTTTTTAAAAAATTTCATCAAAGCTTCCTGAAATATCCCAATAAAGCTTTTTAAAAAATCCCAAATCTATTAGAATAAGTTATTCTTATCATTAAATTTCCACTTATGCGGGATTGTTTTTTTTATAATTATCATACGGAAAGAAAAAGGGGACATCAATTGATTTATCCAAAAAGTAAAAGACCGGAATTTATAATTTCATGCCTAATAATTATAAGTATTATATTTTTGCTTGCTTCTGTTTTGCAGGGCTGCAATAAGGATACAGAAGAAACCAGCGCTGTAAGCCAGGCGACGACACAGGACAGTAATGCATCAGACACTACAGATAATCCTGCAGCAGAAACTATAGATGATACCGAAGAAGATGATTTGCAAAATGCTCAGGAAGAAACTGTAGAGGATAAAATCACAGATAATATTAATAAGTTCAGTGGCTATGAGCTTGGCAATGGCATCCTTGACAGCAGGCCTCTTGCAATAATGGTACAGAATAATCCTGTAGCAAGGCCCCATTCTGGCCTAATTTATGCAGATATGGTATTTGAGCTGGTTTCGGAAGGCGGCGTTACAAGGTTTATTGCTGTTTATTCATCAAATGATGCAGACATAATAGGCCCGGTAAGAAGCGGAAGGATTTATTTTGCAGAAATAGCAAGAAGCCTTGACCCGATTTATACATTCTGGGGCACATATCCGCAGGCGTATGAAGCAATAAAAAATATGGACCTTGATGCCTTTGATGCAAACAGTACAGCTTATATAAATTACACCACAGCAGGCTGGCGCGATCCAAGCAGAAATGAAGCGCTTGAACATACTGCATTTATTGATACTTATGGTATAAAAGAAGATGCAGAAAAATATGGCTATGACCTTAAGGGGGGCCAGTCCCCACTTGCTTTCAAGATAGATGCCCCTGAGAACCAGAGGGGCAGTATTTCAGAAATAACTGTCAATTTCTCGACAGAGGCTTATCTTGCAGGATTTGTATATGAAAAGCAAACAAATAAATATTTAAAAACGCTTGCGGGCCAGCCGCATTCTGATTTTGAAACTAAAAAGCAGATAACTTTAAGCAATGTAATTGTTCTTCTTACCGATATTAACGGGCCGATAGACAGTGCGGGGCACATGGATGTAAGAACCACGGGCACTTCAGCCCAGGGCGAGGCGTATTATTTCATGGATGGCAATGTAGTTGAAGGTACGTGGGCAAGGGAAACAATACAGGATCCTTTTGAGTTTATGGACACAGAAGGAAAACAGGTTCTTTTTAACAGAGGCTCAACATGGGTATGTATTATCCAGAGCATAGAAAGATTATCTTACTAAATCCTTAAATTTAAAATGCGCAGGATACTTTTAATTGCATGTTTTTTAAACCTGATACTGTATTACTGCGCATTTGCCTTTTTTGATAATATACTTAATGGCCTTGCAAAGTTTTCATTGCCTCAGGGATTTTTAAGTTTTTTACAGTTTTTTATAACTGTTGCGCTGGGATTTTTTATCGGCTTTTTAATAATACTCGCAATGAAGCTCAAAACTTCCAGGAATTTTTTTGACCTGAAAGTAATGCTTATTGCCGGCACTTTACCTGCCCTGGCACTGCTTCTATATGAAACAGGGCTGGTTAATTTAATTGTGGCAAAGGTTTTTAATTCAAGTAAAAATGCCAGTGAAGCGGCTTTTTATTTTTTTTCAATGACTAAAATATGGACGCTCTGGCTGGGAGTATCAATTGGAGCATCTGTAAGAATAAAGTTTGGCGATAAAAAGAAATACAGGCATGAAGCTTCCGATTAGAAATAGCCATTGTTTATATCACTGAAAATACTATACTTTTAATTTGTAAATAATGCAGAACCATCACTGTCAGATGAGCTGGCGTCAGTTACTGTGGTTTTTTGCCCTGTTGCAATTTCATAAAGGGTCATTACCCCTGTTCCGTTTATATTCTGTTCATAGACTATATACCTGTCATCAGGAGTAAAAGCCGGGTGCCCGTCCCATTCTATATTGTCTGTAATCCTGGTTTCAGCACCAGTTGCCAGGTCCATAAAATAGACTTCACTGTTATCATCAAAGTATTTTGTGTAAGTTATATACCGGCAATTTGTTGAAAGGTCTGCTGCCCTTCGCCGCTGTCCGTCACCAAACAGAGGTATAGTGCCTGAACCGTCATATCCCATAATATAAATGCTTTCACGGCCCGTTTCCCCTGATTCAAATAATACACGGTTTTCATTCGGGTGGCCGTTAGGGTGCCAGTCATGGGACCCGGGATTAAAGGTAAGCCTTACCTGACTGCTTCCATCGGAACCTGTCCTGAAAATCTCCCAATCGCCATCAATAAAGCCTTCAAAGAAAATATACCTGCCGTCAAAGGACCATGAAGGGTAACCGCTTCTGAAGTCATTATTTGTAATTTGCATCTTATTGCTGCCGTCGCTTCCCATTATTACTATCTGCCATGTACCGTTTACATCAGCGGTATAAGCAATTTTTTGGCCATCCGGCGAAACCTCCGGATAAAGGTCGTTTCCGGGATTATCTGTCAATCTCTGAAGCCCTGTTCCATCAATATTTATGCTGTATATATCTTCATTTCCATTCCTGTTTGACTGGTAAACAATTTTCCGGACCTTATAATTCTTTTGAGTTGTCGTTTTGGCATCACTGGAAGTTGAATCTGCGGCTGCGCCGGTTTCATCCTGTGTTTGATGTGTTTTATCATCCGTGGTTTCTGCAGCACTGCTACTCAGGGAATCATTGCCCTGACCTGAATTACCCTGTGAAGCAATGTCTGTATCGCTACTATCATCTGAAACTTCATTATTGCTGTTTTTACTAAAAACTTCTTCCGGCTTTTGAGGATTGCTGCCGGAATCAGGCAGCAAACTGTTAAGTTCTTCAGTGTATAAGCCTGCAGCTTCATTAATTTTGCCATCAAATCTTGTATCCGGACCCCGGCCTTCTGCAATTTTAAAGCCGATGCCCGAGACAGTCTCCGGTTTATCTGATGCTGTTGCGGAGTTGCCTGCAAAAGCGACAATAAATAAAATAAGGATTATAAGAAAAAACGAAAGAAATGTAATTAAGATTACCTTCATAAAAATAAAGAAATTGTAACTGACATTGATTCATTATAACACAGGTGACTGATTTAATTTAAGTATGATTTGTTAGCTTTAATGATTAAAAAGACAAAAATCAAGTTTTTAGGTATTATGTTATTTGTCTTGATTATCTGTATTGTTAAAAATTTTATTTTATTGAAAATCTCAGTTAAAAAATTTAATGCAAGGATAGGCTATGACTAAAAAAGAAAGGGCTCTTTTATCAATCAGACTAAAAAATGACGGCATTTTTTCATCAGCTTACCGTGGACTGCCAAATCTTTCCATAAAGTTAAACAGGTATTTTGGTTTTAATGAACCTGAAAATCTCATAAAGAATTATAAAAACCTTATAGCGGCGCTGGGTGCAGATTTTTATGCATCCGGTTCAAAGATATGTAAATTTACCACATATACCCCCAGGTATAATGGTCCAGAGCCTGTAAAACCATATATTAAGGACCATTCAAATTATTACCAGATAGGCGCTCATGCAGTTTATGGGGAAGGCGGCAAAGGAAATGAGAACATAGCATACGACATAGTTGCTGACCCGCCGCTGCAAAATATCTCATCGCCCTCAGAGCTTAAAGATGATTTTTTAATCAAAAACCTCAAGTATTTTGATTTTAGCCATTTTGAAAATAAATATGGAGATGAAAGTTTAAATTACAATAAGATTATTAACAGTGAAGATGAATTTATATGTATTGGTAACCTGTCTCACCTTTTTATGATTTGCTGGGCGCTCAGGGGTTATGAGCAATTTCTGATGGACCTTGCATTCAATAGACCGTTAGCTGAAAAACTGATCAGTTTAGTTTGTGAGTTTACACTTGAATATGTAAGAAGGGAGCTTGCATCTTTTGGGAATATTGCAGAATACTTCGGCACAGCTGACGATGTAGCAGGACAGGATGGCATGCTTTTTTCTCCGGAACTTTTTAAAAAATATTTTCTAGGCTCATACATTAAGTTAATAGATCTTGTAAAAAAACATGATGTAATTTTTGGCTGGCACTGCTGCGGGAGCGTGCATAAGGTTCTCCCAATGATGATAGATGCAGGCATAGATGTCTTTGATGTTGTTCAAACCTCTGCAAAAGATATGGAAATAAAAAATGTGTATAAGCTTTATGGAAAGCATGTCAGCATGCTTGGCGGCATTGATGTACAGAAACTGCTTGTCTTTGGCAAACCTGCAGAAATCAGAAACGAAGTAAGGACAATAAAGGGACTTTGGGCATCCGGTAAAGGAATAATTGTGGCACCTTCTCATGAGGCTCTTCCTGAAACGCCAGTTGAGAATATAGTTGCGCTGTATGATGAATTAAATAATGCTGCCTGACATTTGAGGACCCATTAATGCCAATAAATAAAGGTAATATCCTTGTATAAAATATTTTTATAGAAATAAGCAGACAAAATAACCATAAAAAGGTCCGTATCTTTTAGAGGTACGGACCTTTTATTTGGTGAATAAATCCGGGTAACAGGCCTTTGTAGTCCTGATTATCGCTTCTTTGAGTCCGCCCCTTTTATAGCCCAGTTTGGCAATTGATGGGGACGGGTCATAAAAAAGCTCAGTTGTCATAATGTCCTTCATAAGAAACCTTGCATCAAGACCGCCTTCAAGTCCCTGTTTTTTAAAATCCCTTTCAATCATATTGCCGGCAATTACTGCCATAAACCTTGGGATATTTACAATTTTTTTATTAGCCCCCATGGAAGACATCATTATTTCAAGCATATAATTAAAGCTTTGGTTCTCATCACCAATTGTATATCTTTGCCCATGCTCACCATTTTCAAGTGCGCCTATTATAGCTTCTGCGACATGCTCAACAGCAATCATATTTGTCCCGCCCCCGGGAAAATAAATGGTGCTGCCTTTAGTGAATCTGTCAAGCAAGGCATCTTTCCATAAGGGTATCCTGTTAGGCATTGCTCCAAAAATATATGGAAGCTCAAGTACCATTACTGCCATTTCATCTTTGCCTGCTTCTATTACTTCACTTGCCTGTTCAACACGGCACCTTATATAGGGGTGGTGTCTGCTTAACTCTTTTTCGGGCCATATCCTGTCAAAATATGCAAAGTAGGAATTAAGCAGGGCAAATCTTTTAACCCCGGCTTTGCGTGCAGCTGTTGCCACTTTTACCACTGCCTCCACAAGCCTGGTATGGAAAAACTCATATGCAGGTGCAGGAGGTGTTATCCTGTCATCCGGGCCCACAGCATAAATCATTGCATCGTGGCCCTGAAATATTCTGTAAAGTTGTTCTTCAGTAAGCTCAAAAACATCCCCGAATTGAAGATTTACCTGCTCGGGGTACCAGTCGCCAAGTACAACATCATCTATAGCCAGCGCATTGACAGAATGGCCCCTTTTATGTGCCTCAAGTAATGAATGGTAACCAAGAAAACCTGTTCCGCCCACTATCATTATTTTCATAACTGTGTTATAGCCTTTCGATAAATATTTTTAAAATGTATATGGAAAGATATTAAATTAATCAAAAAGTACCAGTAAAAATGTGTTTTAGTTACAATATTTAATAAATCTTCCATTTGGCACGACTGCTATCTGCAAATTGCTGTTTTCCTTAAGTTTTTTGTCAATAAAATCCTGTATATTATCTGTTTTTTCAAAACCAATATTAGCTGTCATTGATTTATCAAATGCAGAGTAAAGCATGCACCTGGCCCTGGTCAATAGCTTTGCCACGGCAACCGCCTTGTGGCCGCCAAGTACAAATTTTTCCTTTATCTTTTTATACAAACCATCAAAATCTGTAGTGTTCTGCATCCATTCAGCAAACTTATCTTCACCAAAACCTTCAAGGCACTCTGCTGCCAATATAATTGTGCCTCCATCCCGGACTATATCCTTAACACTTTCAAGGGCTTTTTGTGCCTGGTAGAGATTAATGTCTTTCGGGAAACCGCCCGCAGAAGTAATGACAATATCAGCTTTTTGGCTGCTGCTCACTTCATAAACAGAGTCATACAATCTTATACCTTCCAGGAAAGCTTCATTGTTTTTTCCGGCTACGGCACCCACTATTTTTTTGCTGTCATCAAGAATCACGTTAAAAATAAAATCTATGCCCGTTAAAAAACCGGCTTCTTCTATATCCAGCCTGACAGGATTATTTTTGTATTCGCCTGCACGGGCATCATCCTCAAGCATCATGGAGTGATTTGCACAAACTGAATTATATGAACAGATTCCGGGCATTACAGCTTTTGCACCCCCGGAATATCCTGCAAAATAATGGTATTCAATATTTCCGGTGGCAATTAAAAAACTGGAATCGAGCGCCTCTTCAAATACCTCAACAGGCGTTCCTTTTTTAGTAGTTCCAATGAGTCTGCATCTTTTCTGGTCAGAATCCACCAGGATGCACTGGCTTGCTGCTTCACTGCCTGCAAGTTTTTCCTGTTCCTGCCTTGTATGGGGCCTGTGGATACCAAGCCCGAAAACAACCTTTATATCCCTGATTTGTGCCTTATTTAATTCCTGCAAAAGATAAGGCAGGAATTTATAAGAGGGACATGGCCTTGTAATGTCTGAAACAAGTATACATGCATCTTTTTTTCCTGAAGCGCATTCGTGCAGTTTTTTTGTGCAAACAGGATTGTCAAGAGCTGCTTTTATAATATCTTCCTCGCCTTTACCGGAACCTGCATCTTCCCGGGGACAGTTAAAACTAATGACATTACTTCCAGGTATGCTGATATTTAAACTGTTTTTGCCATATGGTATTTGAAAATCCATGCTCTTCTCCATATTACTTTTTGCTTATTAAAGGTTACTGATATTTTATAGATTTTACTAAAAAATTTATATAAGAAAATTGTATTATGCGGTATTGACC
>Ga0209610_1001637_pt1 | contig 11483 bp, 7 predicted proteins | sample LakKivw275mmetaG_FD_184137 | JGI IMG/M metagenome (GOLD analysis project Ga0209610, IMG submission 184137) | Anoxic lake water microbial communities from Lake Kivu, Rwanda to study Microbial Dark Matter (Phase II) - Lake Kivu water 275m metaG... | ecosystem: Environmental > Aquatic > Freshwater >...
ATATAATTAGATTATCCAATAACGATATCATACATGTATTCAATAAGCCGTATTTTGGCAATTATGGTCTCTCTGTTGCAAAATTGCATCCGGACGGTACACCAAATGAAGAAGGTACTATGTCTGTTTTCCAAAACACTTTGCTTGCATATCCCAATCCCATGAAATCAAGTGTTAATATTGAGATAAAACTGGATAGCAAAATCAAACCATCAGACAAGCACATATGCATCTACAACACAAAAGGGCAGTTAGTCAGGCAGATCCAGGCAGAATACAAATCCACTGATATCTTAACTTCCCATTGGGACGGCTGTGACGCTTCCGGCAGGCCTTGCGCCTCTGGTGTGTATTACATACAATGCAAAGCTGACGGCACTTCCTTATCTAAGAAATTAGTGCTGATCAAGTGAATATCAAATGCCGCGACACGTTTACCCATAGTGCATTATAGCAGCTTGTACTTCTGCCTTTAGGCAGGTCGCTTACGGTTTAGATTATTGAGGACTTGTTACAAACCTGCGTAAACGCAGAACTACAACCTTTTGCCCACGATCTAACTACCGACAGTAATTCTGCCTTCAGGCAGGTATTCTTACGGTTTATTTACTGACATAGATCCCATTTGATACACTTTGCTGGCACTGTTTTGCCAATCCATTGTCTCACATGCTTTTCTATGTTCTTTTTCTGTCCCTGTCCATAATTGCAAGTCGTAATCCTATCGGGATCCAGTCGGGGTCCAGTTGAATTATATCCGACAGGATATCAACAGGATATTGACAGGATTTCGACTTTGATTTATGAAAAGAGGATGGGAAAACGTTAACTGGATAAGGCGAAAAGGGATGGAGGAAGATTCCTGCTTTTTCACCCCAAAAGACAAGTCTTTTGAGGACCCCGATCGCAGGAATGACAATGAGAGGCAAATAAATCAAGCGTGTCAGTCTGAGCCCAGTCGAAGACCAGACACGCGGACGGTGTCTTATCCTTCGACTATGCTCAGGATGACACCTTGGGTTGCTGGTTGACACTTGTAAGGAAATTCCGGAGTTCAAATTGCCCTTCATCATCTTGAAGAGGTATCATATCCCAAGGAGCAATTCGGACTTCGTGGTTTCCGGCAGATGCCCTAAATTTGATGCTTTACGAAGTCCTAAATTCCCTATTAGAATTGGGGCCATTGATAGTTTGCGTAGGGAATTTCGAACTCCGGAAAGCAGGAATGACGATGTAGGTACAGGCGTCCAGCCTGTACAGGGACATGCGGGGACGCATGTCCCTACAACAAAGGAAGATTCCTGCTTTCGCAGGAATGACAAAACAGGCTGGATTCCTGCCTGCGCAGGAATGACAGGAATGGATTGTCAAGCTCCCGCTTGACAAGTGGCAAGCTGGAGCTTGCCACCCCAATAAATAGAGCAGCTATTATTTGATTGCTTCGATATCGGAAAATTCGAGCCAGTGGCTGACCAGGCCGGGGAGCAGGTCACCGGATCTGCCTTCGTAGAAGAAATCGAAGAAATCGAGGTTCTTGGGCTTTTCCAGGTTGATGCCGATGGTCTTGGCGCCGCTGTATTTGGCAGCCATGACAAATCCTGCTGCGGGATAGACGCTGCCGCTGGTGCCGATCACGATAAACAGGTTGCATTTGCGGATGAGGTTTTCGATCACGTCCAGGTAATAGGGAATCTCGCCAAACCAGACGATGTCAGGCCGCAGCAGGCCTTCGCATTTGTGGCAGTAGGGCAGTTCTTCCCTGAGGTCAATTTCGGTGATGTCATGTGCACAGCCGCAGAGGGTGCAATAGCATTTATCCAGTCTGCCGTGCATTTCGTGGACATTCTTGTTGCCGGCTCTGCGGTGCAGGCCATCCACGTTTTGGGTGATGATCTGGAAGTTGTCTCCCAGCTTTTTTTCCAGTTCATAAAGAGCCAGGTGTCCGGCATTGGGTTTGGCTGCCAGGGCGTTTTGGTATCTTTGCTTATAGAAGTTCCAGACCAGGACGGGATCAGCTTCGAAGGCCTGAGGCGTGGCGACGTCCTCGACTCTGTGGTTTTCCCACAGGCCGTCCGAGTCACGGAAGGTCTTCAGGCCGGATTCAGCGCTGATGCCTGCTCCGGTCAGAACCGTAACCCTTGTCCAGGAACCGATTTTAAGGTTGTCTTTGATTTTCATATGCTCTCTGGTTATGTGAAGTGCAAACCTTGTTCCAAATCGCCGGAATGCAGCGCACCTTTTTTTCCTTGTCAAATTCAGCAGCTTTGCGTAAAAGGAAATTTCGTGTATTATGAGAATAGATTTATTCAATAAAAACAAGACATAAAAACGGAGATATAAGATGGAAGAACAAAGCAGCCGGATTCCCAGAACCCTGCCGGTGCTCCATATGAACAACATAGTGATGTTTCCTTTTCTGCTGATGCCTTTGGTGGTCTCGGACGAGGAATCAAAGCTGGTGGTGGATTATGCCCTGTCCAACGACAAATCCATGGCGTTCTTTCTGGAAAAGGATAAAAGCAATTCCGCAGACATAGGTTTGCACCAGACCGGCACAGCAGTCACCATCCTGCGCATGCTGCGCAACCAGGACGGGTCCATCAGCCTCTTGCTGCAGGGCACTTCACGCATCAGACTGCAGAAGGTGATCCAGCGCGAACCCTTCATGACAGTGGACGTGGAATCGATCCAGGAGCCGCATTCCGACAATCCGGAGATCCTCGCCCTCAGAAAAATCGCCATTGAACTGCTGGATAAGATGTCCCAGGAAAGCAATCTGCTGAACCGCGAAATGATCGCCGGTCTCAGCAACATCAAACAGGCGGGCAGGGTGGCAGACATCATTGCCGGCAACACAGAGATCGCTTTGGAAGACCGTCAGGCCATTTTGGAAGCCATCGACCTGCAGAAAAGATACAGCATTCTGAATGAATGCCTGGCAGACCTGATCAAGCAGATGCGCCTGGAAAACCAGCTCCGCAACAATATCCAGCTTGAAATGAATGAAGACCAGCGCCGATATTACCTCAGGGAGCAACTTGACGCCATCCGCAAGGAACTGGGCGAGACAGATGAAGTCAGCAAAGAGATCAGAAAATGGCAGACTTTGATCGTGAAAAACAAGCTGCCGAATTATGTCATGGACGTCGCCTATGAGGAACTGGAAAGGCTTTCCACCATGCAGCCCGCCGCCAGTGAATATGCCGTGATCAGGAATTACCTGGACTGGATCGTCAACCTGCCCTGGCAGACTTACAGCAAGGACAGGCTCGACCTCAAAAAGATAGAACAGATCCTGACCAAGGACCACTACGGCCTGCAAAAGCCCAAGGAACGCGTGCTGGAATACATCGCCGTCAAGAAACTCAAGGGTCAGCTCAAGGGGCCGATCCTCTGCTTTGTAGGCCCTCCCGGAGTTGGCAAAACCTCGATCGGCAAATCGGTGGCGCGTTCAATGAAGAGAAAATTCATTCGCATGTCTCTGGGCGGAATTCACGACGAAGCGGAGATCCGCGGACACAGAAGAACCTACATAGGCGCCATGCCGGGTAAGATCATCATGGAGATCAAGCGTCAGGGCACCGCCAATCCTGTCTTCATGCTGGACGAGATCGACAAGCTGGGACGCGATTTCAGAGGCGATCCAGCTTCCGCACTGTTGGAAGTGCTTGATCCCGAACAGAACAATACTTTTGTGGATAATTATCTGAACCTGCCTTTCGACCTTTCGGAAGTGATGTTCATCACCACTGCCAACTCGCTGGATACAATTCCTCCGGCTCTACGCGACAGGATGGAGATCATAGAGTTCACCAGTTATGTGGAAACGGAAAAGATCGAGATCGCCAAACGCTTTCTGATCCCCAAGGAACTCGATGCCAACGGTCTCAAGGGCAGGCCGATCAGATTTCAGAAAACCGCCCTGGAAGAGCTTTGCCGCTATTATGTGAGGGAAGCGGGAGTCCGCAATCTGCAGAGAAGGATCAGCTCCATCCTACGCAAGATCGCCAAGGAAGTAGCTTCCGGCAGTGACAAGCAGTTTGTCATTACAGCCAAAAATGTGGTGGATTACCTCGGACCCAGAAAATTCAGTCTGGAACTGGCCACCAAAAAACCTGAGATCGGAGTGGCGACAGGGCTGGCCTGGACCCAGTTCGGCGGCGAGATCCTGTTCTGTGAATCGATCCGCATGCCGGGCAAGGGCAGTGTTATAATGACAGGCCTGCTGGGCGAGGTGATGAAAGAATCCGCACGCATCGCGATCAGCTACTTAAAAGCTAATAGCAAGAAGTATAAACTCGATCCCAAGGACTTTGACAAGCACGATATCCATGTCCACTTCCCTGCCGGCGCAGTACCGAAGGACGGGCCTTCTGCAGGCGTAACGCTGGTGACCTCGCTGGCGTCTTTGTTCATGCAGAAAAGGGTCAGACACGATATTGCCATGACAGGCGAGATCACGCTTTTGGGAAAGGTCCTGCCGATCGGCGGATTGAAGGAAAAGCTGCTGGCAGCAAAACGCGCCGGCATCAGGCATGTCATCGTTCCGGCGGAAAACGAGGAATCGCTTTCTGAGATCGATTCCAACATCACAGAGAACATCAGGATCACCTATGTCAAGGATGTGTCTGAAATCCTGAAAATAGTGCTGATCAAGTAACAGCTTCGCACAGTAAGGCGGTATGGAGAAGTATCCCAACATCAATATTCTGATCAATGTGCCACAGCGCTATCTGCCCAAGGCGGAATTCGTGCTGAGGACCTATTGCTACATTCTTAGGCTGAGTCCAAAGTTCTTTTACGGCACGCACGGGGAAGGCATCAATCTCTATTACGGGCCCTACAACAGGATCAACTATCCGGTCCGCATCTATTTTGACGAAGCCACCGCCGCCTTTTTTGAAGAGCAGGAACTTTATCCCCTGGAACGGGTGAATTTCTGCAAGTACAATAAGGAATCCATCCCCTTCCTGTTTTCGCAGAACGGCGAGATCTATACCTTCTTTGAAGATTTCTGCACGATCAGAAAGGATATCATTGCCAGCGGATTCTTCTTCCTGACCTGCTGGAATGAGCACATAATGAACATCAGGGGCGCTTCCAAAACCAGGGTTGACTTCAAGCAGTCATTGCAGTGCAGATGGGACTTTACGGAAATTCCGGTGGTGGATGTCTATTGTCAGATTTTGTATCGGATCATCCAGTTGATCCTGCCGGAGTTTGTCAGAGACATCCGCTGGAACGTGTCCAAAGCTTTTGCTGTCAGCCTTTCGCACGATGTGGATTACTGGCATTTCTGGACTTCACAGCATCTGCTGAGCACCTACCAGTACAACCTCACAACCTTTTACAAAAGGCCGCTGAACGCGCTCTTCAAGATCATCGGCCACACCTGGCACAAAGCGATTTCCAATCAGCCCATGCGGAAAATCCGTCAGATCATAAAAAAGGAAGAAGCCCGCAACGTGCAGTCCACCTGGTTCCTGATGGGCTCCAGCAATTATGAGGACAGCCGTCAGAACTATATTGCCGATGTCGCTTACAGAGAACAGATCATCGACCTGTTGAGCCAGAAGGACGTGGGTCTGCACGGCAGCCCGGACTCTGCCTTCAAGCCCGAAGTCCTGCAAAAGGAACTGGCTGTGTTAACTGAATTGGGACTCAATCCAACCGGCTTCAGAACTCACTATCTGCACTTTGATTATCAGACCAGCTATTCCATCCTGGAGCAGGCTGGGATCAAGTATGACAGCACTCTGGGGTATTGGGAGCACATTGGTTACAGAGCCGGCACATCCTTTCCCTTCTACCCTTTCAATCTGAAGGAAAACCGACCCTTCAGGATACTGGAAATTCCGCTGATCGTGATGGATACAACGCTGCTTTCCAGCAAAGCGATGAACCTGAGTGTGGTCTCTGCCTACTTCCGACTCAGACGCATGGTAAAGCGTGCCGCTGATTATCAGTCACACGTGTCACTGCTCTGGCACAACACGACTTTTGACATCATCGACTTTCCGTTCTGGGGCTTCCTGTATTGGAAGATCATCAAAAAAGCCAAGAAGAAAAACGGCTGGATCACCTCTCTGAATAACATTTACGACGAGTGGGTCAATCTCAGCTATTAGGAAGAATATGTTTGCAACACTGCTTTGGGGCCTGTGTTTTGTAGTCGGAATGATCCTGACGATACCGATATTGCTGTTCTGCTACCTGGTTAAATTACTCTTTGGTGACAGGATCGCAGATAAATTCATCTATGTTTTCACCCGATTCTGGGGCAGGGCAATCGTCTCAACCACCGGTGCCAGGGTAAGTGTCACGGGCAGTGAAAACGTTCCTGATGCCGGAAACCTCTGCTGCATCGCCAATCATCAGAGCTTCTTTGATATCCCTTTGCTGATCGGCTGGCTGGGTGTTCCGCTTGGCTTCATTGCCAAAAAGGAACTGAAGAAAATCCCCGTCCTGAACGGCTGGATCACGATCATCCACTCCGCTTTCATTGACAGGTCCAATCCGCGCCGTGCCATCGAGTCCATCAGCAAGGGCGCTGAAAGCATCAGGAACGGTCACCCGATCGTCATCTTTCCGGAAGGGACACGCAGTAAAACCAGCGCCATAGCTGAATTCAAGGCAGGCAGCCTGAAACTTCCCCTCAGCTCTCAAGCTGTCATTCTGCCCGTTACGATAAAAGGAACCCGCTTGATGTATGAAGCCACCCAACGGATCAGGCGAACAGAGGTCAGTCTGACCATCCATAAACCCATTCATCCTGATGATGCCATCTACAATGATAAAACAGCTCTGGCAAAGCATCTGCAGCAGATCATCAGTTCAGTGTAAGATATTTGTGATTATGAAATATATATTACTTCTGCTTTTAATTCTACCCTCCTTCTTCCTGGCAGCTCAAAGCAGGACTGAACTGAACCTTGCCCTCAGCGCCGGATACAATCTGACCCAGCATTACGGAACCAAGGACCAGACAGGCGACTACAAGGTGCAGACAGGATTCCGGCATGGCTTCAATACCGGCCTGAATCTGAGCCTGCCCGTCACCGGAAAACTTGACCTGATGTACGAATTTCTCTATGTAACCAGAGGTTCCACGGAGAAGATCACCATTGTGGAACTCGATGGCGAACCGCTGGTAAAGCCCGCCGTGATGGATGTGAAATACTTCATGGATTATGTGGAGTTCCCTGTTCTGATCAGGTATGAGATACTTCAGAAAGAGAGTTTTTCCCTGAGCGTGGTCAGCGGTGTGGCCATGGCGCTGAAGGTGAAGGGAGATTACGAACTGGATGGCGTGATCTATTTTCCGGATGGCAACGATTACACTACTTTCGAGCTCAAGGACAAATCACAGCTCAAAGAAGTGAACATGTTTGATTTTTCCCTGATCTACGGAGGAGAACTCGGTTTTAAAATGTGGTCCACTCCCATGGCTCTTGCTTACCGGTTCACCATCGGCTGGGATTATTTGGATCTGCCCACCTATCCCGACGGCGGTTTTGCTCCCGTAAGCCTGAGAAATCAAAGCTATTCCCTGAGCTTGAAAATCCCCTTTCAGATTAAAATCTGATTCACGCTGGAGATAAAATGAAGAAGTGCATAGTTTGGATTTTGCTGTTTTTTAGCAGTGCTTTGCTGTGGAGTCAGCTCAACTGGCAGAACACATTTTTCAGCGGACAGCTTCCTGATCAAACTGTACAAATCAGAACCCAGGCTGCTCCGGGAAGCACTGTTCAGCTCCTGACCAAAGGCGCTGCCGGAGTGCACACTGCAGCTATGAACCCTCTCAACGATGGCTATGACAATCATCAGCTCCAGGTTCCTCTGCCGTCTTATCCCTATTTGGGATTCAGATGCGAGACAGGCAGCACAACAGAGATCCTGCCTGTATTTCACAACAGCACAAACACGCCATCTGTCAATGATCTCACCCCTTTGTTTGATGACCCTGTGGGCGACTGCGCTTTTACCAATACCAATCTGGACATAGTGAAAACCTCCGCAGCCTTTACCAATGACAAGCTGCATTTTGCCATCAAGAATGCTGGTGGTGGATTCCCGATCAGTTCAGGCTTCACTTTTTTTGCCTATATGATCGCTTTGGTTGATCCTGCAACCGCTGCCACTGACACTTTGGTTTTTGCCCTGATGCACACTGTCACGATTACCGGCATCATCGGTCCCGGGCTTTACAAGCTGACCGGAACAGGGATCAGTGACATGACGTTGATTGGACCGATCACCACCACCACCTATGCTGCCGATAACACTCTGCTGCTTTCCTGCAATCTTTCCGACCTAATGGCAGATCCCGATTTCAGCAACTGGTACGATCCCAATGCTCCCAAACTCGGCTTTCTCGCCATGACCAACAGGATCACTCTGAGCATTGGCACCGAGGTGGCGGATGAATCTTCCGCCTGCAACCTGATCCCCTATCCCATTCAGATCAATCAGACTCCTGCCACCCTGCCTGTCTTATCCAATATTCAGACAGAGACTACGGATGATGCTCTGCAGATAAATCTAAACTATCAGAGTCAGGAATCCTATTTGCCCGTGACAACCCAAGTCCTTTTTGACACGGGATTCACGGTTGACTTTGAGCCATCAGCTTTCCCTGATTTTGACAATCCCGTCCCCTATGCTGCACAAGTCAATCTCTCTGATATTCAGGGCTGGACTCATGCAGAGCTGAAATTCTCCCCAGACAATTTCAGCTTTACGAATGAAATCATCTATCCCACAACCCTTGATGACAACACCCAAAGTCCGGTTCCGCCTGCCTTGAGACTCTATCCCAATCCCACAAACGGCTGCCTTTATATCAATTTAGGGGTTGTCAAAAATCCCGTCTCCATCACAATCTATGACATCAAAGGCAGAAAACTGGATGAATCAGTGATTAATTCTAATATCAGGGATAAAACCATCACATATGACCTGAATGCTGTGGACAAAAGGCCTGACGGGATATATCTCATCAGGATTCAGGATGGTAGCAGATCCATAATAAAGAAAGTCATGCTCATGAATTGACCCAGGGAGGAATCGAATATGCCTCAGAACAAACACTCAAAGCACATAACTGCAGCACAGATCATCAAATATTCTGTGCTGACCCTGATCGGAATAGCTTTGGTCACGACTTCGATCCTGTCGAACAATGTGCACTGGAACATCATTCTGTCTTATATGGTATTGGCCTATATTGTCTGGTTCTGTCTGTTCCACTACCCCTTCGGAACTTATGTCAGCCTTGGGCTGTTCCTGTTTGAACTTTTGGGCACCTCCATCAAGCATGGCCTCATTCCCCCTCCAGATTACACCAGGGCAGTTGTCTATCTTGGCTTTGCCATCATTGCCAGCATTGTTTCTCACATCTTTGTGAAAAGAACTTAACTCCTGAACCGGAACCTGCAGGAAGTCCAGCTGCAGGAAAAATTCATCCGGGAAAACCATCAGAACTATCTGCGCCTGTTCAATCATCTGGATGAGATCATCTGGTTGCTGGATCTTGACTTCAGGGTCATTCAGACCAATGATGCCGTCACTGGTTTCCTGGGTTATAAACCTTATGAGATAAAGGGTAAATCCTTATTTGACATCTTCCAGTCCGATGACAGGGACAAGCTTTGCGCAGATCTGAAATACACTCTGCAGCGCAACATTTACGTCAGATTTCCGCTCCTGAAAAACGATGGAACGCTCCTTCCCGCCGAAACAAAGATCCGCCGGTCAAGCTGGAACAACAAAGACATCTATTTTGCCATCTCGCACGACATCACCTTGCGTGAACAGGAGGAAAGCCGCCGCTTTGAAACTGAAGCCAGATTCCTGAAAGTGTTTGAATCCTCGCCAGCCATGATGTGCATCACAACCCTGGAAAAGGATGATTACCTTGAAGTGAATAAGAGCTTCCTCTCCACCCTCGGTTATGACAAAGCAGAAATCATCGGAAAGAACTCATCTGAGATCGGGCTCTTTGATAATCTGGAAAAACGCGATGATTATCTGATGAACCTGATCAGCGACAGGCAGTCAGAAAATATCGAACTGATCCTTATAACCAAAAAAGGCAAAAAACTGCAGATCTCCTTCCTTGCCGAACTGATCGAGTTTGGCGGCAAGCCCTGCATTCTGGCCGTCATGGTTGATGTCTCCGAGATGATCTCCATGAACGACAAGCTGACCGTTCAGACCGTCGTGCTATACGGTCTTTCGGTGGCAGAGAATATCCTGCTTACGGAAGCTGATGCCGAAAAAGCCATCCATGGAGCTCTGCCCGTGGTCGGTAAAGCGCTCGATGTCGATCTCGTTTTGCTTTACTGCTACGATGCTGATGTTCCGGAAGAAAAGAACCGGTTTCATCTGAACTGGAAATGGACTCAGGATGAGGAAGGCAAATGCTGTGATTTCAACCTCCTGCTCAACCATCCTGAAAACAAAGCTGCATTCAGATGGGCTGAACTTCTCCACGCAGGGAAGACAGTCTCCTGCAATCACAAAACCCAATCCCCTGATGAGCAGGAATTGCTGCGCACGCTTTCCTTCAAGGCGATCATGCTGATTTCGCTCTTTGTGGAAAACGATTTCTGGGGTGTGCTGTGCTTCGTGGATTGTCTGCTTGACAGGGAATGGGATAAGAGCGACGAGATCACTCTGATGCCTTTGGGAGCGGCTGTGGGTGGTGTCATTGCCAGGGACCGGAATCTTTTTGCCCTCAGGGAAGCCAAAGAGAATGCCGACAAAGCCAACAAGGCAAAGTCTGATTTCCTTGCCACCATGAGCCACGAGATCCGCACCCCTCTGAATGGCGTGATCGGCATGTCCAATCTCCTGCAGCAGACCAAGCTCGACACCGAACAGCTGGACTATGTCAAAACCATCCGCATGAACAGCGAAGCCCTGCTTGACCTGATCAGCGACATCCTCGATTTCTCCAAGATCGAAAGCAACAAGATCGAGCTGGAAAACCAGCCCTATAACTTCCTAACCTGCATTGAGGATGTGCTGGACCTCCTGGCTGTCAGAGCGGCGGAAAAGCACCTTGACCTGCTTTATAACATTACCCCGAAGATCCGTTGGGAAGTCATGGGCGACAGTCTGCGCCTGAGGCAGATCCTGCTCAACCTGGTCGGCAACGCCATCAAGTTCACCAAATCAGGATACATCAACATCAGGATCGATCTCGAAGATATCTCTCCTGATGATCTGACCATCCGTTTCAGCATCCAGGATACCGGTATCGGAATGTCGAAGCAGCAGCTTGAAAACATCTTCCAACCCTTTTCCCAGGCGGATTCCAGCACTTCCAGGAAATACGGCGGCAGTGGGCTGGGACTGGCAATCTCCCAAAAACTGGTCACTCAGATGGGAGGCGAGATCTGGGTGGAAAGCGAACCCGAGGTCGGCACCACTTTCTATTTCACCATCAAAACCTGTTTCCTGACCGATAAACCCACTCC
>Ga0209610_1001638_pt1 | contig 11479 bp, 14 predicted proteins | sample LakKivw275mmetaG_FD_184137 | JGI IMG/M metagenome (GOLD analysis project Ga0209610, IMG submission 184137) | Anoxic lake water microbial communities from Lake Kivu, Rwanda to study Microbial Dark Matter (Phase II) - Lake Kivu water 275m metaG... | ecosystem: Environmental > Aquatic > Freshwater...
ACGATATACCAAACGGGCTTTGTCAGTGTAACCGAAATACCATCTTTAGGAATTGATGATGAATACTGACGAACATTGGATGAGGCGGGCAATCATGCTTGCCGAAAGGGGAAGGGGAAGGACATCGCCTAATCCCATGGTAGGGGCCATCCTGGTGAAGGATGGGAAGGCTGTCGGAGAGGGGTATCATACGAAAGCCGGAGAACCCCACGCCGAAATTGTCGCCATTCAAAAGGCCGGTGAAGAGGCCAAAGGGTCCACCCTTTATATCAACCTTGAACCCTGCACCCATTATGGAAGAACACCCCCCTGTACCCCTGCGGTGGTCGAAGCCGGTGTGAATCGGGTTGTGATCGGAATGGAGGACCCCAATCCGCTTGTAAAAGGGAAAGGAGTGGAGAGTCTAAAAAATAGAGGCCTTGACGTGGCCGTGGGGATTTTAAAAAAGGAGTGCCAGAGATTAAACGAGGCGTTTTCGAAATATATCCTGAAAAAAGAACCTTTTGTCATTCTCAAGGTAGCTTCAACCCTCGATGGAAAAATCGCAACTCGAGAGGGCGATTCCAAATGGATTTCCGGGGAGGCTTCGAGGCGTTTCGTTCACCGACTGAGAGATCAGGTCGATGGAGTCCTCGTAGGTATCGGAACCGTTCTGAAGGATGATCCCCTCCTGACCACTCGAATCAGGGGAGGGAGAGATCCTTACCGGATCATATTGGACAGCCGGTTAAGGATTCCGGAAAAGGCCAGAGTACTCGGCCCTGATCCACTCAAGGTGATTATTGCCACAACGGAGTTGGCACCCAGGGAGAGGATGAATGATCTGGGAAAAAAGGGAGGAAGAGTCCTCGTCTGCGATTCGAAAGAAGGAAGGATCAATCTCCGCTGTCTACTTTCCAAATTAGGGGAGATGGAGATGATGAGCATCCTGGTGGAGGGAGGGAGTGAAGTCAACGGTTCTTTCTTCGATGAAGGTATTATTGATAAAATCATTCTCTTTCTCTCACCTAAATTGATGGGCGACTCCCAAGCCCCCGGGATTTTCGGAGGAAGGGGATATCAAACTCTCAAAGAGGTCATTTCCTTGGACGAGATGAAGGCCAAAAAGATCGGAGAGGATATTCTCATTGAAGGCTACATAAAAGCCCATTGAGTCTATTCCCGCCAAAAACACGAGGGGGGAACAAAATTATGTTCACGGGAATCATCGAAGATAAAGGGAAGGTTTTAAGGGCGGAATACAGGGGAAGAGGGAAAAGGCTGTCTCTTGGGTTTTCATCTCAGTTGACAGATGTGCAACTGGGTGATAGTATTAATATAAATGGCGTTTGTCTGACAGTGGCGGATAAGAGAGAAGAGGCCTTAATATTCGATCTTTCCGAGGAGACCATAAAGAAGAGCGATTTAGGGGAGCTAAAAGAGGGAGACCGGGTCAATTTCGAAAGGGCTTTGCGGTTAACCGACCGATTAGGAGGGCATATTGTTACAGGCCATATTGACGGAGTCGGGACCATTGTCGAGAAGAGAAAAGAGGGAGACTTTTTAAATCTGAAGATAAGAATTCCAAGGAGCGTGATGAGGTATGTGGCTCCAAAGGGGTCGATCGCCATCGATGGGGTCAGCCTAACCGTGAATGAATTAAAAGAAGAAGAGATCCGAATCACTTTGATCCCCTTCACGCTCGAAAAGACAAACCTGACGGATAAGAAAGCAGGGGATCATGTCAATGTGGAGTCGGATATTTTAGGGAAGTATGTGGGGCAGTTATTGAATCAAAAAGGTGAAAAGTCCGAGGGATTGGACTTAACCTTCCTGAAGGAACATGGATGGATAGAAGGGGAGTGAGCAATAGATGGGAAGCCTGATCGCAGAAGCGATAGAAGATATCCAGCAGGGAAAGATGGTCATCTTGGTGGATGATGAGGATCGCGAAAACGAAGGCGATCTGACCATGGTGGCGGAAAAGGTGACGCCTGAAGCCATCAATTTCATGGCAAGGTATGGAAGAGGGCTCATCTGTCTCTCCTTGACGGAAGAGAGGATTAATGAACTTCACCTCCCGATGATGGTGTCTGACAATACCTCTCGATTTCAAACCGCCTTCACCATCTCGATCGATGCAAGAAAGGGAGTGACCACCGGAATTTCAGCCGCGGACCGGGCGACGACCATCCTGACCGCCATTGATGATCGCACTCAACCCGAGGACCTGGTTTCTCCGGGGCATATCTTTCCATTGAGGGCCAGAAAGGGTGGGGTATTGGTCCGAACAGGCCAGACCGAAGGGTCGGTTGATCTGGCGAGACTGGCAGGGCTCAAACCCGCAGGGGTGATTTGCGAAATCATGAATGAAGATGGAACAATGGCCCGAATGCCCCAGCTTCAGGTCTTCGCAAAGAACCATCACCTGAAGATTATCGCCATCGCGGATCTGATCAAATACCGGTTGAAAAATGAATCTTTGGTTCGCCGGATCGCTGAGGCGAAGCTTCCGACAAAATATGGAGGACTCTTTACGGCCATTGCCTATGAGAATGATGTCGATTCGTACCACCATTTAGCCCTGGTCAAGGGAGAAATTAATCCGCAGGACGAGGTCCTGGTGAGGGTCCATTCCCAGTGTTTGACCGGCGATGTCTTTGGATCCAAGCGGTGTGATTGCGAAGAGCAACTTCATACCGCAATGGCGATGGTTGAAAAAGAGGGAAAAGGTGTCATCGTTTACATGCGACAGGAAGGGAGGGGGATAGGGTTGGCCAATAAATTGAGGGCTTATTGTCTTCAGGACACGGGGAAGGATACTGTTGAAGCCAATGAGGCATTGGGATTTAAAGCGGATATGAGGGATTATGGAATCGGAGCACAGATTCTGGTTGATCTTGGTCTCCACAAGATCCGTTTGATGACCAATAATCCAAGGAAGATTAAAGGTCTGGAGGGATACGGAATTCAGGTCATCGAAAGAGTACCTATCGAAACAAGGCCGAATAAGGAGAATATAGAATATCTGAGAGTCAAGGCAAAAAAGATGGGGCACCTGCTCAATATCAAATCAGGGGAGTAAATTACTTATGCTCGATGTAAATTGTAAAATGGTCATTAAAAAATGGTTTATGGGGAAGGTCACTGGACACGGACATGTTTTTATTTGAGGAAAGGAGAGAACAATGCCAAAGACCATTGAGGGCAAGTTGATCGCCAAAGGGCTTAAGTTTGGAATCGTGCTGAGCCGGTTCAACAACTTCATCAGCGAACGGCTGCTGGAAGGCGCCTTGGATGCCTTGAAGCGAAGTGGGGCAGAAGAAGGGGACTGTTGTGTAGTCCGTGTACCCGGTGCATTTGAAATCCCCTTGGCAGCGAAAAAGCTAGTCAAGGGAAAGCGATACGATGCCATTCTCTGCCTGGGTTGTGTGATCCGTGGGGCCACCCCTCATTTTGAATATATTGCCAGTGAAGTGACAAAGGGGATTGCCGGTTTGGCGTTAGAGGGTGAGGTTCCCATCTCCTTCGGAATTCTCATCACCGATACCATCGAACAGGCGATTGAACGGGCGGGCACCAAAGTGGGCAATAAAGGGTTTGATGCGGCCATGACAGCAATCGAGATGGCCAATCTGATGAGGGAGATCGGAAAGGGATAAAAAGAGGTTTGGGAAAAAGAAGGAGATCAAGGGAATTCGCCCTTCAAGCTCTTTATCAATTCGAGATCAACCTGCAGGACGTTCATCATGCCCTCGATCACGTGAGGGAGAACGCCTCCCCAAGAATAGACGATCAGGAGTTTACCGGGCGGATTGTCATGGGTGTCAGAGAACACCTCCGGGAAATTGACCATCTCATCGAAAACTATTCGGAACACTGGCAATTCGATCGCATCACGATCGTCGACCGCAATATCCTCCGTATGGCCATCTTCGAACTTCTTTACTGTAAGGAAATTCCTCCCAAAGTCACCATTAATGAGGCGATTGATCTTGGAAAAAGATACGGATCGGATGACTCCGGAGGTTTCATCAACGGTATCTTAGATCGCATTCAAAATGAGGTGGTCCGGAAACCCCTATAAAAAATAATGACCAAATTACAATCACCAAAAACCAAATAATAACCAATATCCAATGACCAAAACCTTATCCCATCGGGATAGAGGGGAAGAGTAAAGAACATTTTGGTTATTGGAAATTGGTTATTGAAAATTATTTGGTGTTTGTGATTTGGTTATTGGAGCTTTAAATAAGATGGATGTGATCATTTCACCTGAGGAAGTCGATTTTCAAGAATGCGATGTTCTTGTTTCCGGCCTTTTCCATGATGAGAAACCCCTGAGAGGGTCCTGCGGCTGGATAGACTGGAGACTCAATGGAAGAATCTCCCATTTTCTTGAGGAGAAAAGATTAACAGGGGATTGGGGAGAAATCACCCTGATCCCTTCTCAAGGAAGACTGATCCCTCCTTTCATCCTTCTTTTCGGACTCGGAAGCGTGAAGGAATATAGTTATCTCCGGGTAAGGGAGATCATCTCTCATCTATTAAACCCCCTTAAAAAGCTCCATACATCTCAGATCTGTTTTTCACTCCCCCATCATGAGGACTACCATGTCGATTGCGGAAAGTTAGCCGAGGTTGTCCTTGAAGGTATAGCGGACTGTTTGGACCTAAATCAATATGCCTCTGATCAAGCATGGATTGGGAATCTGAAACTCTTTTTCGGGGAAGGTGAAGAGCGGTTTTCCGAAATCCTCTTGGGGGTGAAAACAGCCAAATTGATATTGGAAGATCGTCTTTCGATCCGTATTTTTACCCCATCGGAAAGAAGCCCATAGGCCTCATCATCCGAACCGGTATCATCTTCCTTTTTGACAGCAACGGAGGGGATCCCCCAATTCCAGATGATAGGAAAGTCTCTCAAGGTTTCTGTCCTGATTCATCAACCCTATAAGGATTTAGTTTAGAGCTAAAGCATTGCTCAATCCACAACTATGGGAGCAGGCGCCAGCCATCATTTTTTTGACAATCGTTTTAAAATAGGGTAATAAATAAAATCCAAAAGGAGGAAATGGCTTATGGTACAGAAGGTGGAAAAGATCTGGATGGATGGGAAATTGATCCCATGGGATGAAGCAAAGGTTCATGTATTAACCCATACTCTGCACTATGGGCTGGGCATCTTTGAAGGAATACGTTGCTACCGCTGCGATGACGGCAGGTCAGCCGTTTACAGGCTCAAAGAGCATATCGATCGGTTCTTCGATTCGGCACAGATTGGGGAACTTAAAATCCCTTTTTCGAAGAGAGAGATTGCAGAGGCGTGTAAAGAAACATTAAGGTCAAATGGCCTGAAAGAAGGCTATATCCGGCCGATCGCATTTATCGGAGAGGGGGCCATGGGGGTATACCCTGCAGATAATCCTGTCCGGATTGCCATCATCACCTGGTCTTGGGGAGCCTATTTAGGGGAAGGGGCATTGGAGAAAGGGATCCGAGCAAAGACTTCCTCTTTTACCCGTCATCATGTCAATGTGATGATGACGAAGGCTAAGATTTCAGGAAATTATGTCAACTCGGTCCTCGCCAAGAGAGAGGCGGTAAAATTGGGATATGATGAAGCCCTGATGCTCGATACCGAAGGTTACGTATCCGAAGCCAGCGGCGAGAATATCTTCATCGTTAAAAACGGAGTGATCAAAACGACCCCCCTCACCTCCATCCTTCCTGGAATTACAAGAGATTCGGTGATCCAGATCGCCAGATCAAGAAAGATTCCACTGGTGGAGGACAGGTTTACCCGGGATGAACTCTACACTGCTCATGAGGCCTTTTTTACAGGGACGGCTGCCGAGATCACACCCATCCGAGAAGTGGATAACCGGCAGATCGGTGAGGGAAAACCCGGACCAGTGACCCGGGAACTTCAGGCTGCCTTTTTTGAAGTGGTGAAGGGGAAAAACTTAGAATTCGGAGAGTGGCTGGATTACCTGTAATAAAAATATTCCGGATTTTGGAATTCGGATTTCGGATTTAGACTCAATTCCGCATTCCGCAATCCCCCAACCCGCGATTCCCATGCACCTTCTCATCGATGGTTATAACCTTATTCACACCAATCGAACCCTGCTTCAATTGAACCCGATTCAGCTTCAGCAGGAAAGAGAACGGCTGATCGATCAACTCTCCCTCTATAGACAGCATCGACCATGCGAGATGACCGTCGTATTCGATGGATGGCAAGGAGGGTGGGTTTCTGAAAATAGAGAAAAGAAGAAGGGTGTTGAGGTGGTCTTTTCTCCTAAAGGGGTAAAAGCGGATGAAGTGATCAAACGAATCATCAGAGAGAGAGGGGCGGGGACCATCGTCATCACTTCCGACCGGGAGATCTCAAAATATGCCGAACGGCTATCCGTGGCGGTCATCCCTTCAGGCCAATTTCAGGTGAAGATGGGGAAGGAGAATGTTCAGATGGAGAAAGATATGGGTGAGGAGGATGAGGAAAGAGGGCTAAAGAAAAAGGGTCCCTCCCGGAGGCCCTCTAAAAAAGAGAAAAGATTGAAATTGGCACTGAAGAAGCTTTAAATGTTTGCAAGTATTTCCCTCCCTCTGGCAAGGCCTCTCTGCCGGTAGGCAGGGGAAGGGGGATGGGTTTTATGAAGCCCTCCATCTATTTTCCGTTCCCTGAAGAAGTCTGGCGATGTTGGATTGATGGCGGTAGAGAATTAAAGCGGCAATAAGGACACTGAGAACAAAGTAGGCTTGCGAATCGCTTCGGAAGAAGGCAATGAGGATAGGAATCGTTGTTGCGCAGACGATAGATCCAAGGGAGATAAATCTCCACTTCCAGACGACTCCCGAAAAGACCAAAACCTCTATCAGAACGGATGTCGGGGAGATGGGCAGATAAACACCCACTGCCGTTGCCACTCCTTTTCCTCCTTTAAATCCAAGAAAAATGGGAAAGATATGACCCAGCAAGGGGCTTAGCCCTGCGATGGCAATCCACTGATTTGCGGTAATTCCCCACTGATCCGAGGCAATGAACCGGATGGCGATTCCGGGAATCAATCCTTTTAAAACATCTCCGATTAAGGTGAGGATTCCCAATATCCTGCCCGCTGTCCGAAAGACATTGGTCGCACCGATATTTTTGCTTCCTGTTTTCCTCGGATCAACCTTAGAAAAAAGTCTGGTCAGAAGAAGGCCGGTGGGAATGGACCCCAGGAGATAACCGGCAAGGGCAATAAAGATCCCAATGGGCATAGAATTGTCTTATCTAATTGATTGGATAATCATCAAGCAATCTGGTCGGGGAGAGGAGATTTGAACTCCCGACCTCTTGGTCCCGAACCAAGCGCGCTACCAGGCTGCGCTACTCCCCGACTTATTGATATTCATATCTTGTTCCTTGAATTATTTATCACATACCGGATGAAAGTGTCAATGTTTGGATTCCGGATTCCGGATCATGGCAGGTCATGATTGACAATTTCAGGAGGGTTGGGTTAATAAATGATCATCCCGGCGGTTGGAGGGAGAGGTGCGAATAGAATTTATTGTAAGTCTCCGCCTATTAAAGGAATATAGGGCCGGAGAGATCGGGTTTGAGGAGGGGAAAATCATCCCCTCCTGCAAGGGGGCTATCTCTATGGTGACTGCCGGGATCTTACAGAGGTGAGACCCGGTAGAAAATAAGGAAGCCTGGAGAAGGAGTTTATCGGATGGATTTCGCCCTTTCCACAGAACAACAGATGATCAGGGATCTCTGCAAAAACTTTGTTAAAAATGAGATCCTGCCCATTGCAGAAGAGATGGACCAAAAAGGGGAATTCCCTTATGAGGTTTGGAGGAAAATGGGCGGGTTGGGAATTGTGGGAATTCCCATTCCTGAGGAATATGGAGGGGGTGGGCTGGATTGGCTTTCCACTATTATTGCCATCGAGGAGATCAGTCGGGGGGATGCCTCTTTGGGAGTTTCCCTGTTGGACTCCGTAACCCTCCCGATGAATTTGATCTTTACCTTTGGGACAGAAGAGCAAAAGCAAAAATACCTGATCCCATTGGCCACAGGCGAGAGGATCGGTGCCTTTGGATTAACCGAACCCCAGGCCGGTTCCGATGCCAACGCCATCCGGACACGGGCTGTCTTGGATGGGAAGGAATGGGCGATCAATGGAACGAAACAGTTTATCACCAATGCAGGATTAAGACATAATAGCCTGGTGGTCATTGCGGCGGTCACAGGAGAAGGGGAAGGAACAAGAAAAAGGATTTCCAATATCATCGTGCCCACGGGTGTGGGAGGTTATAATTTTGGTGAAAAATATAAAAAGATTGGATGGCGTGCCTCTGAGACCCGGGAGCTCATCTTTGATGACTGCCGTGTCCCAAGGGATAATATCCTCGGGAATCCCGAGAAGGGATATGCTCAATTTATGATGGCCCTTCAGACCAGCCGGATTGGTTTTGCCGCTCATTCCGTAGGATTAGCCCAGGCCATCTTCGATGTCTCCCTCTCCTATGCAAAGGAGAGGGAGCAATTTGGCCGGCCCATCAGTAAATTTCAGGCCATTCAGTTCAAGTTATCGGATATGCTCATGGAGATTGAACTGGCAAGATTAATGGTCTATAAAGCGGCCTGGCAGAAGGACCAGGGGGAGAATTACTTCGCCACCTCTACCCATGCAAAGATCTTTGCCTCGGAAATGGCCAAACGATGCGCTGATAAAGGAGTCCAAATCCATGGAGGATACGGGTTGATGGACGAATATCCAATCTCCCGTTACTGGCGTGAAGTAAAATTCGATGAAATATTGGACGGGACCTCGGAGATTCAGAGGCTCAATGTGGCCAAGAAGGTTTTGAAGCTCTGATCCCCCAATTACTCACCGGAGCCCCTTTCCACGAAGGCATAGGCGCTGTGGTTATGAATCGACTCGAAGTTTTCAGACTCTACGGTAAACCAGGTAATGTTTCTATCCTTCTTTAACCGGCTCGCTACCTCTCTTACCACATCCTCAACAAACATCGGTTTCCCATAAGCCTTTTCAGTCACATATTTCTCATCCGGTCTCTTCAGTATCGAGTAGAGATCACAGGAGGCGCATTCCTCAACCAAACGGATGATGTCTTCAATCCAGATAAACTTTTTGAATCGAAGGTTGACCGTGACCAGGGATCTCTGGTTATGGGCTCCAAAGTCACTGATCTCTTTGGAACAGGGGCATACCGTGGTGATGGGAATCATAATGCCGACATAGAAGTCATCCTTCTCATTGCTCGATCCGCAAAACCGGCAGATATACTCCATTAAGCTCTTGGCTTTGGTCACAGGCGCTTCCTTCTCGATAAAATAGGGAAATTCAACCTCCAGATGGGCGGTCTTCGCCTTCAATTTTCGCTTCACCTCCGCGAGAATCTTTGAGAAATTTTTAATGGCGATATCCCCCTTATACTTATTGAGGATCTCCACAAATCGGCTCATATGGGTTCCCTTAAAATGATGGGGAAGATCCACATACATATTCACGCTTGCAACCGTGTGCTGGACCCCTTTGGCCTTATCCAATACCGCAATCGGATATCGAATATTTTTCACTCCCACCTTATTGATTTCAATCTTTCTCGGAGCTTTTTGATTCTGTATGTCATTCATCTTCCTCTCCCATAGTAAGTGGCCGATGCCGTTTCCGATTCCCAGGCGGTCACCTTTTTCAGGATGACGGAATATTCATTGATTTCCCTCCTCAGACGATTGAAAATATATCTCGCAATATTTTCGGAAGAGGGTTCCTTCTTCGAAAAGCAGGGAAAGTCATTGAGATAGGTATGGTCAAGAGTCTTTAAGACCTTTTCGACCTTCTGCTTCAATATCTTAAAGTCGATCACGACCCCCTCCCGATTCAATTGGGACGAGGTCACCGAGACCTCCACCTTCCAGTTATGACCGTGAAGATCCTCGCATTTGCCATGAAGGGCTCGTAACCGATGGGCAGCGGAAAAGTGAGATGAAACGGTCAGTTCGTACATGAGGTCTTCCTTTCTGACTTTCTGCGAGGAAAACATTATCCTTACCGGAGATTTCCATGCCTCCTTTAATCTACCAGCAGGATCCTCACATCCATCACATTGGTATAAGTCGGTCCGGTGATTAAAAGATCTCCCAGTTTTTCAAAAAAATGATAGGAATCGTTATTCATCAGGTAGGCCTTTGGATTCAACCCCATTTCTCTCGCACGACGCAGGGTTGTATGATCCGCAATGGCGCCTGCCGAGTCGGTGGGTCCGTCCGTTCCATCTGTCCCTCCGCTCAACAAAACCGCCTTCTCGAGTCCATCAATTTCAAAAGCCCCAACCAGGCAGAACTCCTGATTTCTTCCTCCGAGCCCATGGCCTCGAATGGTTACGGTGGTCTCTCCTCCCGAGAGGATGCAGGCAGGTCTTTTGACGGGATGGCCAGTGGAGAGCACCTCCCTCGCAATGGCTCCGTGGAATCGAGCGGCCTCAGAGGTCTCCCCGATTATGGAAGAGGAGAGGATGAGGGTATGAAAACCAAGCCGCCGGGCCTCTTTTCCAGCCTGCCGGAGGGCAAGGATATTCGATCCAATGATGAAATTGAAGACCCTTTTAAATGCCTGATCTCCGGGTTTAGGAGTCTCTCTGACCTTCTCCTTTTTCCCCAGACTGAGATACCTCCGAATGGAGGGAGCGACCTTTCGGATCAAACCATATTTTTTCACTATCTCCCAGGCCTCCTGAAAAGTGGAGGGGTCAGGGACAGTAGGTCCGGAGGCGATGACCTCCAGAGTGTCCCCTACCACATCCGAAAGGATAAATGAGAGGACGGTCGACGGAGAGGCCCATCTGGCAAGCCATCCTCCTTTGATCAGGGAGATATGTTTCCGGATGGTATTGATCTCCTTGATATCCGCCCCACAGTCCAGAAGGATTTGGGTGGCTTTCTGTTTCTCTTGGAGAGTGATCCCTTCCGCGGGAAGGGGAAGGAGGGCGGAGCCCCCACCAGAGATCAGAAAAAAGACAAGATCTTCAGCACCAGACCCCTTCAGAAGGTCCTGAATCCTTTTCGAACCCTCCAAACCTTTTTGGTCGGGAAGGGGATGGCTGGCCTCAATGGTCTCTACCCTGCGAAGAGGGAGGGTATGTCCGTACTTCGTCGTAATGACTCCTCTTGTGATCCTGTCTTTAAAAATTTCCTCTATCGCTTGGGCCATCGAGGAGGAGGCCTTGCCCGTTCCGATGAGAAAGATCCTTTTAAACCGGTTTAAATCATAGACGTTCTCTCTGTTACCCTCCTCCTTTACGATCAGGCGATCCTTTTCTATCCGGAGGGTCTCTCTTAATCTCTGATAGGGGTTGACCGCTTCAACCGCCTTTCGGAAGATTACCCTTGCAAAATGTTTCATTTCTTTTAGAGAAAATCCTTCCAATGTCAAGACCCCCGGAAAGAACTACGTGAATATTATAATTAATC
>Ga0209610_1001645_pt1 | contig 11450 bp, 11 predicted proteins | sample LakKivw275mmetaG_FD_184137 | JGI IMG/M metagenome (GOLD analysis project Ga0209610, IMG submission 184137) | Anoxic lake water microbial communities from Lake Kivu, Rwanda to study Microbial Dark Matter (Phase II) - Lake Kivu water 275m metaG... | ecosystem: Environmental > Aquatic > Freshwater...
CTATGTAACCGATCGCAATAAATTAAATCTGAAGTGATAATGAAAAAGAAAATCGGTCTGGCTTTAGGTGGTGGCGGAGCTCGGGGGTTAGCCCATATCGGGGTATTGAAAGTATTGGCAGACGAGCAAATTCCCATTGACCTCATTGTTGGCACTTCGATGGGTGCAATCATTGGGGCGATGTATGCTCAGAATCCCGATATTAAACGATTGACGGAACGGCTGGAATCATTTTTTACCGGACATGATTATGAATCACTGGGACTGAGGTTTGTCGTTCCGAAAAATGATCAGAATCCATCATTGCTTACCCAGCTTGTCCAGAATATAGCAAATCGGATTGTATTGAATATTGCCCAATCACGCGCCGGTATTATTAAAACCGAACGGCTATCGGAGGCAATTGCCCGATTAATTGACGATGGTAAGATTGAGGATACCCGGATAAAGTTTGCCTGTGCTGCTACGGACCTTAACTCCGGTCAGACGATCCTTTTTGACAAAGGTGATCTTCGCCGGGCGGTTACAATTAGTTCCAGTATTCCGGGTTTTATTAAGCCGCACAAAACCAACGGGCAGCTGCTCTCAGACGGTGGTATTACCGCGCCGGTTCCGGTAGCTGAAGCGCGTCAAATGGGAGCTGATGTTGTAATCGCGGTAAGTGTCGATCCGCAGCAAATTAGTTCACTGGAAGAGCCGCATGTAATTGGGATAATTTCACGCGCCGATATGATTCGCGGTAGGTTACTATCAAGAATATTAATGAAATCTGCCGATGTTCAATTGATTCCGGCACTTGGAAATGTGCATTGGAGCGAGTTGCTGCGTTATAAGGAGTTTATCGCGGCGGGCGAGCAGGAAGCCCTGGATAAAATTGCCTTGATTCGCGCATTAGTATCTGAAAAACAACCACTCTTCCAGCGCCTTTTTCATCGCAAATCGTAAAATCATGAATAGTAAAATGTTTTATCGGATTTTCATTTTCCTAAGCTTGATCGGGCAGCTCTTTGGGCAGCCAATCAGCCAGATTTTGGCAATCAAACCCTATCTCGCGACCAATGGCGTCCATCCGGGCGGCGCATTCCAATTAGCGGTGGTAGTGTCTCTGGACGATCCCTGGCATATTAATTCAGCGACACCAACCGATAAATTTGTGGTTGCAACCCGGTTAAATATCAAAGAATCCAGTCAATATAAGATCACTGATATTCACTTTCCGCCGCACTTACTAAAAACCTTTTCCTATTCTGACCAGCCCCTGGCAGTCTATGCCGGAGAAATTGCGATTATGGTGTCCGGCGAATTGACCAAAGATGTGAAAGACTCGGTGGTAATTTCCGGTAATCTATCTTATCAGGGATGCAATGACCAGCTGTGTCTCCCGCCGCAGGAGACTGCTTTTGAATTAACGTTTCCGGTTCTGGGTAATACCGAACCGGTAGAATTTCGCAACGAGGCTTATTTTAAAGATGTTGATCTTACCGGCGAGGAAGCTGCGGGTACGTTTGATGTCAGGCACTCTTTTAGCCAAAAGGGAGTGCTGCTGACTCTTTTATTAATTTTCTTAGGTGGATTGGGTTTGAATCTCACGCCTTGTGTTTATCCGCTGATTCCCATTACCGTCAGTTATTTTGGAGGGCAGGCGACCGGTTATGCGGGAAAGCGGTTTTTGTTAGCGATTACTTATGTGCTGGGTCTGGCGCTGGTCAATTCGCTGTTGGGAACCGTCGCGGCACTGAGTGGTGGTTTAATTGGTACGCTGCTAACGAGTCCGATTGTACTGATAATTATCGCCGGGATTTTAGTCACCTTGGCGTTGAGTATGTTTGGTGTCTATGAATTTGGCGTGCCGACCTTTCTGCTGAATTTGAGCGGCGGCAGCCGCAGGGGATATTTAGGGGCACTGGTTATGGGTTTGACGATGGGAATTGTCGCTGCGCCCTGTATTGGACCATTTGTAATCGGTCTATTAATTTATGTTGCCAGCACTGGCAATCCGTTGATCGGATTCAGCTTGTTCTTGACGCTGTCGTTAGGTCTGGGACTGCCGTTTATTTTACTGGCTTTTTTCGCGAGTAAAATCGAAAAACTGCCGCGCTCGGGAGAGTGGATGAACGGCGTCCGCATAATTTTTGGTCTGATTCTCTGCGGCATGGCAATCCATTTTCTTCATCCCTTATTTCCCGATAATTTTTATAAGATTTTATTTACAGTTTATCTGATTCTGGCGGGTGTATATTTATTGCTTTTCAACCGCACCGGCGATAATGCCAGAGGTTTTGTCTATTTTAAGAGAATAGTGGCGATCGCTGCGATCATTCTGGGCACCTGGCTGCTGAAACCGACCAGCGTTCCGTCTGTCGGGATGGAGTGGGAAACTTATCAGTCGGAAAGTTTCAGTGCCCTGAAATCGTCCGGCAAGCCGCTGATAATTGATTTTTATGCGGATTGGTGTATCCCGTGTAAGGAGTTAGATAAAATTACTTTCACCGATCCGCGGGTGATTGAATTGAGTCGGCAGTTCCATTTTTTAAAAGTAAACCTGACCTCAACGACAAATTCGGAAGTGAATCAATTAAAGGATCAGTATCAGATCAGAGGTGTCCCGACCATCATATTTTTTGATCGAACCGGACAGGAAATTCCTGAATTGCGGATCTTGGGTTTTGAGAAACCGGAAATTTTTGTCACTAAAATGGAGCAAGTGTTATCTAAGAATTGAAATTAAAGACTAATAAGGAGAATTCATGAATAAAAAATATTTTCTGTACTTTATCACTCTATTAATACTATTAGGGAGCATTGCCAATGCTCAATCTAAACCTAAGTCCGGTGGTGAGATTGGGACCAAAGCGGCTGAATTTTCACTCATTAATTTAGTCGGTGAAGAGGTTACTTCTGCACAATTCCAGGGGAAAGTGATCTTATTAAACTTCTGGGCAACCTGGTGTGGTCCCTGCCGATATGAAATTCCCGACTTTATCAAAATCTATCAGAAGCATCAGAAAGATGGTTTAGAGATTGTCGGAATTGTTGTATCTTCCGGAAGTGCGGCGCAAGTTCAGAAATTTGTGGATAAGTGGGGCATCAATTATCCGGTTTTGACCGGCGACGAGAAATATTTGCAGGACCTGACGAACAAATATGGAGGCATCTTTGGAATCCCCACAACTTTTCTGATTGATCGCAAAGGGGTGATCCGGGAGAAATGGGTGGGAGCACGGACCGAAAAGGTATTTTTAGCCGAGATCGAGAAATATCTTTAATTGTTAGTTCTCCGAAAGAAGCAATAGGGAGTAGCCAACATCCCTTTTTTTATTAAATAACGTCAGCTTGATCTATGGATTTGTCGTTAATATAAAATCGAATGAATTATATCCTTGTGAATGTAATTTTTTGACTGTCCTTTTTGAAGCGCAAAAAGGACGAAAAACGCTTGCGGCGTTACAAAATTGACCTGAAATCTTCGTTTTTAACGGGGGAAATTATAAACTCGTCCCGACTGCGTCGGGGCTCAGACAAATAATTTCCCATCCAGGTAAAAAAACTCCAATTTCCGGGCGGTCAATTTTATAGATGCCGCCAATTTTCTTGGCCCAAACATTTTTCAATAAAAATCTCTGCCCGTCTGGGATTCTGATAGAGCGTCCTTTGCGTCCTTGCGGTTATATTATTCTTATGTTTAACGTGTGTTAATAAAAGCGAACTAAGAAACGCTTATTGACCTTTCGGTCTGTGCTAAATAACTTTAGCATGGCGATTAAATTATCTATGGTGGCGAATCCACTGTAACTTTGATGGCGGAGTTGGAATGAATCGGGAAAGAATCTACACCTTTGATATAGCCAAAGGCATCGCCATTCTGTTTGTGATTCCGCTGCATGCCCTGATCTATAAAATCGGGCGGAACGATCCGACCATATTCGAACCGATTATGTCCAGGATTCCACCTGAATTTTTATTCTTCCTGGCACCGGTCATTCTTTTATCGCTCTGGGGACCAATATTTACGATGATCACCGGCGCCAATGTTGCCTATGGATTTTTGAAGGTTTACCAGCGCGATCCCGAACAGAGTTCGGCTTACATTTTACGCCGCATGCTGGCTGCCGGGCTGCTGATATTTACCGCCCGGATTGCGGTTTTTATTTTTGAAGGCAGAGTCTACGAAGACGGCACATTCAACCTGCTGAATTTTAAAACGCGCTATTATGCCGACACCTTGGATTCCATTGCCCTGACGAATATCATTGTGCCAGTCATCATGCTGTATCTGATTAACTGGGTCAGATCAAGAAAAATGAAGGAATCGCCAGAATCCGAATCAGTGATTATCAAACCCAGACACCTTTATATCGGTCTGGTAATCTTAACCGTTTTATGGTTTGTCTTTACCCCGGTGGTGCATGCCTTGAAGCCGTATGTTTTGGCGGTCTCATCCCGGCACAACTGGAAACTGCTTATGTTACTTTACGGCAAGATGACGGCTGGTCGTTTTCGTCTTTTTCCGATTCTGGGCTTTGGCTATGTCGGCGCAATCATTGGGGTAGCCCTGCAGAGCAAGGAAAAATTCAGCAATATCCTCAGATATTCCGGGCTGTTTTTTGGAGTTACCCTGGTCGGTTTTATAATCTGGTGTTTGTTGGCAGCCCACCCGATTGGCAATGTAGCGTCCGATGATATCCCGATCATGCTGCAGGTTTTAGTTTTAGGTTCGATGACCTTTGCCTTGATCCTGGTGCTCGGACGGGTGGATTATTGCCCGGCGGAACGGCGGGAACGACGAATTCAGCGCACCCTGTTTGTGCGACGTTTTAGTATCGTGACTTTGACGATTTATATCATGGAATCGGCTCCGGCGCACGGGATTTATCTGATATTCGAACAGTATTGGGAAACCGCCGTGCAGTATGTTGACCAGGTTCCGGTATTGACCTGGGGCTTGACCCAAATATTAGTCTATATTTCAGTGGTTACCCTGATCTGGATCGTGATCGTGCGGCTCTGGGAAAAGATTGATTTTGTCGGCTCGTTAGAGTGGATTACCCTGAAATTAGGGGCGCTGTTACGCGGTCAGCGAAAAGCCCGGATCAATTCCAAGTGGATTCTTTACGGGCAAGCGGATGATTCCGGATCGCTGAAGGTCGAGACCTCAAATCCGTGAAAATCAATCAAATTGTCTCTTATAGCAGCACCGTGGTCCGGGCGGCGGAAGACTGCTTTTAACCGGAAGAATTTCCCGATGTTTGTTTAGAAGGATTCTTTATATACAACGAAGAAGGGAAAGCAAGACACTAGTTGCTGTTCTAATCGGGGATTATGAGAACGGGATTAAATGAGCTGTCGAATTAGAATAGATAAGTAATGAATAGGTGAGTATAAATATCTCTAGTCTATTACTTAAAGCAATACCTGGATATACTACGTTATTTTTATTCCCGATTTGACAGCTTTTACAATTAAATAATTCACAAATGCTGAACATGAAACTAACATATATTTAGCATCTTCTTGATCACAATTTGAATCTTGAATAAGGGCATGACGAATACCATCATCATCACTTGTATATCCGTAAATAGATAAAAAACCCTTTTTCAAAGCATTATGAAGACAAACTTTTTCTTCTATTATTTTTAAAGCATTACCTAACCCTGCTTTTTTGTTACCTGAAATTATTCCTACAATAGCTTCGACAGCAGAGATTGATTCTTTAATAGAGTTACGATAATCAGGTGACTTTCTGTCTGAGTATTTCTCTAAAGCTGAAATAAAATGAGATTTAATATTATGTAATGATGGTGTGTTTGTAGTATCTATTACACTTTGGATTTCCTTTATTTCCTCCTCACTAGTAATTGGACACAATTTATGATTAATTATCCTATATCCAGATATTTCTCGTTTTAATACAAGATTTATCATTTTATCGAATTCTGATTGTCGATTATCATTATCAAATTCTGCTGTAAAATCAATAAAATCATAAACCTCATACCATATAGAATTAAAAAACCAATCTTTTATATATTCTAAAATATTTGAACATGTATTAGAAATTTCATCAATAGGTTCTTTGAGAAATTGAAACCATAAATTTGTAATATATTTTCCTGTAATATTATCAAGTTCACTTCTATAACGTGGCAAGTTTTTCAAATAAAATAAATATACAATATTCCAAAGAGAATTTAAGAGATCCTCATCGATTGATTTTTCCTGTATAATTTCTTTAACAGGTTTTAATCCCATTCTTTGAGAAAACCTCATTTATAACCTCAATTTGTTTTATACATTTAACATATTTTTATATTGAACCCGATGTGTGAAATTACTGGTTATAGACCAAACTTTTTAAATTTCCATGTAAAAATTGAAATTTCTTATCGCAACACGCCCGCCAGCCTTCCTGAGGTCTTTTATGGAGGGGAAACAATCGAATTTCTGACAAAATCTATTTGATTTAAAGATGGATACTGATAAGAGACTATAGTACGCCCATCACGATTGGTAATGGCAAGATCGCCAAGTGTAATTAGATCCATTCCAATTAAAGCATCAAATGAACCAATTAACCCATCGCATTCAGTCACTTTTGTATATTTTATCCGCACGGCATTTGGCAGATAAAAACTAACTAAATAGACGTTTACATCCTCTGCTATACCACCAAAATGATGAACCCGGGAAAGAGATATTGGTTTTAAATCAAGTGCTTTTGAAATGTTTTTAGTGATTACACTTCCGGTAGCACCAGTATCAAGAATTGCCTTGACTCTTTTTATTCTTGGATCACCGATTACAATCCGCGTTTCCGGAAAAGGTAATGATATCCCCACATCTAAGGGGATGACATTTGCCCGTCCCCGAAAAGTAATCGTAAATGCTTTACCGGAGCGGGGAATACTATTATTCGTCACGAGTTAAAAATTACCCTGGAATGAAAAGTTTGAGTGTAGCTTTCTTTACCGGATTCACATTTCTGGATTAAAAAAGTACCTAATTCATGTTCTTGCTGAGTTTTGAAATAGGCATCCTTTTCATCGTCATAGACGCCGATAATTTTTTGATCTTTAATAACCAAAAATTTACCCTTATACTTTTTCACAAACTCTTTTTGGTTATCGAGATAATATTCAAACTCATCTTTTAACATTTTCGTCCCTTACTATTATCGTCAAATATTGTCACAAAACACGTGCTATTAAAGTGAGAGCATTTTGTTTAAGACAAGGATATCTGAAATTTCACAATTTTCATAATATTTATTGATAATCCTGAATCCTAAGTTTCCTATGTTCTATATAAGTTTACATTTTGTTAGATTCTGATGCAATAAAAAAATTGGATATAGCTAGTACGTTTGCTACCGGAGCTGCTGGTAGAATTTCTGCAGGGTATAGAATGCCATTTTCTTTTCGCCCTTTTCGGAAATCAAGCCCTTGCGATTATAGAAATCCTGGATTTCCGGTAACGGTCGGCGCGGTGAGCGAAAATCGGTCAGAATCCAGGGAGTGATGCCGGCTAAGTTAGGTATTTTCGGCAGCATTTCGATTTGCAGCTCGTACGCGCGATTCTGGTACTCTTCGGTCCAGCGGGTTGCTCCAATGCATTGAAGGTCGAGACCTCAAATCCGTGATAATCAATCAAATTGTCTCTTATAGCAGCACCGTGGTCCGGGCGGCGGAAGACTGCTTTTAGCCGGAAGATTTCCCCGATACTTGTTTGGAATCGTTTATTATAGAAAACGAAGAAGGTAAAGCAAGATAATAGTTGCTGTTCTAATCGGAGATTATGAGATCAGGATTAATTGCTCAATTAAATAAAAATGTATAACGCACAAGAATCACCTACAGTGAAAGGTGCGACTGCAAACTTTTTCCATATCAATTTTCCTCTCAAAAAGCCAAAAATCCTGAAATTCATCGAATCGCTTTCACTGTTAGGTACATGTAATGGTTATAGCCATTACATGTTAACGCTTTAACTACGTAAGTTCTTTTAAGATGATATGGATATTTTTCTTAAGCTTCGGTAAATCATTCTGGATTACTTGCCAGACTATTCTTATATCAATTCCAAAATATTCATGTATGAGCATATTTCTAAGACCAACTATTTCAGCCCATTCTATTTCTTTATATTTCTCGAAAAACTCGTCACTGAAACGGCTTGCTGCTTCACCAATAATCTCTAACTGATGCATACATGCCGATTGAAGCATTTTATCTGATTCAAACTTCTGATAATTAATATTCTTTATGAATCTTTTAATATCCTTAATTGCGTCAAGAATGTGTTTAAGTCTGACTAAATTGGTGATTTTATCTCGCATAAATTAACTTCTTGTCGCGATCAATATAAGGTCGGATATATTTAGATACTGCGTTATCTGATATAAGATCAACTTTATTCTTTAGAATCTCCTGAAGATCATTCTGCATTTTGATATATTTTAATCCAATTTGCTGGCTATAATCCAACTCAACTAAAATATCAATATCACTGTCAGAGGTTGTCTGATTGCGAGAATATGATCCAAATAAATAGGCTTTCAAGACTGGTTGGTCTTTAAAATATTCGGATATTAATTTTATTTTATTCTGTTGTAACATAATCGACCTTTTCAAAATAACCTTATTAATATAAGAATTGATTGATTATTTCTCACGTATTTTTATATGCGATAACACATGAATATACTGTGTTTTTCGATATATCAAATGTTTCTACAGGTAGCAAACTTCTGATAATATCTATTTATGGAGAGAATTCCTTGCATTTCCGTAAGCAAATTTATCACAGTGACCTATCATACGATGTTATTTTAATCATTAATATTTTGCTTATATCAAATCCAAATACTAAAGCAAAATCACCGCTGCGACTGGAGCTGCTGGTAGAATTTCTGCAAGGTATAAAATGCCATTTTCTTTTCGCCTTTTTCGGAAATCAAGCCCTTGCGATTATAGAAATCCTGGATTTCCGGTAATGGTCGGCGCGGTGAGCGAAAATCGGTCAGAATCCAGGGTGTGATGCCGGCTAAGCAGGGTATTTTTTGGAGCATTGCGATTTGCATTTCATATACGCGATTCTGGTACTCTTCTGTCCAGCGGGTTGCCTGTTGGCCGTGATAACCGGATTTGGCACCGGCGCCGAATTCACTAATGATAAGTGGTTTGGAATAGGTGCTTTGCCAGGCGAGCAGCGGAATCTCTTCCGGTTTGCGCACATACCAGCCGAGATATTCATTGGCGCCGATAACATCTAAGTAATTGCTTAGTGGATCGTTAATCATAATCGTATTGTCGGCATAGTGTAATTCGGTGGCGGCGGAGATTAGCCGGGTTGGATCGGATTCGCGGATTTGCCCGATCAGCCCTTTCAGGAATTCCAGTCGGGCATCGCCGCGCGGGGTTTCATTACCAACGGACCAGATGATGATTGCCGCCCGGTTTTTATCGCGGCTGAGCATTTCGGATAGCTGGCGGGCGGCGTTTTGATACACCGCAGAATTGTCGAAGAGAATTGTCCAGTAAACCGGAATTTCCGACCAGACCAGGAGTCCCATTTCATCGGCTAAACGCAGCATTGGTTCATTGTGCGGGTAATGCGCCAAGCGCACGAAATTGCAGCCCAGATCCTGCGCCCAGGTCAGAAGTTGGCGGTCATCTTCAATTGTGCAAGCCCGACCTTCGCGTAGCGGCGCTTGTTCGTGAATGCAGATGCCGCGCAGAAAGATGGGTGAGCCGTTAAGCAGAATTTTCGGACCGTCACAACTAACCGTGCGAAAACCGATCCGGTCAGATACCGCATCACTCTCCGCAGCAATTTCAACATCGTACAATTGCGGATTGTCCGACGACCATAATTCCAATTTTCCCTTAATAGTAAACTCGGCATAGCCCTGCTCATTGGTGACAACTTTTTGTGCAATTCCGGCAGCCGGGATATTGACCTTCAGGATTTGTTTGAGGTTATTTCCATCAAGCTGAATCCAGCCTTGAATCAAGTTGCGAGAATCTTGCTTTAATTGGATGAAGTAATCGCGGATAAAAGTCTGCGGTGTTTCGACCAGTCGCACACTGCGCGTCAACCCGCCGTAATTCCACCAGTCGGTGTTGAGTGTCGGTACGCCCTCGCGTCGCCGTTGATCATTGACCCGCACAATCAGAAAGTTGTTGCCGTCAATGACTTGGTTGGTGACCTCAAAATTGAAGGGCGTGAATCCGCCGATATGTTCGCCGATTTTTTGACCATTGAGATAAACCTGGGCTTCATAGTTGGCTGCGCCGAAGTAGAGGAAAAGCCGCTGCCCTGATTGTCGCTGATACTGAAAATCTTTTTTATACCAGATGGTCCCCTCGTAAAGGAATAATTTCGCCTGCTGCGAATTCCAGTCGCCGGGTACCTTTAAGGTTTCCGAGCGGTCGAAATCGTACTCAATTAGATCGCTTTCTGAGCGGGGTTTCTGATTTAAGAAATAACCATCGCCGCGCGGCTGATAGCGGTAATCGAAATAGCCGTTATCATACGGATCAATAATTATTTGCCAGGTGCCGTCCAACGACAACCCGCGCCGTCCATCAGGATTTTGAATCAAAGGTTCATTTTGCGCTAAAAGATTACTACTCAGGAGGGTAATTAAAATTATCGAGATGATGAAGCTCATTGGCGGGCTCCTCCGTTTTATTGCGCTTTTGAGAGCGGCAGACTAAAGTCTATCCCGCCGGTGATCCAGCGACCGGGCAGCGGAATTCCGCTGTAATCGGCATAGTGGATATTACCTAAATTGGTCACCAAGAGGGAAAGAGTTACCATTTTAAAAACTCGGCTGAGATGAACGTCCACGATTGTCTGCCGATCCTGGTTAAGCCGGTCTTCGTAGCGGATGGTCCAGTGCTGTTTGATTCCGCAGAAATCGGTGGGCGAAATTTTCAGGATCAGCTGATTGAGAAGCGAGTTGAGCAGGTACTTCGATTCGTATGAAGCGGTGGATTTCTGGTGCCGGAGATAGCTGTAAGAAATGGAAATGCCTTGCAGAAATCTGCGCACCGCAGAATTGCTTAGGTCGGCATTTAGCTCCATTTCTATCCCGGCAGTTTGAATCCGGGCAATATTGCGTGCCTGCCAGGGATCGCTGTTAGTTAATCTGACCCAGTCAATCAAATTTTTCCCCTCACGCCAAAAGATGCTGGCGGAGACTCGCATCGCAGTCGAAGTCCAGAACAGATTCTGCTCGAAATTCCAGGCGCTTTCCGGTTTCAGTTGGGCATTTCCTAAATTCGCCGGACTTTGATAATATAGTTCGGTGAAGGTCGGGACTCTAAATGACCTGCCGATCGAGGTGGTCCAACGCAGGTGGCGACTCAACTGATACCCTAAATCAATTCCCGGCCAGCAGCTCCAGCCCCAGTCGGAATAGTAATAAGCCACCGCACCACCAGAGA
>Ga0209610_1001647_pt1 | contig 11442 bp, 8 predicted proteins | sample LakKivw275mmetaG_FD_184137 | JGI IMG/M metagenome (GOLD analysis project Ga0209610, IMG submission 184137) | Anoxic lake water microbial communities from Lake Kivu, Rwanda to study Microbial Dark Matter (Phase II) - Lake Kivu water 275m metaG... | ecosystem: Environmental > Aquatic > Freshwater >...
GTTTTAAATCGGTTGGGTAAGAAAGCAGTTAGGGCGATTAGGAAAGCCCGGCTACAAATCTTGGTTGACCCAAATGGTGGCTCATCGGTTAAGATTTTGAAAAAAATTTTTTCTATGTTGGCTGTGCAAGCCAAATTTGTTAATGACCAGCCGGGCAGATTTCACCGTAAGATTGAGCCCAATAGGGAATCACTGGCTTATTTGGATAGATGTCTTGAAAAGGGCCGGTTTGAATTTGCCGCTGGTTTTGACTGCGACGCTGATAGGGTGGAGTTGGTTGTTGCCCCGCAAACCGCCTTTGCCAAAGAGCTGGGGTCGGTTGTTTCGGGCAATTATGTTTTATCGTTGGCTTGTGATGCCATGCTTTCGGGCACCAAGGGCCAGGTGGTGGTTACCAACGACGTTACTGCTTATTTAGTGCGAGATGTTATTAAGAAATACCAAGCCAAGATGAAGGAGGTTGAGGTGGGAGAGATGGTGGTGGTAGAGGAAATGGAAAAACAAAAATGTCTCATTGGGGGTGAGGGCTCCAATGGGGGGGTGATTATCCCGCCGATAAAATGTAGAGATGGCATAATGACCTTGTGCTTGATTTTAAAATTGATGGCCCAAAACGGCCAGAAGTTTATTGATATTGTAGAGGCCTACCCGCGCTATTATTGGTCGCATAATAAGCTGGCCTGCCAACCCGAGCAGTCCCTGAAAGCGAAAAAGGTGCTGGAGAATTATTATCGCTCACACGGCTACAAAATCAAAAAAACAGGTGGCCCCACTGGTGGCCTTAAGGCCTTAGCTGATGAGAGCAATTATATTTGGTTCCGCCAATCCAAAACCGAGCCCGGTCTTTTTAGATGTTATATTGAAGGCAATGATAGACAAAAAGTTGAAGCGCTCGCTAAGGAAGGCATAGATTTGTTTAATAAAATGAACAGTTAAAACGCATTATGGACTATAGAAATTTTATTGAAGAATCGCTTAAAGAGGTTGCAGAGATTGCTAAGGCAAGCTTAGGAAAAGTGGCCAGTGGCATTAAAGATGGCAATGCTAATCAAGTTATAACAGAAACTGATTTAAAAATAGGCCAAACGCTTATCAATAAAATCCGGAATACTTTTCCTGATTATAATATTATTGACGAAGAAGCCGGCGCGATTGATAATAAATCAAATTTCGCCTGGGTTATTGACCCCATAGACGGCACGAGTAATTTTGCCGCAGGAACTCCCCTATTTGGAACTATGATGGGCCTATTGGACGGCGATAGACCAATTGCCGGGGGAATGATTTTACCTTGTTTATCCGAAATTTATTTAGCTCAAAGAGGCCAAGGCGCTTATTGCAATGGAGAGAAAATTCAAGTTAGCCAGGAAAAAAGTTTAATCAATGTTTTGGTGGCCTATGGGATTGACAGCTACCGGGACAATCCCGCGATTACCAGGGAAGAATGCAGGTTAGTGGCTGAAATAGTATTGAGCATAAGAAACCTACGGACAAGTTGCAGTTTATTTGATACAGCTATGGTGGCTTGCGGAAAATACGGGGTAAATGTGAACCGCACCAGTATGATTTGGGATAATGTGACTCCCCAGATTATTGTTGAAGAAGCAGGGGGAGTTTATACAGATTTTTTTGGCGGGAAAATTGATTATTCAAATCCTTTGCAAAAAATCAAAGATAACTTCACTAATTTGTCTGGCGCCCCAGAGCTTCATAAACAAATTTTAAAAATAATAGAAAAATTTTATGCCGATTAATCCAACAATCTTTAGAGCGTATGATATCCGGGGTATTTACCCGCAGGATTTAGATGAAAATGCGGCTTATAGGATAGCGCGCGCATTTGGGGAGATTTATTCCCAGGCCCAAAAAATTGTGGTGGCCCAAGATCCCCGCCAAAGTTCGCCAGCTTTAGCTAAAGCAATTATTAGGGGCTTGGTGGAAGGAGGCAAGGATGTAATTGATATTGGTATCGCCCCTGACCCGCTTTTTTATTTTACTATTTTCAACAAAAAGTTTGACGGGGGTATTATGATTTCTGGGTCGCATAATCCCAAAGAATATAATGGCTTGATGATGAGCATAAGGAGGCCAGGCACTGATATGGTAGAGGAAATTATTAACGAGGAGCTGGACGTTATTAAAGAAAGAGTATTGGGCGATATTGATTTTGTGCCTGTTTTACAAATTGGCCAGCAAGAAAAAATGGATGTGAGCGAAGAATATGCGGACTATGTGGCTAAAATTATTAAACTGCCAAGACCCTTGAAAATTATTGTTGATTCTTCCAATGGCGCTTGCGGTTTTGTGCCAGAAAGCATTTTTAAAAAACTGGGCTGTGAGGTAAAAACAATTAATGGCGAGTTTGACGGTACTTTTCCCAACCACGCTCCAGATCCTTACCACGAGGAAAACTTAAAAGATATCAAGGAGCAGGTTATTAGGGAAAAAGCTGATATGGGCTTTTGCTTTGATACTGATGGGGACAGGGTGGCTATTATTGACAACCAGGGCAATAATATAGGCGGGGACTTTTGTATGTTAATGCTGGCTGGCCAGGTTTTAAAAAGAGAAAAAGGCCCAATAGTGCACGATATGCGAATTTCCAAGGCCTTTCTTGATGAAATGGCCAAACAAGGCGTAAAAACATATTTCTCTGTATGCCATCACGGGGCGGTGATTGATAACATAGTAAAACATAATGCCGTGTTTGGCGGGGAAATAACCTTGCATTTTCTTTTTCCACTTGACTATTATTTGTGCGATGACGCTATTTTCGCCGCTTTAAAACTGGCTGAGGCCGCTTCTCAAAAAGAAAACTTGGCTCAATATGTAAAATCATTGTCAAGATATTGCGCCAGCCCGGAGGTTTTTATTGACGCGCCAGATGAAATAAAGTTTAGCTTGGTGGATGAGCTGGTAAGTTATTTGCGAGAGAATGGTTATAACTTTGTTGATGTTGACGGGGCCAGGGTCAACCTGCCTCACGGCTGGGCCTTGATGCGGGCCTCCAACACCTCGCCGATGTTAAAGTGCCGCTTTGAAGGGGACACCCCAGGGGACTTAATTGCCATTGAAAAAGAAATGTTAGAAATTTTCAAAAAAGTAGGTATGCCCATTACTGAAAAAGTTTATAAAGAATTGGGCTTGTAAAGAAAGTGCCAAGAAAGCACCAGATACGATCTGGTGCTTTTTAAATTATAATCTCTTGTTTTGTGTGTTTCATTTGTGATAAGGTGAAAGAGTTTTTAAAAGCATTGCTTTTTACAGGTAATTTTAGTAATTTTTAAAGTTCATAAAGAATAAAGAGGAGGAAACAACTAATGAAAGTTCTGGTTTTAGGTGGAGGGGGTAGGGAGCATACTTTGGTGTGGAAAATCGCCCAGAGTGAACTTGTTGAAAAGGTCTATTGCATACCCGGCAATGCTGGTATTGCTAAGTCGGCTATGTGTAAAGAAGTGGACCTTGAACCTACATTTCAGCCATTGGTTGGTTTGGTGCTGGAGGCAAAGATTGACCTCGTGGTGGTGGGACCAGAAGCCCCTCTAGCGAGAGGAGTAGTAAATGTTTTTGGACCCTGGTGGCTAAAGGAGACCTTTGGTACTCCACCTAAGGTGTTTGGTCCATCTCAAAAAGCGGCGCAAATTGAATCCAGCAAAATTTTCTCCAAAGAGCTGATGTGGTTAAATGCCATTCCTACTCCCTATGCACGGGTGTTCTATAATCCTGGTCCGGCCATGGACTATATCAATAAGGTTGGCGCTCCTATCGTGGTTAAGGCGGATGGCTTGGCTGCTGGCAAGGGTTCCATTGTCTGCAAGACAGTTGAAGATGCCCTGAATGCAGTAAAGCTGATGATGCTTGATAAGCAGTTTGGCGATGCAGGAAAGGGAATCTTGGTGGAGGAATTTCTGGAGGGTGAGGAAGTATCATTCATCGCTTTCACTGATGGGAAGAACGTTCTGCCGATGGACACATCGCAAGACCATAAACCTATTTATGAGGGCGGCCCGAATACTGGTGGGATGGGGGCTTATTCTCCGGTACCGGTGGTTACTCCAGAACTCCAGCAGGAAATTATGGATACCATTATGAAACCAGCAGTTATGGCTATGGCTGCGGAGGGCAACCCATACAAAGGCGTATTGTATGCCGGCTTAATGATTATTGATGGTAGACCGAAGGTGCTGGAATTTAATGCCCGCATGGGCGATCCAGAGACACAAGCTGTTCTGCCAAGAATGAAAAGCGATATTGTGCCTATAATGCTGGCTTGTATTGACGGTACGCTTGATAAAATGCAGATTGAGTGGACGGATGAACCCGCAGTCTGCGTCGTGATGGCTTCAGGTGGGTATCCTGGTAGCTACGAGAAGGGCAAGGTAATCAGAGGATTGAAGGCCGCTGATATGATGGAAGATGTTATTGTTTTTCATGCAGGCACTGCAATGAAGGACCATGATATCGTAACCAATGGCGGCAGGGTTCTCGGCGTAACTGCCCTGGGCACTGATATAAAGAATGCTAAAGATAGGGCTTATGAGGCGGTAGGAAGGATCTCCTGGCCAGGAGCATACTACCGTAGAGACATTGGGTACAGGGCATTGGCACGGCTTTAGGTGATGTTCATTTTTATTTTGCACAATCAAAAAAGGCAGGAAAACGGAGGATCCCTGCCTTTTTATAATTGAGGATTAAATCAGCCCCATTGCTTTTCGCACTTGGGCCATTGTTTTTTGAGCAATCTTTTCGGCCGTTGAGGCGCCGCTGGCTAAGATTTTATCAATGACTGCCGGGTTTTTTTCAAACTCGGTTTTTTTTTGTTTTTGTGGTTGGCCTTGCATTTTAATAAGATTTGTGTCAAGCTGTGGTTGGGTTGTTTCACATCAGTTTTCTATCATCCTGTCGTAATGGCGGGCAAAAAAGAAAGGAGATTGTCATGAGCAAAATCAGTGGCGATCAGAGAGAGAGAATTGTAAAAAAGTTGTTTGAAATAGGTCGACAAGTATTTCTTCAAAAGGAATACGGGTTTGACCCAGAGAAGCTGGATGAACTTCTTCAGCGAGCAGTTGAGGGTAGATTCGACAGCCAGCGCTGGCGCGAGGAGGAAGAAGTGATTTATTTCGAAGTTACCTCTGATGGCACCACTGGCGAACAGTGGATAAAGCGTCTAGAAGAAAAGGGATTTCGAGTCAGCGACTACGCTAAGAGTTTGCTTCTCTCTTCGGACTTTAAACCTACCTCGGGCGTGACCTACAAGGTCGCTGTGCTTCCTGGTACGCTATTTGCTGACAGCGACCGAATCACCAAAAAAATCTGCATTGAGGCGGAACCTCGTAGGCTGGCAAAGCCTAATCCCGAAGTCGCCTGTCTTACTCGAGATAAATTCTCGGATGAGGATTTGGAGGAAATGGGTTTTTGGTATATCGTGACGTTTCACGATCCTATCAAGGATTCTGACGGCGATCCGCGCTTGCTGGCGGTGGATCGTGTTGGCAGTGGTCGTTGGTTGGGCGCGGGCTATGGCAATCCCAATTTCGGCTGGCTCTCCAGCACTGGATTTGCCTTCGTCGTCTCGCAGGTATAAGTTCTTTGGACTTGAGTTTTTGCTCTTGTCCTTGGGCTTTTAGTCCTTTGCATTCTATCATAGATTGCAAGGGACTTTTTATTTCTGTAAAATATAAATGGTAATAGGCGAATCTTGCCTGCGATTAAGGTTGCGGGCGGCCGAATCCAGCGTTCGTATGTTGAGGACGTTTGCAGCCAAGGTTGCAAACGGAGGATATACGAACTGTTAAAAAACCAAGATACCTGGCGCGAGGAATTAAGGTATTTTAGATACCAGATGAAATTCAGCTCCGAGAGTTAAACTTCAAAGAGTGGTGGCATAGACGATTTTTCGCGTATTTCTGACGGCGATCCGAACTTGCTGGCAGTGAATCGTAATGGCAGTGGTCGTTGGTTGAACACGAACTATGGCAATCCCAATAACAGCTGGAACTCCAACAATGGATTTGCCTTCGTCGTCTCGCAGCTCTCTTTATTTCTCTCTCATTTTTTGGGAGAGTTTTCTTTTGTCAGTTTTCCGTGCCAGCCACCCAAATTTCTACCAATTTCATTGAGCTTTTCAGACAAGTTAATATATTTTTTGTTGTCTAAAGATTTTGTTTCCCAGAGCATCATTAAAAATACTTTTAAGATGTCCAGTTTGCGTATTGCATAACGCACGAATGGCACCTTTTCTCTTGGGTCAAGAAAATTGGCTGTTACTATGCCATCAATCACTTCGACAAAAAGTTTATCAACCTTTTCTCCCAATGAAAATCTGTGCAGTTTTGGTATAATTTGGTAATATTGATACCAAAGCAGATAAGCTAACTTTGTCTTTTGTAAAACAGGCAAACTCGGCTGGGGGGGGGGCGTTAAAGGTCTGTTTTTGATTTTGATTATTCACCCCGTTAGAAACTAATAAGTTCATTGGGTTTTTGTTTGGAAATTGCATAAGTTAATTTTTAAATTTAATTCTTGAAATATGGTTTCTAATGGGGTGAAAATTCAAGTGGCTCATAAATTTGAAGATATTATTTCCATTGAAAACCTTTTGCTTGCTTGGCAGGAATTTGTTAAAGGTAAACGAGGCAAGGCAGATGTCCAGGAGTTTTCCTCGCGCTTAATGGACAATATTTTTGCTTTGCATTATGATTTGGCAAATTTAACATACAAGCACAGCAATTATCAAGTTTTCAGGATAAACGATCCCAAACCAAGAATAATTCATAAAGCCGTTGTTCGCGATAGGTTGCTGCACCATGCCATTTACCGGTTGCTTTACCCATTTTTTGACAAAACATTTATCAGCGATTCCTTTTCCTGCCGCAAAAGTAAAGGCACTCATAAAGCCATAGCCAAATTTAGAGCTTTTGGCCAAAAAGCAAGTCAAAACAATACTAAAACTTGCTGGATATTAAAAGCTGACATCAAGAAATTTTTTGATAGCATTAACCATAATGCCTTGGCAGGTATTTTGAAGGAATACATCCCTGACCAGAAAATCATTTGGCTTTTACGGGAAGTTATTGATAGTTTCCACTCAACAAAATTAGACATCGGGTTACCCTTGGGCAATTTAACCTCCCAACTCTTTGCTAATATCTACTTGAATAAATTTGACCAATTTGTTAAGCATAAACTAATGTTGCAGTATTACATCAGATATGCGGACGACTTTGTTATTTTTTCTCGCGATAAGGGTTTTCTTACAAAACAAATTCCTTTACTTTTGGAATTCTTAGAACACAATTTAGAGTTAGAAATTCATCCAAAAAAGATTTTTATGAAAACATTGGCTTCGGGCGTTGATTTTTTGGGTTGGGTTAATTTTTTTGACCATCGGGTTTTGCGAACTAAAACAAAAAAGCGCGTATTCAAGCGCTTGGAGCAAAATCCTCACAAAGAAACCCTTGTTTCTTATTTGGGTTTGCTGGGGTGGGGGAATAGTTATAAAATTAAAAGCAAATATATGGCAAGTCGTTTCATTTAAGACCCATTGCCGTTTTTGCTTTTTCCATTGTTTTTTGGGCGATTCGGCGGGCCCTGATGGCGCCATCGGATAAGATTTTATCAAGTATGGCTGGGTTTTTGTCAAACTCGGTTTTTTTGTTGCGAAAGGGCTCCAACTTTTCAATCAAAAGCTCGGCCAGTTTTTGTTTGAATGGCTGATAATTTTGGCCAACAAAATCCTTTTCTATTTCTTTGATGGGTTTATCGGCAAAAAAGCTGTAAATGGTTAGCAAATTAGAGATGCCTGGTTTTTCTTGGGGATTAAATTTTATTTCTTTGCCCGAATCAGTGGTTGAGGAAGCGATTTTCTTTTTGATCTGCTCGGGGGTGTCAAAAAGCCCAATGCGGCTTTCCGCCTTGTCGCTCTTGGACATTTTTTTTGTGGGTTCAGTCAAGGACATTATTCTGGCTCCGATTTTTTGCAGTTGGACTTTGGGCAGAGTAAATGTTTCACCAAATCTGGCGTTAAATCTCCGGGCAATTTCCCGAGCCAACTCCACATGCTGTTTTTGGTCCTCTCCCACCGGCACAACGTCGGTTTGATAAAGTAAGATATCAGCTGCCATTAAAACAGGATAATTCAAAAGCCCGGCGCAAACGTTTTTGGAATACTTATCGCCTTTTTCTTTGAATTGATGCATTCGGTAAAGGTCGCCGATTGGAGTAATTGTGTTTAATAACCAGGCCAACTCCGCGTGCTCTTTCACCTGCGATTGGACAAAAATGATGTTTTTTTCTGGAGAAAGGCTAGCCGCTAAATAAATGGCCGCTACCTCCTTTATTTTTTGTTGGAGTATTTTTGGTTCATAGGGTACGGTGATGGCGTGCCAATCAACAATGCAAAAAACGCACTGGCCTTGATTTTGTAAGTCAATCCATTGCTTAATCGCGCCAATATAATTGCCGATATGAATGTCGCCCGAGGGCTGAATGCCGGAGAAAATTCTCATGTTAGAGATTGTTAATTGAGCGGCGAGCTTGCGAGCCGCGAGATTTACAAGCTCTTACACCCTGTTAAATAATTTCGCCTTTGGCGAAATTGCCGCGAAGCGGCATTTAACAGGGTTAAGACCTTCTAAAAATTTTCTGCTCCACCAAAGGTGGATTGAAAATTTTAAGAAGCTCTAGACCTCTATGACCACTGGCAATACCATCGGCCTTCTTTGTGTTTTATTAAACAGGAAGTCGCCGATCTGGTTGCGAATCTCTTCTTTAATATAGTCAGGGTTAATGGTCTGGGCCGGGCTGGCAGCTTTATCAACGATGCCAATGACCCGCCTTCTGGTTTCACGCAGCAGCTCCTTGGATTCTCGCAGATAAACAAAACCACGGGAGATAATGTCAGGCGAGCCTTTTACCTTGCCGCTTTGCCGATCCACCACCACTACAATAACAAACATCCCGTCCTGCGACAAGTTTTGGCGGTCCCTTAGAACCACCTCTCCAATGTCCCCAACACCTAAGCCATCAACAAAAACATAACCAGTGTCAACTTTTTTACTCAAAACTTTGACAGTGCGGCCGGCGAATTCAATAATTGAACCATTGTCCAAGACAAAAACCTTGTCTTTAGGAAAGCCGTTTTCAGTAGTCAATTTAGCCGCTTCTTTCAAGAAATAATGATTAGCGTAGACCGGCAGGAAAAAATCCGGCTTGATTTGTTTAAGCATTTCTTTGATGCTTTGGGCGTTACAATGGCCGCTGGTGTGAACGTCCATAATATCGTTATGGATGACATTATCACATTTTCTGTAAAGATTGTCTTTGAGGCGCTGGATAGTCCTCTCGTTGCCAGGGATTACTGAAGACGAAAAGACAATGGTGTCATTCTTTTTAATCTTTATGAATTTGTGGTCATCGCTAACTATGCGGGATAAAACAGCGTTGCCTTCGCCTTGCGCCCCGGTGCAAATGATTATAATTTTTTCATCAGGGTATCTGCCAACATCGCTTACGGGTATAATTGTTTCCTTACCTGCTTTGATATAACCAAGCTCTCTGGCGATTTCCACGTTTATTTTCATACTATATCCGTCTAAAGCCACTTTTTTCCCGATTTTTTTAGCATATTCTAAAAGATGGCCGATTCTCTTTATCTGCGAAGCAAAAGTGCCAATAATGACTTTGCCTTGGGCCTCGCCAATCAGTTTTTCCAGGTTGGCATACATCTCTTTTTCCGAAATCATTTTTGGCGATGTATCGGTGGCGCCCAAGCTTTCTAACATTAAAATTTTTGGACGGGGCAGTTTGGATAAGTGATTATACGTCAGGGGTCGGCCGCTAATAGGATTTTTTTCCATAGTCCAATCACCAGGGTGAATAACTGTGCCCTGCGGGGTATTGATAATCACGCCAACCGCATCCAAGATTGAGTGGTCAACATTAAAAAAGCCGATTCTGAACTTACCGAAATTGAATCTGTCATCAACCGAGTTGATTCTGATAACGTCTAAGCGCTTGGCTGAATTCTTTTCAAAATCCTCCATCCGTTTTTTAATCATCGCCACCGTTAAGTCTCGGCCAACAATGGGCGGGAAGCCGAGCTTGGGCAGAAGCAGAGGAGCAGCGCCAATGTGGTCAAGGTGGCCATGGCTGAAAATAACCGCTCTGATATTTTTTTCTTTGCCTTTAAGGTAGCTGATACTGGGAATAATGTAGTCAATGCCGGGCATATCTTCCTCGGGAAACTGAATGCCCATATCTAAAATAATAATGTCCTCGCCATATTCAAAAACAGTCATATTACGCCCGACCTCTTCCATTCCGCCCAAGGGGATAATTCGCAGGCGGTCCGTGGTGCTGCCTCGGCGTAGAACTCTTTTTGTTTCTGTCTTGTGTACGATATTTAATTGTGATTCCATATTAGGTTTTGATTTGTAAAATTATAAATTTATGATGTGCCGGGAGCGGGAGTCGAACCCGCACGGAGTTGCCTCCATAGCGCCCTGAACGCTACGTGTCTAGCCAATTTCACCACCCCGGCAAGATTTTACTGGGCTAATCTCTTTTTAAATTCTTCAACAATTTTTACAGGGGTTGGGTCCTGGTCGTAAGCGAGAGATAAATAATAACTAACCCAGTCGCCCAACAAAAGGGTGTTAAATATTTTTTCTGTTTTTGTTGCTCCTTGTATTTCAATCATTTCTACTTCTGCGCCCGCTTCTTTAATTAACTCTGCGGTTAGTTCCATTCGTTTAACAACCCTCGGATTGTCTTTTTCGTCTTTTAGAATAATAAAATAATATTTGCAATTTGCAATTTGAGATTTTATATTGGTAAGCCCTACCATTTCATTATGATTGAGCTCTGGAAAATAATTCCAAAAGGCCATCACCTTGCTGTTCTCATTGAATTTGATTTTCCAAACGCGAGCCAGTGATTTGTATTGATTTGAGGCATAGACAATAGGAATTTTGTTCATCAATTTATTTGCCAAGCCCTTGCCTCTTTCTTCCAAATTTTCTGGTTTTAAGTTATCGGCCATTTCCAGTAATCTTTTTGATTGGTCAGTGATTAGCCCACAGTTGCTTAAAACCTTTAGTACAGCCCCAACTAAATAGCCAGTGCCAAACCTTGGCTGGCCGCAATCATTTGGGACCACAGCAACTGGCTTACTATTGTCTTTGGCTAATTTTTCCAGTTTTCCGCCTGTACAAACAGCAACAACTTTATAATTTTTATTAGTGGCTTCCTCAAAGGCAGACAAGGTTTCCTCGGTGTTGCCGGAGAAGGAGATGCAAATTATTAAACTGTTTTGGTTGGTGATTTTGGGTAGGCCGTAGTCGCGGTGGACAAAAAGCGGCAAATCAAATTTAATGCCCATATCCGGCAGCAAACTGCCCGGCAGAGCCGAGCCGCCAACGCCGCAGATAATGAGGTTGGAGA
>Ga0209610_1001648_pt1 | contig 11434 bp, 9 predicted proteins | sample LakKivw275mmetaG_FD_184137 | JGI IMG/M metagenome (GOLD analysis project Ga0209610, IMG submission 184137) | Anoxic lake water microbial communities from Lake Kivu, Rwanda to study Microbial Dark Matter (Phase II) - Lake Kivu water 275m metaG... | ecosystem: Environmental > Aquatic > Freshwater >...
CGGCGAATCGTATGGCACCAGACGAGGAATGGAAAAAATAATCTTTATCGCGACCATTGTTTTAGCAATCATTTTTCTTGGCTTAGGAGTTGCTCGTTTACTCATCGATTAGTAAAAATGTTTAAATAAGGTTTTTAAAAAAAATGTTTAGACGATTGCCAAATTTAAAGCAAATCAAATATCTCGGCCGCATTCTGACAAAAAAAGAGAAAAAATATATTGCATCCTTACTGCTTCTTATGCTTTTTTCTCTTTTTTTTCTTATCGGTCGGATTTATTTTCCAAAATTAAAAACCAAACCGGCTCCCGGCGGTAAATATATAGAAGGGCTGGTCGGCGTTCCAAAAGTAATTAACCCCATTTTGGCCGTTGACGACGTTGACTTAACTCTCGTCCGCCTAACCTTTTCCGGACTTCTAAAATACGACAAAAACCTGGAATTAAAGCCAGATTTAGCTGAAACCGTTACCGTTAGCGATGACCAAAAAAAATATACCTTTTGTTTAAAACAAAACTTATTTTGGCATGACGGAGAAGCGCTAACCCTTAATGATGTAATTTTTACTTTTGAAATAATAAAAAATCAAGTTTTTAAAAATTCTTCTTTAGAAAGATTGAGACGGGCTAATTTCTCAAAAATAGACGATAATTGTTTAGAGTTCAATTTAGAAAAATCCTCCTCCACTTTTTCATCGGACCTAACCCTGGGCATCTTGCCTAAACATATCTGGAGCCAAATTGACCCGGAAGATTTTCCCCAATCTGAATTTAACCTTAAGCCTGTCGGTAGCGGACCTTTTAAATTTGACTCTTTGGCCAGAGACGACGCCAACCAGATTAAATTTTATACTTTGAAACGAAACGAAAAATATTTTCAACCGCCTTATTTAGAGGAGATAATTTTCAAATTCTATCCCGACCCGGAAACAGCCACCGAAGCTCTTAAAATAAATCAAATCGACGGATTAGTTTCCGTCCCAAAAGAAAATGACGAGGAACTAAACCAAAATAAAAAACTTAAATATTATCAAATCAATTTGCCGTACTATACGGCCGTATTTTTTGACCTCCGAGACAAAGAAAACAAAAAAACATCTCCTCTTCAAGAAAAAGCCGTGAGGCAAGCTTTGACCTACTTGACGCCTAAAAAACAAATTTTCAAATCGGTTTTTAACCAAAAAGGAACTATTATTTATGGGCCTATTCTTTCTCAATCTTTCGCTTTTGACCCAAATATCCAAAAATACGATTATAATCCCGAATTAGCCGAAGACATCTTTAAACAAGCCGGCTGGGAGAGAAAAGAAAACGGATTTTTAGAAAAAAACGGGGAAATGCTTGAAATAAGATTAACAACGGCTAACCAACCCGACCTTTTAAACGCGGCCACCTTAATCCAAAAATCCTGGCAAGAAGCCGGAGTTAAAATAAAATTTATCACCATTCCTTTTGAGCAAATCAGAGAAATCATTATTAAACGCAATTTTGACGCCTTTCTCTACGGTGTTTTGGAAAATACCAATTCCGACCCTTACCCTCTCTGGCATTCCTCCCAAATTGAACCTCCGGGGCTGAATCTTACCGGGTTTAAAGACCGACGGGTTGATGAATTATTGGAAAAAGCCGCCTTGACCGACGACAAAGAAGAGAAAAAAACATATTATCGAAAATTTCAAGAACTCATTGTTCAAAACTTGCCGGCGATTTTTCTATACAGCCCTACTTACGTTTATTTAGTCAACCAAAAAATAAAAGGTATTGATATTGACCAACTTAATCATCCTGAAGACCGTTTTATCAACATTGAAGGATGGTATATCAAAACAAAAAAACAGTTTAATAATTAAAACGAGTTTATCTCTTTTTAGCCCACGTGGTGGAATTTGGTATACACACAGGCCTCAGAAGCCTGGCTCGCAAGAGCGTGTCGGTTCGACCCCGACCGTGGGCACCAGTCAGCGATTTCAGTGGCGGAGTATCTGTTTATTGGTAAAAAGGGCTGTTGGTTCTCAGCCACTTTATTTTAAAATTTAAGGTGCGGCTGATCCGCCCCTGGCAGAGACTCCGACCGAGAGCACCCCCTCTGCCCCGCCAATTAAATTCCAAAAGCCTTAAGATATCTCTTGACTTTTCTAAAGTTTTCGTTTAAAATATAATATAAAATATTGGAGGATATATAATGAAATTTCGAATCGTCTGTCTATTATGTAAAAAGATTATCCAGGATGGCGACGGGCTAGAAACGAGTGCCATCTGTGACGAATGCCAAAAAAAATTAAAAGGGAAAGAAGAGACAAAGAACACCAATAATGCCCCCCCCTCTGAATAACTTTAACAAAAATAGGTAGTGGCTCAACACTGCCTATTTGTTATCTTACTTGACAAATATAAATAATTCTGTTATTGTTATATAAAAGGCAAATTTAAATATTTAAATAGGAGGAATAAAAATGGAAGAAGAGGTGGTTAATTTTTTAAAAAACAGGTGTTATTTTCTTTACCGAGAGTTGAGGATGAGAAAAAAGACCCTCGGTAAAATTATCCGTTATATCCAAAAACACCGGGACGAACCGCATCTCATGCTCTCCAGAGCCGTGGTAAAAATAATGAGATTCCGGCAAAACCAGTTGAAAAAAAGAATCAAAAATCTGCAGATCAAGATCAGAAAATATAGAGAAGCGATAGTCGGATTAAAACAAAACAACCCGGATCCGGCGATAAAGCTTTTGGAAGAGATACTATTTGAGACGCCGGCGGTCCCGATGATCACCTCTTCTGAGGTGATGATACCATCCCCAAACCCATTGGGGGAGAGAATCGGAGAAATGATCAATAAGCTATGGTCGCGTCTCAATCCTAACCCATAATCGAATTTGAAACAGCCGGTGAATTTTAAACGAATTTCACCGGCAATTTTTTATCCCTTGTTTTGAACTACTTTGTCTTAATCTCCTCCAAGATTTGGCCAAGTTTTTCAATTTCTTGCCCGTAACCGGCCCAATCTCCACGGCGCTGGGCATTAACAGCGTTTTGATAATACTCCCAAGCTTGATTTATTAAATCCGATTCCGGCTCAAAAACTTTTTCTATCGAAGAAGAAACAACCTCTTCGCTCGATTCCTTTTGTGGAGTAAATATCTTTCCCAAAGCCAAGTTCAACGTCTCCTCCATGGCAATTTGACTCTCATAAGAGACGATGACTCTTTTCAACTCCGGGATTCTTCCCCCCTCGGCCCGCAAGTAAATCGGCTGGACATAAAGCAGGGACTTTTCAATTGGAATAACCAAAAGATTCCCCTTGATTACTTCAGAACCGCGCTGGTCCCAAAGAGTCAACTGCCGCGAAACTTCCGTATCCTGATTAATTCGATTAACAATTTGTTTTGGGCCGAAAACCAACTTCTGTTTTGGAAAACGATAAACAACTAATTGCCCGTAATACTGCCCATCGTTGCGGGCAACCATCCAAGCGGACAAATTATCCTTGCCTCGGGGAGTAAAAGGAATCATTAAAATAAATTCTTCCTTCTCTTCCCCGGGCAATTTCATAATCATATGTCTTATCGTCGGGTCTGTCTTTCCCCCGCTAGCCAAGACCGGAATTTCCCACTGGTCTTCTTTATTGTAAAATATCTGGACCTCGTCCATATGATAAACAACATAAAGTTTCGTCTGGTAATTGAATAAATCTTCGGGATATCTGAGGTGGGACTTTAAATCATCGTCCATCTGATCAAGCGACAAAAAAACATTCTTCCCTCCGGAGGCGGATTCCTCCTCGCGGGAAAAAATCTTGGCATAAGTCTGAATAAGCGGATCGTTTGGGTCGGAAACGTAAAACTGCATCTGGCCATCATAGGCGTCAATAACCGCTTTGACCGAATTTCTGATGTAATTGATTTGTTTAAATAAATACGGTTGAAGGTCACGGCTTAAATCTGTCACCAATTGAGCGTAGGGATATTGATTGCCGGTCGTGTAGGCGTCAACAATCCATTTTAATCTCCCCTCTCGAGTAACCACCAAGTAAGGGTCGGAGTCAAAACTTAAAAACGGCAAAACGCGCCTGACCCGACTTTGAACGTCCCGATAATACATTATCCGGGAATCGGAAGTAATATCGTTTGACAAAAAAATCTTAAACGACCCGAACCTCAAGGCGAACAATAATTTGCGGAAAATGGAATTAATTTTAACCCCCCCTTGCCCTTGATATCTGGTAAAAACATTCTCGTCTCCGGCCGGGTAATCAAACTCTTTTGTCCCGGTATTAACCACCGCATAATCATTGGAGAGCTCTCCATAATATATCTCCGGCCGACTTATCTTTAATGATTTTTGGGTCGACACCGGAGGCAAATCTTTTAAAAACAAAACTGGCAGCCCCTCGGAAGTAACCTCGTTGACCGGGCCTAAAGTCAAACCAAAACCGTGAGTGAAAGTCAAATGTTCATTAATAAAATTGCGTTGAGGCAGACTGAATGAATCCAATTCCCGGGGCGAAAGTAAAACCTGCCGATAATCATTACCGAACCAATAGCGGTCATTGTCAATTGAAGCGAAGTCATAATACGTGCGAATCTCCTGAATCTGGCTGAAGGTATCCAATAAGGGCTCGCGGTCCCAAAGCCGAACGTTTTTAATGGTTGATTGATTCTTATCAATGTCGCCGACGGTTAAGGTTGTTTCACCGGTTAAATCGCGCTCAACCACTCCCTCAAGACCAAAAGCTTTCTGAGTTGCCTGAAGATGATACTTAAGATAAGGAGTTTCTTTGACTAATTCATTGGGCAAGACGACTAATTTTTGCACCACGGCCGGATAAGCCAAAGCGCCCAAAATAAACACTAAAAGATAAAATCCAAGGCCGGCAAAAATTAGACGATTAAGAGGTTTGAAAATATTAATCAGACATAATAAAGCGACGACTAAAGCGATGAAAACCAGAACTTTTAAAAACGGCAGCAAAGCGTTAATATCGGCATAACTGGCTCCGATAAAAGGCCCGGTGCGGCTATAAACAAGATTTGGAATCCTAATAAAGTAAATCCGCGCCGCAGTTAAAACAAAGAAAAACAAACCAATTGCTGAGTAATGAATCCTAGCCGCTTTGCTGATTAAGAATTTTTTCCCCTGACTAAAGGTCAATCCCCCTCGCAGAGTATAAATAACAATCGTTCCAATAAAAACGATGATGATAATCCCCAAACACAAACCAAATAAAAATTCAAGTAAAGGAAGTTTGAAAAAATAAAAAGAAAGGTCGCGGTTAAATATCGGGTCAAACTCGTTAAAATTGGTAGAGTTAAAATATTTCAAAACAATTTGCCAGTTGCCGGCCGAAGCCAGCCCGGTCAAAAAAGCAACAATCAATGAAACAAGCCAACCGAGGGTTTTAAGTTTTCGGGCAACCATTTGTTTAATCGGACTGACATTAATGTATTGAGGGCCCAATTTTGTCAACCAGCCGACCAATAAAAAATTGCCGTAAATGACGGCAAAAACCAAAAGCCCAACCGCCAACCCTAATAAGAGTTTTGCCGCAAGAATGGTGGTAAAAATATCGCTAAAACCAACAGCTCTAAACCAATACCAATCCGTGATTAAACGGACGGCCGCGGGGAGAAAAAACACCGCCAATAATATCAAGCCAAAAATAATAAACTTATAATGCCGATGGAACATATATCTCTAATTTATTTTTTAACTCCGCCGAAGCGAACCTCTTTACACTTTAGCAGACAAATGATATACTGTAAATATGACGTTATTCAGCGGCATTCAACCAACCGGACTGCTCCATATCGGCAATTATTTTGGAGCAATCAAAAACTGGGTCAAATTGCAATATAAATATCCCAGCATATTTTGTCTTGTTGATTATCACGCCATTACTATCTCCTATGACCCCAAAAAAATGGCGAAAAGAATTTTAGATTTGGCTATTGATTTAATCGCCTGCGGAATTAATCCGGATAAATCCATCCTTTTTGTCCAGTCCGACATTAAAGAACATCCTGAACTGACTTGGATTTTAAGCACAATCACTCCCCTCGGCGATTTGAAAAGAATGACCCAGTTTAAAGACAAATCAAAAGAACATCCGGAAAATATTAATGCCGGTCTTTTTAATTATCCTGTTTTAATGGCGGCTGACATTTTGCTTTATAAAGCTGAGGTGGTCCCGGTTGGCGAAGACCAGCTCCAGCATCTTGAAATAACCCGAGAAATTGCCAGAAGATTCAATAAAAAATACGGGAGAGTTTTCCCTGAACCAAAACCAATTTTAACCCCGGGGGCCCGAGTAATGAGTTTGACCGACCCGAGTAAAAAAATGAGTAAATCTTACGGCCCGGAGAGTTATTTAGCTTTATCCGACTCAGCCAAAACTGTTTATCAAAAATTGTCCACGGCCATGACCGACCCGGCCAGAAAAAGAAAAACCGACCCGGGTACGCCAAAAAAATGCAGTCTTTATTCCCTTCACCAACTTGTTTCCGAGGAAAAAGGCCTCGATTATGTGTCCGGGGGCTGCGCCCAAGCCGAAATCGGCTGTCTGGAATGCAAAAAACTTTTAGCCAAAAATATATCTAAAGAACTTTCCCCTATTCAAAAAAGAAGAAAAGAGTTGAAAAAAAATCCGGAAAAAATAAAAAAAATTCTGGCTCAAGGAGCCGAACGGGCAGAAAAAATCGCCCGAAAAACAATGGCTGAAATAAAAAAGAAAATGGGATTGAATCTGTAGACTTCAAAATTCTATTCCCTGCCCAAGCCGCAAATTCCGCGGCTGTTTTATTTTCCTTTAATTATATTTCTTATCTCCTTTAATTTGTCCTCGGCGATTTTTTTATTTTTTGCCTCGACAACCAAACGTAAAAGCGGCTCCGTGTTTGAGGAACGGAGATTAAACCACCAATTCTTGAATTCCACGGTCAGACCATCAAACCAATTTAGTTTTTTGGAAGAATAAACTTTAGCTACCTTCTTTATCGCCGCTTGGCGATCCGCAACTTCGAAATTGACCTCGCCAAGACGATAATAACGTCTCAATTCTCCAATTAAACGGGATAATGGTCGAGCGCTTTCGGATAGAATCTCTAACATCACTAAAAGGGTTAATCCACCGCACTCGACGTAATGAACGTCCTTAAAACATAAATGACCGGATATTTCGCCACCGAGAATAGACCGATGCTTTCTGCAGGACTCTTTCATAAAGCTATGACCGGTTCTCGTTCTAATCGGCCTTCCCCCTTCTTGCCGAATTATTTCTGGAACACTTTTAGAACAGGTCAAGTTATAAACGACAGTTGAACCAGCATTTTCTTTTAAATAATACCGAGCAAATAGGGCAATAATCAAATCGCCGCTAATCGCTTCTCCCTTCTCGTCAACAAAAATGGTCCTATCCCCGTCTCCATCAAGAGCCAAGCCGAAATCCGCTTGAGACATAACTACCTCTCGGCATAAATCTTTGATATTTTCCTTAATCGAAGGGTTAGGCGGATGGTTAGGAAACCTCCCGTCTAACTGGCAGTATAAACAAATTAAATCAACGGGCAATTTTTTAACTAGGTCTTTAATTACCACCGACCCAACGCCATTACCGGCATCAATAACAACTTTCATTCTTCTAATGCCTTCCATTTTGACCAAAGATAAAATATATTTTATGTAATCGGGGCAGATATTATAACGCTGTAGTTTTGCCTTATTGAATAACTTCCTTTTCTCTTTTTGTTTCAAAACCAAATTTTTAATTTGCGGCAAACCCCAATCGCCGTCCAACATCCGCAAACCCTTAACCATTATTTTAATGCCATTATAATAAGGAGGATTATGACTGGCCGTAATCATCACCCCGGCGTCTAACTTAAGATAATCAAGAGCAAAATAAAGAGCGTCGGTGGGAACCAGCCCGATATTGACAATATTCGCTCCCCGGTTAATCGCTCCCCGGGTAAAAAATCTGAAAATCTCGGGCGAAGACAAACGACAATCCCGACCGATAACAATCCGAATATTGCTCTTTTTAAATTCTTTTTTTAAAAATTCAACCAAAGCAAAACCAATCTCAAAAGCAATGGGTCCATTAATCTCGCCGGGATAAATCCCTCTGATGTCATAAGCGCGAAAAATTCTTGGGTTAACTTTTGGCATTTTTTTTAAAATAACCGGTTTTTAGCGTTTATTTTTGAGCGACTAAAACCAAATTATATCCTTTAAGCCAATTAGACCTTTCTCCTTTTTTAACATAATAGCATTCTTTTATTTTAAAACCAGCCCTCTTAACTAAGCCGCTTAATTCGCCTTTGGTAAAAATGTGATAATATCTCGCAATCGTCTTATCTTTTGTTTTAAAGGAAATTAAAACGTCTCTTTTCAAAAGTCTGTATTTCCAGATTAGCCTTGGTTGCCAAAGATTCCAAACTGTAAAAATAGCCAAGCCGCCGACCCTTAAAAAAGAAAAACAATCTTTCAATAATTTTAATCTCAATTCACTTGAGGGTAAATGGTGTAAAAAAGCAATGGCAAAAATAACATCAAACTCATCTTTTGAAAATTTCGTTTCTAAATTTAAGGCGTCGGCGACAATAAACCTATGTTTGAAATTTATTGTCTGGAATTTATCCCGGGCTATTTTAATCAACTTCTCCGACTGGTCAACGCCGACATACTCCACTTTTTTATTTTTAAACAACTCGCCAAGCCGCCCGTTGCCGCAACCCAAATCTAAAATCTTATCCCCTTCTTTGGCAAAAAATTCAAAATCCTTAAATTCAAACCAAAGATTATGCCGGGTCTGAGAAAAATTATCGGCTATCTCATTCCAGTCGCTTTTATTTTTTCCCAAAATTTCTTCTATTTTCTTTTGTTTCATCTCATTAGAAATTCAGACAAATTAGCCTTATTAATCCTCATTAATGATTATGTTTATTTTAGCAAAAATTTCTCCTTGACAAAAGAGGAAAAACAATTAAGATATAATTAAATGTTTGACAAAAAATAAGGAGACCCAATGAAAATGAAAAAGACATTAATATTCTGTCTGTTGGTGTTATCCGTTTCCGCCACCCTGTCCCAAGAACAGGGATTGCGACTACACCTACAGAAATTAATGGGCGGAGAAGCGATGACCGAAGAGAAACTGGGAAATTTGACGGTCATCTCCCTTAAGATGCCTGTCCGCAACGATCTCCTGGGGGTAATTTACTCCCGGGAATACTTTGCCGTCCAGTCCCGCGATACGAGTCTGAGCCCGAAGGATCAGGCAAGGGAAATAAAGAAGATACTAAAACGGTCGGCTCGTTTTGCCGCCCGACACAGTATCTTCGGGGGTGATAATTTTTTCTACGACGAGAAGATTGTCACCGTTCCCGCTAAACAACTTGAGGATAATTTCCCTGTTCCACGGTTTCCAGGGAAAAAACGATGAAATCCGCCGCCCTCGCCATTCAATTCAACTTTAGAACCCCCTCTCAACAGGGGGTTTTATTTTAATCAGCAAGTTCGTTCTTGGATAAAAGTAATTGAGATGAAGACAAAACACCGATTTTCGCAGAAAACAAAAGGACAGATAGCATACCCGTCCTTTTGTTTTAGAAAATATAACTTTCTGCTATAATAAACTCAATGAAACCAATAGAAGAACAAAACAAAATTGCCTTTTTGGTCAAAAAATTAGCCAGAAAAAAATTGGGGTCTTTTGCCGACTTAATAAAAGAAAAACAAAAAATCTGCGCCGAACTACGAATATCCTCGCCAAAAAACAGCGATATTTTAAAAACTTATTGGAAACTCAAAAAAAACGGAAAAATAAAAACCGATAAATCTTTGGAACAGGAACTTAAAAAAAGACCGGTGCGAACCCTGTCTGGTGTGGCCGTAGTGGCGGTTTTAACCAAACCCTGGCCCTGCCCGGGACAATGTCTTTATTGTCCTTTAGAAAAAGATATACCTAAAAGTTATTTATCGGGCGAACCGGCGGTGGAAAGAGCCAAACTACTCGGCTACAATCCTTATCAACAGGTGAAAAAAAGAATTGAAGTTCTGGAAAACAACGGCCACCCGACGGACAAAATAGAATTAATTATTATTGGCGGCACTTGGTCTTATTTACCGAAAAAATACCAAACCTGGTTTATAAAGCAGTGTTTTGCCGGCGCCAACGGGAATAAAACAAAAGTCAGAAACCTAAAAGATTTGCAAAAAATCAATGAAAAAGCTAAACACAGAATCATTGGCCTGACATTAGAAACCCGTCCGGACTATATAACGCCCCAAGAGATAATCAGAACGAGAAATTTCGGCTGCACCCGGGTGGAAATCGGCGTCCAAATCGCCGACGACCGAATTTTAAACATAAACGAGCGGGGACATAAAGTTAAAGAAATCATCAGGGCGACCGAACTTTTAAAAAATTCTGGTTTCAAAGTCTGCTATCATTTGATGCCCGGCCTTTATGGTTCTTCTCCTAAAAAAGATTTTGAGACGTTTAAAAAGATATTTTCCAAAAACGAATTCCGGCCAGATATGATTAAAATTTATCCCTGCGTCGTGGCTAAGGGTTCCCAATTGTATAAACTGTTCAAAAACGGAAAATACAAACCATATCCCGACAAACAGTTAATCAACTTGCTGATTAAAATGAAATCCGTTGTTCCGCCCTGGGTCCGAATCAACCGTCTGATTCGCGACATTCCCGCTTGGCAAATCCAGGCTGGAAGCAAAATTTCCAATTTACGGGAAGTGGTGCAAAAAAAAATGCAGGAATTGAAAAAACCCTGCCGCTGCATCCGTTGCCGGGAAATAAAGGACTTAAAACTTAAGACTTCGGATTTCAAATTAATTAAACGGGGATACGCCGCTTCCAACGGCAGAGAGATATTCTTGTCTTTTGAAAACGCGGCCAAAACAAGGATTGCCGCTTTTTTGCGATTACGTTTGTCAAAAAATAATGAACCGATTTTCTCGGTTTTAAAAGACAGCGCTTTAATCCGTGAATTGCATACCTACGGCCAATTGGTAGAAATAAAGAAAAAAAATAAAGAAGCGTGGCAACACTTCGGTTTTGGAAAAAAACTGATGCGCGAAGCGGAAAAAATCGCCAAAAAAGAGGGGTATAAAAAAATGGCGGTTATCGCCGGCATTGGCGTACGCCAATATTACCGCCGTCTCGGCTATCATTTACAAAACACTTATATGGTTAAAACATTGTAATATCGCGACATTTTAACATTTGAACATAAGAATTTTTGCTACGCAAAAATTCTTTCTTTATCCGCCGAAGGTAGAAAATGTTCTCATGTTCTTTTATTCTAATGTTTTAATGAATTTTACAGCCACTCTTTATCCTGCCTAACCAGAATACTTTCAGCTTTTTGCGGCTCCAGCATTATTCCCTTGACGATTTTTTCCATTCGCATCGCTTGGG
>Ga0209610_1001649_pt1 | contig 11424 bp, 7 predicted proteins | sample LakKivw275mmetaG_FD_184137 | JGI IMG/M metagenome (GOLD analysis project Ga0209610, IMG submission 184137) | Anoxic lake water microbial communities from Lake Kivu, Rwanda to study Microbial Dark Matter (Phase II) - Lake Kivu water 275m metaG... | ecosystem: Environmental > Aquatic > Freshwater >...
CTGCCATCGTTGTCTGAGTCGAAGGGCGAACTGAGATCGCTGTAATAAAAGTCGGAAGGCACAGTTTCATTGCCGTCGGGCTCGGGAGTCAGATAGGCGATGGGGATGAGGTCGGTGTCGCCGATCAGGAGCAGATAGGTGAAGGGTGAGGTCACATATTCCAGGATCAGATGATTGCGCAGCTTTTCGACAGGGTTGGCACCTGACGAGGTCTGCATGATCTGATTGATGTCAGCAAAAGCAGTGATCAGTCCCTGGCTCTGGCGAAACGCGACCAAAGGCTGGGCTGCAGCATAGAGAGCGGGAGTCGTCACCACCAGATAATCATAATTCCGGTTGCGGTTAGGCTTATACCAGGCAGAGAGCATGTCTTTGTTGATGAAAGAGGGGTCGTTTGTCAGCATGGCAGGCAGGTTGGCAGCTTTGTCAGATCTATCGGAAGACAGGGTGTAGGAAACGGAGAGATTTATCTGCTCAGCCAGTTCATAGCTGCCTGACTGTGCATTATAGAGAGCAGGCAGAATGGCAAAGCGGGCATACTGAACGTCGCCCCATTTGCCGGTACCCTGATAGATCACATGCTGATCGGCCTGCAGTTCAGGCCGGGAAGTCAGTATCCTGTCTCCGTCTGAGTACCCGTGGCTGAGCGCAGGTGGTTGCCCGGAGGCCAGCCTGATGCTGCCGACCGTGAAGGATGGACTGATGTTCTCAGCGCCATGGGGCAGGATAATGTTTACGGATCTGACCGGCAGTCTGTAACTTCCCGGAGCGGTGGTATAGACAAAGCGTGTGTTAGCGTGAAGTTCAAATTCATTGGTGTCTGGGTTATAACTGTAGGCGGAGTTATCGACGGAATAGGACAGAACTGCTCCCTGCGCAAGCAGAGGCAGCATCAGGACAAACAGGAAAGCATACTTCATTTCAATATCCTTTTAAGACATGAATAATCACAATTTATTAAGCAATCCGCATTCCTTAACTGCTCAGAAAATGCCATTCTGAGCAAGCAATTGGCGGATCTGCTGCTGTTGTTCCTTGAATCTTACCATCTGGGCGTCGTTGAGCTTTTCGGCTCCAACCATTTTCAGATTGGAGGGGTTGATGTATTTTTTGCCGCTGATCAGGCCGAAATGCAGATGAGCGCCGGTCGATTTTCCGGTGCTGCCGACCTTGCCGATGATCTGGCCGCGCTTGACTGTCTGGCCGTTTCTGACGCCGATGGAACTGAGATGTGCATACTGGGTGGAGAGTCCGCTTGGGTGTTTGATCACGATGGTCTTGCCATAACCGCCGTTCCAGGCAGCCATGGTGATAGTGCCATTGGCCACGGCAAATACGGGAGTTCCGTAACCGGCCTTGTAGTCAACTCCCTGGTGCATTCTCCAACCGCCATAGACGGGATCGATGCGTCTGCCGAAACTGGACACTGTATGGATCCTGTTCAGAGGGAAACCCACCCCGGAGGTGTTGCCGCTTTTGCCGTCCTTGCTGTAGAGCCCATTCAGGGTTGATTGCTCGTCTTTGTCCTGATAGCGGAAAAGCTCATGCAGACCGGTGCGCTGGCCTGAATAGGAAACATAGATCAGTTTGGCACGGGGCAGACGGATGTCTCCCAAATACCTTTCCTCAAGCAATATCTGAAACCGGTCACCCTGCCGGGCATCCCGCTGGAAATTGATCAGGCACTCCAGGCCGTTGTTGATCTGCTGTTTTTCAGTGGGCGGCAGTCCCATGGCCAGCAGAGACTTGTCCAGGGATGTTTCCAGAGTTCCCTTGAGCAGGCGGGTATGTTTTTGAATCGGCAGGCTGATTTTGGAATAGACGAGAGAATCGCCTCTGAGCGTGAAATAGTGCTGTTCGTCGATCTCCTGTATGTAGATGAGCTTCTCGATTCTATCCTGATCGGGAGTGAGCTTTACTTTAAGGGTATCGCCCGGCTGGATTGTGGTAACATCTATGTTTTCGCCGAAGTTGATGGCAAAGAGCCCGATCTGCTGCATGGGCAGTTCTGTTTCACCTAAAACGGAATAGATGCTGCCGCCCTGGGGAATGGTCAGGATGGTCCAGTTTTTGAGAGAATCAGCTTCCACGGCGCGCTGGCGCTTGCCTTTTCCGATCAGTTGATAGTAGCAGGAATAGGTGACAAAGACCAGAATGATCAGACCGATGATGGTGAGCAGCAGCTTTCTGCCTAAATGCATCAGGTTTCCTTATAAGCGCAGAATTCGACGGGGTGGTAGTGCACATGCACTTTTCGGAGCGAACCGGAAAACTTGTCCAACAGGATCCTTTCCACTTCATCTGCAATGGTATGTCCCTGATTTATGGATAAATGGCCTTCCACGCCGATATTAACGTTGATGGTGAAATAGGGGCCGAACCTGTGCAGGCCAATGATATCGATGTGCTTCACTCCCGGAACTTCAGAGGCAGCCTGCTTGATGTCCTGCTTGAAAGACTCGTCGGGAAAAGTGTCCATCAGTTCGGATGAGGAATCCATAATAATGCTGATGCCGGTTTTGAGGATGAAGATGGAGACGATCGCTCCGGCAAAGGGATCCATCCAAAGCAGTCCCAATCTGCTGCCCAGCACGCCAACCATCACGCTGATGGAAGCCATGATGTCATTCAGATGGTCATTCGCCAAAGCTCTGAGCGTAGGATTCTTGGTCAGTTTTTCATTGCGCCGGGTGATGGAAAGCAGATAGAGCTTGATAAGCAGAGTCAGGACAGCCACGACCAAAGCAAACAGAGAAACCGTGTATTCGGGTTTGGAGCCTGTCAGCAGGTCATACACGGAATTAACGGCGCCCCAGAAAATGGCGATGCCGGTGGTCAGAATGAATGCTCCGACTATGATGGCGGCAATGGATTCGAGTTGTCTGTGGCCGTAGGGATGCTCTTCGTCGGCAGGTTTATGGGCCTGCTTGGTCAGGATCTTTACTGCTATATAATAGACAACGTCGGAAGTGCTGTTAATGCCGTCTGCCAAAAGCGCCGAGCTGTGTCCGAAAACTCCGATCAGGGTCTTGATCAGAGATAGAAAGATATTGGAAACCAGGCCCAGATTGATGGTTTTATTGGTGATTCTGTCTCTGTCTCTGGCGGAAAGGGTTTCTGGATTACTCATAAATATCTATCACGGGCAGAGGGCTGAATTCGCTTCTGACCGTGTCCCGGAGGACCTTGCTGTCCAGATGGCTGCCTTTTACGGACCAGCTGTTCACAGCAATGGCGATGATCCTGAATTTATACAGACAAGTCAGCCTGTTTCTGGTTAAAAGCAGATCCAGGTTCTCCCGGCTGATCTGCAGATTGAGCGGATGCCTGACCACAAAATCCTGCACGTTTTTTAGGGCGGGGCGCAGGACATCGAGCATTGAGTCTGTGAGCGCGCCCGGCAGATAGATCCGGTCGCTGCCTGATTTTCTGAGCAGATCACTGATTTCAGTTTCGTGACCCAGCAGGGTTGAGTGTCCGGTGCGGACCCAAATTTCCTGTTTATACAGAGAAACATTGTCCTGCATGGCTATCAGGTTCTTGTCCATGTAAGGAGGCAGGAATGATAGAGTGACGAGCCTGGAAAGTTCCGCCCTGATCTTGTCCAGAGAGCCGTAACTGCTGCCCACGACAATGAAGACACCGGTGACTTTGGGATTCAGGACTATTGATTTACGGTCCAGGGAGCCATCGATAAAGACCAGATCAGCACCCATGCGTCTCATCATGGCAGCAATTGTGATCTGGTCAGCAGCGCTGGCAGGGCCAGTGATCTCGGTCTCGATATCGCGCAAAGCCTTGAGCAGCAGAAGTTGGTTATTGGCAGCGTGATAAGGCAGTTTACTCAGGATTTCGACGGCCGAGCGCTGCTTTTCCACAGCATCAGGAGTGCTTGTAAAGAGCATATCACGCAGGATTCTGACAGCAGGTTTGGGATTGCCAAACAGCACATCCTTGCCCTCGCCGTCCCTGCCTGTGGTCAGAACGCCGATCTGCTTGTGCTTGATCTGAGCCAGCAAGCTGTTCAGCAGTGATGTTTTACCGCTGTTTTTGCAGATCCCGGCGATGGCGTAGATGCCGTTTCTCAGTTTCAATCCTGAACTTTTTGCTTTGGTTTTCATGGTAGCTTTAATATAGAGGAGCTATTGCATCTGCTCCGAGCTCATTTCTTTCTGCGCTTGTTGCGTCTGGTCTCAGCCGGGCCGATAGAAACTTTCTTTCCTCGCAGCAGAGTCATAACGCCTTCCGTGGATTTGCGTTCCTCGGGGCACAGATCCTTGTAGTCAGCATTGTTTTGTTCTTTGTATTCAGGCTCAGTATAGGCTGTCAGCATGCCTTCGAAGTTGCGCAGGATAACTCTGCCAGGCATCTGGGACACTATGTAGTTCGGCATCACGGGTATTTTTCCGCCGCCGCCGGGAGCGTCCACAACGTAGGTCGGAATGCAGAGTCCGGAGGTGTGTCCGCGCAGGCTTTCGATGATCTCGATGCCCTTGGCGATGGGTGTCCTGAAATGGGCAATGCCTTCCGAGAGGTCGCACTGATAGATATAGTAAGGCCGTACCCTGTTTTTGACCAGGACGTGGACCAGTTGTTTCATCACATCGACATGGTCATTGATGCCTTTCAGCAGGACAGACTGATTGCCCAGCACGATGCCTGCTTCAGCTAATTTGGCCAAAGCTGCACAGGATTCGGGAGTCAGTTCCCGGGGATGGTTGAAATGTGTATTCAGCCAGAGGAACTTGTACTTTTTCAAAACTTTGAGCAATGCATCCGTAATTCTTTGTGGCAGGACGACAGGTGTCCTGGTCCCGATCCTGACGATGTCCACATGTTTGATCTGACTGAGCTTTCCGAGTATTTCGTCCAAACGCTCGTCACCCATGGTGAGGGGGTCTCCTCCGCTCAGGATAACGTCTCTGATTTCTTTGTTCTGCCTGATGTATTCGATCGCTTTTTCAACGTTGTCCTTGGGCATGGGAGCGTCTTTTTCTCCGGCTTTGCGGCGCCGGGTGCAGTGTCTGCAATACATGGCGCACTGGTCAGTCAGAAGCAGCAGAACGCGGTCCGGATAGCGGTGTGTCATTCCCGGCACGGGAGCGTCAGCATCCTCATGCAGGGGATCAGGCATATCTTCAACGGAGATATGGCTTTCCATGATCCTGGGAATGGCCTGCAGGCGGACCGGGTCATTGGGATTGGTTTGATCGATCAGGGAAAGGTAATAAGGCGTGATCGCCATGCGGAAGGAAAAGCCCTTTTTCTTGAAGACCTCTTCCTCTTCCGGCGTCAGTTTGATGTATTTTTTGAGTTCCTGCGCAGTGGTGATCCGGTTGCGCAGATGCCAGTGCCAGTCTTTCCATTCGGCAGCGGTGGCCGTCTTTTTAATATTTAATAATGCAGTCATAGTTTCCTCTATGTTTATAAACCATACATTTTTCTTTGTGCAGCTTTGTGTTCTTTGTGTCTTTGTGGTGAAAATCAGTCCATGTATCTTTCTTTGAAGAGTTTCATCAAAGTGGGATTGCGCCTGAGCAGGTCAAGCGAGATAACGGCATGATCGTGGGCATAACCGTTGCCCAGGATCATGTCCACATCAGCGCCGATGCCTTCCGCTCCCAAGGCTGCTTTGGTAAAGCTGGTCGCCATCGAGAAGAAATAGACGATGCCCCTGTCTTTGCAGGCCATGATGCTGGGAAGCTCCGTATCTTCGATATTGACGACATTGATGACTACGTCAGCCATCCTGCCACCGGTCAGTCTGCTGACCTCTTTCTGTATCTTCAAAGCGTCTGTGGCGTCGGCAATTATGACTTCATGACAGCCGGTCAGCTTACAGGTCTCGATGTAGGAAGGATTGCGCACCACACCGATGACTTGACCCGAAACGTCAACCCGTTCACGCGCCATGGCGTTGCACAGGATGCCGGATTTGCCGTTGGCGCCGATAATGACGACAGTGTTGCCCGGTTCAACCAGTCTTTCCACCTGAGTGGGTGCTCCTGCCACATCCAGAACGCTCAGGGCGAGGTTTTCGTCCATGTCGTCAGGAAGCTTGGCATAAATTCCACTGGAAAAGAGGATGGCCTGACCCTCGATCTCGACCTGGTCCTTGTCCAGCAGGACCTTCTTGACAGCGTTAACTTTAAGCGGGGTAAGGGATAAGGAAACCAGGCTGGCGATCTTGTCGCCGACCTTGATCTTATCTTTCATCTCAAACTTGGGACCGATCTCAGCCACCCTGCCGATCAGCATTCCGCCTGAGCCGGTGTCCTCATTTTTATGCTTGCCGGTGCGCGTGGTCAGGTCAATCACATGTTCGGCAAAAGCTTTCTCCAGGTTAGTGTGACCCTGATTCTGCAGCTTGGTTTTGATCTGATGAAAGGAAGCTGAATCGATGTTTAGGCGAATTACGTCAATGAGCAGTTCATTATCCCAGATCTCGCTCATGTCGTTATCCAGCACTCTGGCGGGCTGGGGCAGAACGCCCTTGGGTTCAAGCACACGGTGGGTACCGTAGCGGCATCCTCCACTTTTCATTGTTGTCTCCATTTACTGTTTATTTTTATATGTTTTAATAACACTTCTTTACTTATTAGCAAGGATTTTCCAAACCTGTCTGGTGTCAATGAATTTAGCTGAGGGCAGTTATCGGGGCTGTTTGTTGGCAGTTCTGGTCCGATAGAGTTTTTCTGTGAAACCGCCTTCTTTTTCAAAGGTATCAGCTTGTTTCCTGATTTGCCTGTCGAGCAGGGCGCAGGCCACTCCGATTAATATGAGAGCGGCATTGGCAGCGATGGAAGAGTATGATTCAGATTGGGAGGAGTGACTTTTAATGGACGGGATGGACTGTCTGGACGAAATGGACTTCTCATCAGCAGGGGGACTATTCTGAATGTCTTGTCCGCTATGTCTATAGTGTACATTCAGTCCATAATGTCCATTTAGTCCATTACGTTTGATCTCACCGTCATGCACTTTCCTGACCCAGTCTGCAATTTTGTCAGCAGTTTTACAACGCTGATTGACCAGGGCTTGTCGCCTGGGGTCATCTGAATCCAAAACAGGAAGCTTTCTGTGACGCAGATAGTCCTCATAGTCGAGTTTAAGCTCTTCCAGACTGGCTCTTGCCACATTGGTCAGCTTGAGTTCTGTTTTCTTTGAGGTTCCGCTGGCCTGGCTGCCTTCCGCAATGTTTTGGACGCCTGAACGCGCTGCCTGCACCATCTGGTCATGAGTGCGGCTTTTCTTTTCAATGTAATGGTTTGCAAAACGGACAGTTACATCATATATCAGTTGTGCCAGCTGAAAAGTCTTTAACTTGCGATAGCCGCCGTGTTTGGGAATCAAGGTCTCTTTGCTCATTATTCTATTTTGTGCATTCACTCCATTCTGTAAATCAATATCTGGCGACCTCCTGCTTGCCTCCTGCTGAGCTCCTGCGCCCGGGCACTGGTGATCAGCAACCGGAAGATCAGTTATTGTCGGGCCTGGAGTATGACTGCTGTAAAATTATATCATAATGCCACTAAAAAAGAAGGTAAAAATAAAATATTCACTTGCTAAAGGGGAAGTCATAAATCAGTCAGATTCTTTCTGCCAAACAATCATTTACAACTATGAATGAATTGTCTATCAATACCTCAAAAACCGATTGGCTTCGATTTTGCATCTATATAAGGATAGGTTTTGGCTGAGGAGGTTGAACAGATCACTCAAGCCAGATTTCACAAACTAAGGAGAAAATAACAGGAAGTCCCAATACCAGAGGAAATGCACATGAAAACCAGGAAGGAAAAACTAAGGCAGGACGAGCAGAATTCTGAGGCAAAAATCAGAAAGAATTGTCCTATTTTTACATCACGTAACACTTTAAAAAGTGACAGGTGCAGGATGTATGCTAAAATGCGCTATCTCATTCTGATAAGCCTAGTACTCTGCATTGGTGTTCTGCAGGCGGCTTATCTGGAGTTCCAACCCCTGGAACTGAAGCAACCCGATGGCTCGGACGCCGGACTTTTTGCCAGCGGCGATGAGTATTACAACTGGCTGCATGATGCTGATGGATATACGGTCAAGCAGAACGACAAGGGCTGGTATGCCTATCTGGACAGGAATTTTGCTGGCGAGCTTATCTTTACCGACCTGATCGTCGGCAGAGATAATCCCGCTGACAGTGACCTCAGGCCCTGGACCAATATCTCTTCTGAACAGATGCACACCATCAGGGACAGTTTTCAGAGACATATGCGTGAACTGAATAGCGGCAGAGCCCCCAAGACAGGGACACTCAATAACATCGTGATCTTCATCCGCTTTTCAGACCAATCTGCCTTCACACAGAATATTTCCACCTACAGTTCCATGTTCAACGGCACCACCGGTAACACCATGCAGAGTTATTTTCTGGAAGCTTCCTACAGCCAGCTCAATGTCAGCACGACATTTTATCCCACCTCCAGCACAACGGTCGCTTCCTGGCAGGATTCACATCCCAGGGCTTACTACAGTCCCTACAGCGCATCCAATACCATCGGCTACGCCAATGAAAGCGAACGTACCACGCGTGAACACATCCTGCTGGCGAATGCGGTCAACGGAGTCAGCTCGCAGATCCCTTCCAACCTGACAGTGGACGGCGACGGCGATGGCTGGGTGGATAATGTCTGCTTTGTGATCAAAGGCGCCACGGATGCCTGGTCCAACCTGCTCTGGCCGCACCGGTTCTGCCTCTATTCCCAGTATGCCTATATCAATGGCAAACGAGTGTATGACTATAACTTCCAGCTTTCCGACAACCTCACCACCAGCGGCGTCGGCGTGCTGGCGCACGAGATGTTTCACACCCTGGGAGCGCCGGACCTCTATCATTACACCTCGGACGGCATTTCACCCACGGGAACCTGGGACGTCATGTGCAGCAACACCAATCCTCCCCAGCACATGGGTGCTTACATGAAATACAAATACGGCGGCTGGATCTCGTCAATTCCGACCCTGAATGCCTCCGGAACCCATACCCTCAATCCTCTGACTTCATCTACCGGCCAGGTATTCAGGATAAACTCACCGAATTCGACCTCGCAATACTTCATTGTGGAATTCCGCAAGAAAACGGGAACCTTTGAAAACAGCCTTCCCGGCAGCGGAATGCTGATCTACAGGATCAATCCCGGAATCAACGGCAATGCTTCAGGTCCACCTGACGAAGTCTATGTTTTTAGATACAACGGAACCCCCACCAACAACGGAACGGTGAATTCCGCCACCTTCAGTTCCGAGACTGGCCGGACGGCTTTCAATAACACCACCAATCCATACTGCTTCCTGGCGGACGGCACCCTGGGCGGAATATCCATTTCATCTGTGGGAAGCTCTTCCGGCAGCACCATTTCCTTTAATGTGACGCTCAGTGACGTCCCGCTAAATCTGACTGCCGAATCCAACGGCGGAGCGGTCAATCTTGCCTGGCAGGCTCCCTTGGCAGGTAGCCCTTCAAGTTACAAGATCTATCGCAATAACGTGCAGATAGGCACTTCAACCAGTGTGGCCTATACCGATGCCAATGTTACGGTGGGCAGCAACTACAGCTACTTTGTGAAAGCGGTGTTCACCAACCCGAACTACGAATCGGGAGCTTCCAACACGGTCAGCATCACAGTGAGCAACCTATCCGTTCTGATCATCGGCACGGAAACCGTTACCGGCAAGGCCCTGCCCATGGAATGCTACTACGGCTATTCCTATACCCAGTCCATTTATCTGCAGTCCCAGATCAATACATCCGGCGCAGTAATCTCCAAGCTGGCATATAAGTTCAACGGCAACAGCGTGTTCACTGATGCCATCAAGATCTATATGGGACATACGAACCTAACTTCTTTTGCTGATATAACAAGTTGGATCCCGCTTTCCAACCTGACCCTGGTTTACGACGGCACGATCACCACTTCCCTGACTGCAGGCTGGGTCGAACTCACTCTGGATACGCCCTTTGCCTATAACAACACGCAGAACCTGGTGATCGCCTTTGATGAAAACACTCCGGGCTATCATAACAATGCGGACGAGTTCTACTGCACGGCAACACCTGATTCACGCAGCCTGATGTTCTATAACAATACGCTTAATCCTGATCCCGCCTCACCGCCGACTTCTGGTGTCTTCCTCAATGTGAGGCCATACTATCCTAATATCAAGCTGACAATGACAGCGGAAAGCCTGCCTGCTCCGACTCCGCACCTGAGCATCCATCCCAATGGCATCCTGCTGAGTTGGAATCCAGTTCCCAATGCCATCTATTACAGGGTTTACAAGTGCAGCAGCCCGGAGGGCAATTACCAGTTGGTGGCAACGGTTACCCAGACCCAATACCTGGATACTGTCAGGGCCAATCAGTCCTTCTATAGAATAGTGGCGGTGTTTCAATAAGAATATTTGCTTAAAAGCTGACCTTAAAAAAGCGTGGACTGTTTTTCGGCAGTGAATAAGTTTGACGCTTGAAAAATATAGAATTCAGAAAATGAATAAAAGGATGTGTTCATGAAACAAGCGTCAATCTTGATTTGTGTACTCATTTTCTGCCTTTCCGCCCTGTCTGCGGAAATGGTCAAAGTGAGTGGCGAAAACAATTCCGTTCAGGTAATTTCTTCATCAGCATCAGAAACAATCTTACAGTTCAACGTCAGTCAGTTCTCACAGGAAAAGGTCGTCATTGACGGCTCCGACTGGTATCACATCAACCTGCCCAAAGAAGGCATCACCCAGGACAAGGGCTTTCCCCAACTGCCCGTGTTCAACCGCAGCATTGTCATTGACGACCAGGCCCGCATGCAGTTGGAAGTGTATGATGTCCGTTATCAGGACATAGCGCTGAAGGTTGCTCCCTCCAAAGGGATCATCACGCGTGATATCGATCCCTCCACTGTGCCTTACACCTTTGACAAAGTCTATCTGGGCAAGGATTTCTATCCATCAGAACTGGCGGAACTCTCAGAACCCTACATCCTGAGAGACTTCCGCGGCATCACGGTCAGGACAGTGCCCTTTGCCTATAATCCTCAGACCCAAACCCTGCGCATCTACACATCCTACAAGGTGCGCATTTATCAGGATGGGACTGATGTCCGCAATGTCTTTACCAACGAGCGGACAAGCATTACCCGCGAGTTTATGCCCATCTATGAAAACCACTTCGTGAACTGGAACACCTACCGCTACACCCCTGTCAGCGACGCTTTCGGTAAGCTGCTGGTGATTTGTCACACCAACTATATGTCAACGATCCTGCCTTATGTGAACTGGAAAAAGCAGAAAGGCATCGAGACTGAACTGATAGAATGGTCCACCATAGGAACCACAGCCGCTCAGCTTCAGACCTATATCCAGAACAGATATAATGCAGATAACACCATTGCTTAT
>Ga0209610_1001650_pt1 | contig 11419 bp, 10 predicted proteins | sample LakKivw275mmetaG_FD_184137 | JGI IMG/M metagenome (GOLD analysis project Ga0209610, IMG submission 184137) | Anoxic lake water microbial communities from Lake Kivu, Rwanda to study Microbial Dark Matter (Phase II) - Lake Kivu water 275m metaG... | ecosystem: Environmental > Aquatic > Freshwater...
GTACCTATCCCGTAGTTATTTACTTTTTTTAGGTGCCGCACACAGGCAAATTCAGATCATCGACATTTTCATACATGTTTTTAAAAAATACGGGTACGGAACAGTATTAGATGTAAATGTTGCCTAACTGTTTAAAATGAAAAATAAAAAAGATGACCCTAATGTCACGACAAATATGACATAAATGTCGTTCATCACACTTTCTTGATGGTTAACCTGTGATTGAAAGGAATCCTGGAGCCAATTCAGCGGAAATCTGGATGGGCTCCTTCCCTCCCCCCAAAATGAAACAGAATAAGACAGATCGCAAATTAAATAGTTCTTATACCAGTGGCAATAATCTAAGTAAAGGTCAAATTGAAAATGGCGACGTTTTTTATCCCCGCGTACCGCCGCGGCGACATCTCCACGACACCAGGATACCTCAGGGCGAGTTATACCCGCGAAAATCCCAATTTTTCCTTGACAGGCGGGGAGGGATGAAATATATAGCACGCTATTGAAAAGCTTTCAAAGAGGGTGGGCGTTTCAACACAGAAAGACACCTCGCCTTCTATGAAAAACATACACGCCTTGGGGCGGATACTTCTGCCGTCTGAACGATCAGAAAGTCTCACCGGCTTTTTGAACCGCTTTCAGTTTTGATCGTCGACGACTACCGATAACGGATAGGGTCCATCGAGTGATCACAGCCTCAGAAGACAAGCAGCACAATTTGACATAAGAAACGTTTTCATTACAGGGCGCTCGGAAAAGCACCGGAATCGCAATTAAGCTGATTCTTCGCGCTTTTTATTCCATTCGAGAAGGGGGGTGAATCCTAACAACTGAAACGCCGTTTTCCGAAGTTTCATGTCTTATTCAATCGTGATCAGGATCAGAGGTATTTATTCACCGGTAAAAAAAGGAGGTAACGATGTTTAAACGTGGAGCAACAAAAAAGGCCCAGATCATGTCTCTTGAGGAGGCCGTCAAGACGTACGCGAAAGACGGCATGATGGTTGCCTTTGGCGGGTTCACGGCATTCAACAGGAACCCCATTGCCTTCTCATGGGAAATGGTCCGGCAGGGGAAAAAGAATATCCATGTCATTGACAGACATGGTAGTGCGTGCACGTGGATCCTCAATGCAGCAGGTGCCATTAAGATCTACGAGACGGACTGGATGGGCTGGGGCGAGCTGGCCGGTAAACTGGATGTCAACATGGAAAGAACCTACAAGGCAGGGAAGATGATACTCGAGGACTACTCCCATGGCGCCATGGCCATGCGGTTCCTTGCCGGTGCCATCGGGGCACCCTTTATCCCCTATTACGCACCTCAGGGGTCTGACCTGTATAACCCCAAATACGACGCGCTCGGAAAGGCAGGCATGAGGGACGGCAAAAATCCCAAGATCGCCAAGAAGAAATTCATGGAGATGGCGGATCCCTTCTTCAACACGGGCAACGTAGTCCTTCTGCCGGCCGCGAGAGCGGATCTGGCCGTTGTCCATGTCGCCCAGTGCGGTGAAAAGGGGACGGCAAGATGGCGCGGGATCGGCACAATCGACAAGGAAATCTGCTTCGCCGCCGATAAGGTCGTGATCCTATGTGAGGAAATCGTGCCCGAATCCGAGCTGAGGAAGAACCCTGAAGACAACCAGATTCCCTACTTCGTTGTCGATGCCATTGTGGAGTGTCCATGGGGCGCTTATCCGAGTTCGGTCCCCTACTACTACGACTACGACGCACCCTTCTTGAGAGGCATGGACGCCGCTTCCAGGAATCCCGAGGACATGAAGAAGTGGAAAGACGATTGGGTCTTCAGCCCGAAGAGCTGGGAAGATATGATCACCAAGGTCGGCGCCAAGAGGATGCTCGATCTCAGAGCGGATAGCACACTTGGTTACAGCACCAGGCTCTTGCGCGGCAAGAAACCCGCACCCAGGATGACGGTGCCTCTGTCCGTCGCACGAAGCGGCTACTAAAGAAGGGAGGGAACAAACTATGGCTAAAACGATGGAACAATTGATGGATTTGATCGATAAGATACCCGACGAGCCGGCAAAGCCGGGCGAGTTTATCCTACCCGAGCTGATGGCCATTCAAATCGCCCATCAGGTGCGGGATGATGATATCGTCTTCGCCGGAACCGGTCTACCCATGGTGGGGATCATGACGGCGAACTTCATCAACGCCCCGCACGCTCTGCTCATCTATGAGGCGGGTATCTGCGACGGCAAGACCATGCACGTCCCCATGTCCGTTTGCGACCACAGAGCGGCAAATCTGTGCTCGTCACTGGGCGGCCTCGTGGACACCTTCGGGTTCTACCTCCAGCAGGGTTTCGTTTCGCTGGGGTTCCTCGGCGGCGCGGCCATTGACAAGTACGGCGGTGTCAACGTCACCTGTATCGGTGACTACTGGAAGCCAACGCACCGCTTTACCGGGTCGGGTGGAAACTCCGACATCGGGACGATGGCAAAGAGAACCGCTTTCATCATCCTCCAGGAGAAGAGGCGGTTCCTCGATAGGAATGAGTATACCACGACCCCCGGCTGGTGGTGCTGGGATTTCAAGACCAACGAGTGGAAGCCCAAGAGGGAAGTCTGGAAAGGTACTCCCTTTGCGGACAGCGGCCCCGTGGTCGTTGTGACCAACATGGCTAACTACAAATTCGACAAGAACGGTGAAATCTACCTCGACACTTTCCACCCGGGTGTCACCGTCGATCAGATCAAGGAGAACTGCGGATTCGCCCTGAACGTGAAAAACGTGTCGGGCGAAACGAAAAAGCCGACTTACAGGGAGCTCTTCGTGCTCAGAGAGTTCGTCGATGCCGAGCTGATCTTCCTGCCCCAGAAGGTGGAGTACCCTGCGTCACTCAAGAAACTGATCAAGGGTTAACCTTAAACTTCAGAAAGGTTGGGGAGGGGTTCGAAAGGGCCCTTCTCCAGCCTTTATTTTTTGTCTTTTCTCCGCATAAAAGTCCTTGACCCGTCCGCCCGGTAATGTGTATAGGGGGGAGGAAAATCTTTCAGTTCGACATCAATGGAAGATTGTCCCAGTTTTGAATTGCGAATTTTGAGTTTTGAATCGAAATCACTAATAAAATTCCACCACTAATTTTTCGTTAGCACCCGTAACCCGGATTGCAAGACCGTATAAAAGAGGCCTCGATAAAAGGGGGCATCTTCAAAGGTCTCAAAAAATATAACCCAGGGGAGGTTTGCCATACATGAACTTAGAACTTACAGAAACCCAGAAAATGATTCAGGATACGGCGAGAAACTTCGCCAGGACGGAGCTCGATCCACTCGCCGCTAAGCTCGACCAGGAGGGAGACAGGGAATCCTTTCTAAAGAACCTGCGGAAGCTCGGCGAACTGGGGCTCATGGCCATCAACGTGAAGAGCGAGTATGGCGGGTCGGAGGCGGGTGTCATCGCCTTCAGCCTGGCGATCACTGAAATCGCCAGGGCCTGCGCATCGACGGCGGTTACCATGTCGGTCAACAATATGGTCTGCGAGGTCATCCAGGCCGTGGGGTCGGAAGAGCAGAAAAGAGCCTACATCCCGAAGATAGCCTCCGGTGAGTACTACGCCGGCGGGTTCGCGCTCACGGAAACAAGCGCCGGTTCAGACCCCGCGGGGATGAGAACAACGGCTATTGCCGACGGCGACTCCTACGTGATCAACGGCAACAAGATGTTCATCACCAGTGCAGAGTATGCCGGCGTCTTCGTCGTCTGGGCAGTCACGGACCCGAAGGGCAAAAAAGGCAAGAACATCAGCACATTTCTTGTGGAAAACGGCATCAAAGGCCTGACGGTGGGTCGCGCGGAGCACAAGATGGGTCAGCACGCGTCGATCACGAACGAGCTGGTCTTCGAGGACTGCCGCGTTCCGAAGACGGCCGTCATGGGGAAACTCAACGACGGTTTCCGCGTGGCCGCGGGTGAGCTCGCGGGCGGCAGAATCGGTATCGGATCACTCGGGCTCGGCTGCGGTCTTGCCGCCATGGACTACGCGACACGATACGCCATCAACCGTGTCCAGTTCGACCAGCCGATCACGAACTTCCAGGCCATCCAGTGGATGATCGCCGAGTCCTACACGGAACTGGAAGCGGCAAGGCTTCTCCTCATGAACGCCGCCTTCAAGAAGGAAACGGGCAAGCGTTTCGGGAGAGAAGCCTCCATGGCAAAATACTACGCGACGGAAGCCGGGGAAAGGGCCTGCTACAACGCCCAACAGATGCTGGGCGGCTACGGCTACACAGCCGAGTACCCCATCGAGCGTTATGCCCGTGACGTCCGCATCACCTCGGTCTACGAGGGGACGAACCAGATCCAGAGATTGATCATCGCGAGAGATATTCTAGGCGCTCTGAAATAAAGACAGTGATTAGTGGTTAGTGATTAGTGGTTAGTGGATAGATAAATATAATCAAAACCAAAAATTAAAAAACCCGCCTTCAACGTGCTCAAGGCGGGTTTTTTATGTGTCCTGTTTGGACCCTCCAGCCACCAACCACCAGCCACTAACCACTATTTCTTACCCAATGCTTCGGCGGCCTTTTTCAGGAGAAATTCCTGGAAGACGACATCGTGCTCCACGCTGAAGGATGATTCGAAGTCGCGGCCCTGGCAATTCAACATGAATTCCTTACCCTGCCTCAGCGCCGCCACGGGGGCTTCGAGTATGACCCTCGCTATCTCCATGGCCCTCTCAACAAGGCGACCCTCCGGAACCAGCTCGCTCACAAGCCCGATCCGATACGCTTCAGCCCCGTCAATCCGCTTCCCTGTAAAACAGAGGTCCCTTGCCAATCCCTCCCCCACAATCCATCGAAGCGGCGTAATCAGCGGCGGAATACCGAACTTGATCTCCGGGTGGCCGAAGAGGGCCTTCGGAGAGCAGATCCGCAGGTCGCATAGTTTCGCGAAGTCGAACCCGCCTGCAAGGGCAGGCCCGTTTATGGCGGCAATCGTGGGCTTCGGGAAATACCACAGATCCCTGTGATAGCGAGCCGATGTCTCGAAAATTTCAGCAAGGAGCGCGGGGTTTTTGAACTCGCTGAGATCGAATCCCGCGCTGAAGGTGTCTCCTGCACCGGTAAAGATCACAACGCCGATGCCCGGATCTTCCTTCCAACCCCGCAGGAGGTCAGACAGGGCCCTTCGCATCTCGACGGAAATGGCGTTTTTCCGGTCGGGGCGGTTCAGGGTCACGAAACCAATCCTGCCCTCTTTGACTTCAGCGGTAATGGTTTTGAAAGTCATTCTTTCCTCCGGAATGAGGTCTATCTGGTCCTTCTGGTCTATCTGGTCTGTCTGGTCTTGCTCACAACTCACAACGCACAACTCACAACTGCAGGCCACAGGCCTGCATCATTTTCCGGTGAATTTTGCTTTGCGTTTCTCCAAGAAAGCGTTGACGCCTTCGATGTAGTCCTCGGTTTTCGCGGCGTTGAACATACCGATGCGCTCCAGTTCGAGCTGTTTCTCGAGGAGCCCCTCCATGGCGGCGTTGAGGTTTTCCTTGATGATGGCATAGGCCTTCGTCGGACCGCTGGCAAGCTTCTCCGCCACTTCGGACACGGTCGAAGCGAACTTCTCATCCTCCACCACCATGTTCACTAAGCCCATTTCATAGGCCTGCTTTGCGTCGAACATCGGGTCGAGGAGCATCAGCTCCATGGCCTTCCCGAAGCCCACGAGGAGCGGGACGAAAAGGGTCCACCCGGCGTCGCCGACCAGCCCGAGCTGCGGGTAGCCCGCCCGGAAACGCACAGAGGCGGCGCATATCCTCAGATCACAGGCCGCGACAATGCTCATCCCCGCACCACCGGCGGCCCCGTTGACAGCCGCGATGACGGGCTTTTTCATCCTCCGCAGTGTGATGATCCCGGGGTTCAGGATCTTGATGATCTCGCGGAAGGGCTCAGCCCGATCCTTGTCGAAGAAGCTTCTGAAAACGCTGATGTCACCGCCACCGCAGAAAGCCTTGCCCTCGCCGGTTATGACGACGGCGCGGACACTATCGTCGTCGGAGCACATTTCCATCGCTTTGGTGAAATCCTTGACGAAACCGTGGTCAATAGCGTTGAAACTCTTGGGCCGGTTGAACCGGACGTATGCCACGGCACCCTTTTTCTCGTAGATGATGTTTTCTAAAGCCATCGGCTGTTTCCTCCCTCTGTGTGGGTCTATCTCGTCTGTCTAGTCTTTCTGGTCCGTCTGGTCTATGGCATAAAATGCCACGTTTCTATTTAGTTTGTTTCGTTTATTTCGTCTATTTCGTTTATTGCCTAAAGGCAAAGGGCTAATGGCCCCGGGCCTTCGGCCCGATCCAGCAACTAACCACCAGCCACCAATCACTGCTTTTTATAAAAAGGGGACAGGCTACTTTTTCTCAGGGCATCGGGTTCAGGGTTCCGGTCAAAGGGCAATAAGAAATAGTGGGGAGTGATTCGGGGCTCAGCCTGAAAATATCTGAGCCCCGGTTACTGACCACATGTCACCAAACACCCATCACGGCTACTTCGATACCAGGAAGCGGCCAACGGTCATGATCTCGGCTTCCTTGGTGCCCTCATAGAGCTCGAGGATCTTCGCGTCACGGTACCACTTCTGGACGTCATACTCCTCGATGTAACCATAGCCGCCGTGGATCTCCACCGCCGCATTGGCGCAGAAGACGGCCGTCTGGCCGCTGTAATATTTCGCCATCGCCCCGAGCGTGTAATCGGGCTTGCCTACATCCACGAGCCACGCAGATTTGTAGACGAGGCCCCTCAGTGCCTCGATGCGAATCGCCATCTCGGTGAACTTCTGCATGGAGATCTGGTAACTTCCGATGGGCACCCCGAAGGCCGTCCTCTCCTTCGAGTACTTCACCGCCGTCTCCAGGCAGGCAATGCCGAGTCCCAGCCCCTGGGCCGCGACCAGGATGCGCGTCACATCAAAGAAGTGCATGAGCTGATAGAAGCCCCTGCCCTGTTTCCCCACAAGGTTTTCCTGGGGTGCGCGCACATCCTCGAGGGCAATCTCCCCCGTGTCGCTCGCGCGGATGCCCATCTTCCCGTGGATCTTGTTGCGTGTCACGCCCTTGGCATTGGCCGGAATGACAATCATGCTGAAGCTGTTGTGCTTCTTGTCTTCCGGGTTCGTGATGCACTGGGTGAGCATCCAGTCACAGACGGTGGCGTTCGTGATGAACATCTTCTGGCCGTTAATCACGAAGTCGTTACCGTCCTTGACGGCCCTGGTCTTGTAACCGGCGACATCCGTCCCCGCATTGGGTTCCGTGAACGCACCGGCGCTCACCGTCTCCCCCTTGCAAACGGGCGGCAGGTACTTCTGTTTCTGCGCTTCTGAGCCGAAAAAGTACACACCCTCGCAACCGAAGGAGGCAGCCACGATGTTGAGGCCTATGCCCATGTCCACACGGGAGAGTTCCTCCGTAATGATGGCGTTACCCAAAAATCCCGCGCCCGGACCGCCATACTGCTCCGGAATCCAGGCAGCGACAAGACCGTTGTCGGCGGCCTTCTTGCGGATCTCCGGCGTGTACTTCTCCTGCAGGTCACAATCCCGGGAAACCGGCTGTATCTCCTGAACGGCAAACTTGTAGGTCATGTCCTTCAACATCTTCATCTCTTCAGTCAGTAGAAAATCCATCGTAATCCTCCTTAAATGTTTGACTCATCAGACAGTTTTTAGTTATGAGTTGCGAGTTTTGAATGGTCAATTAATTTCTTTAACTCAAAATTCAACACTCAAAACTCAAAATTGTGACGCACAGTTCACTTGCCGTACTGATCCCGCAGGGCGATCTTGTTGATCTTGCCGACGCTCGTCTTGGGGATCGCGTCCACTATCGCGTAGCGGTCGGGAAGCCCGTATTTCGGTATCTTCCCCTCATCAACGGCCTTCTGCAGGAACGCCTTGATGTCATCCGGCGATACCTTGCCTTTGAAGTCGGGTTTGAGCACCGTGACGATCATGGGCCGCTCCCCCCACTTGGCATCGGGAACACCGATGGCCGCAACCTCCGAAACTGCCGGATGCTGACTGACAAGGCTTTCCAGTTCGAGGGACGAGATCCACTCGCCGCCCGTCTTGATGACGTCTTTCAGACGGTCTGTGATCTGCAGGTAGCCTTCGGGGTCGATGTGGCCGATGTCCCCGCCGTGGAGCCAGCCGTCCGGCCAGAGTTCCTTCGTCCTGTCCGGGTCCTTGAAATAGCCCTGGGTGAGCCAGGGACACCTCATCACGACCTCGCCCGTTGTTTTGCCGTCGTGGGGCATCGGTTTCCCGGCCGGATCCACAACCTCCAGCTCGATGAGCGGTATGGGAAATCCCGTTTTGATCACGGTCTCGAGCACCTTGTCTTTCTCCCACCCCAGCATGTGCGGCTTGAGGTTGGCGAGTGTCATGATCGGACAGGTCTCGGACATCCCGAACCCCGAGAAGACCTGAATACCGAGATCCATCGTCGCCTTGGCAAGCCCTCTCGTCAGAGCCGCGCCGCCGATGACCACCTTCCATCTCGAAAGATCGACTTTCTTGGCGACCGGGCTTGACACGAGCATATGAAGGATGGTGGGTACACAGTGAGAGAACGTGACCTTCTCGCCGAGAATCAGCTTCAGCAGCATCTCCGGTTCGTACCTTCCCGGATACACCTGCTTCACACCATAGAGCGTCGCGATGTAGGGAATCCCCCAGGCGTGGGCGTGGAACATGGGGGTCAGGGGCATGTAGATGTCAGTGGTGCGGAACCTGCCTACCGATTCGATGCATCCGAGGGCAATGGCGCCGCTCAGGGTGTGCAGGACGAGCTGGCGATGGGAGAAGTAAACCCCCTTGGGAAGCCCCGTCGTTCCCGTCGTATAGAACGTCGTGGCCTTCGTGTTCTCGTCGAAATCCTCGAAGTCAAAATCAGGGGAAGCGTTTTTGAGCATTTGCTCATATTCAAAGTCAAACTTTATTTTTGTCTCCGGCACCTTGCCGTCATCGGTGACGACAATAAACTTTTTCACCGTCGTGAGCTTGTCCTTGATCGCCTGCAGGATGGGGAGGAAGTCGGTGTGAATGATGACGACATCGTCCCCGGCGTGATTCATCGTGTAGAGGACCTGCTCCGGCGAAAGACGCCAGTTCATGGTGTGCAGAACCGCGCCCATCATGGGGATCGCGAAGAAGCATTCCAGGTAACGATTGCTGTCGTAGTCAAATACGCAGACCGTGTCCCCCTTTTTGACCCCCAGTTTCTGGAGTCCCCTTGCCAGCCTCTTGATCCGATCGTGCAGATCCCGATATGTCATCCGGAGCTTGTCGCGGTAAACAATCTCCTGGTTGGGAGAGTATGCAAGCGGTGTGACCAGCAGTTTCTTGATGAGCAACGGATACTGATACCACTCCCCGGGATTAAATGCTTTCCCTGCCATAATTTTCCTCCTCCTTCGAAAGTCTGTTTATTTGGGTCTATTCAGTCTGTCCGGTCTATCCAGTCTTATAGCCCGAAGGGCAACGGGTATCGCGTACCGCTCAAAGCAATAGGATATGCGTCAGACCTTCTCGCCCAGCAGTTCAAGGTCGGCAAGATCTTTATGGCGCCCGAGGGCCTTTTTATTTTTTATGAAAGCCGCCCTTCCTATGTACGAAACAGATAAATCACCAAACTTGCCTGTAACCCTGGTGTCCCAAATGTCATTACTTTTGAGGCCGTCCAGAACAGTCACAAGATCTATTCTCACGGGAGGATATCCAAGCTGTATAATCTTCCCGGAGATAATGTCCTTCTTTTCCAACTTCAGGTTCTTGAATCCGAAATCACTCAGTGCCTTCAAAATTTTAACGGCATTCGGTTCGAGCGGCCTGACCCAGATATCCTGTCGCCTGTAGCTCTCGGATATCCATGAAAAGCAAGAGCAAAAGCACCGACAATCACGTATTCGACTTCATTATTGTTGAGGGTCCTGATGAATTTCCTGAAATCCGTGTGAATCTTCATCTTTGTTTCTCTACCACCCTCAACTCGCGAACCAGCCGGGGTGATTCCTGAATCCCCATAGCGAGGCAGCACTGTTCCCGGAGAAATTCCACTGCATCGAGTCTTTCTTCCGGAGTCTTGTTCCTCCAGAACTCGATGTCGTTTATCGCGTCCTCTCGATCCACTATCACGATGGGAAGTCCGTGTTTATCCATACAGATCATGGCCATTCCGGCCAAGGGCAACGGGTTAAGGGTTTAGGGTCATTGGCCCAAAAAGCCATGTGTACACGGTAAAGGGCAAAGGGCTTAGGGCTTAGGGTTCAGGGCAAAGGGTTTCGGGTTTCGGTTAACAAATTAAGGAAAAACAATAATTAAGTAATATATGAATTATGATATATAACTTATTGTAATGAAATGATAAATTCTCTTAGAAGTTTATTAATTGCTTCAGGGTCTTCATTCATGACGAAATGGCCGGCACCCGGTATCAGTGCAAGCTTCCCACCGGATACATTTTCCGCAATGTATCGCGAAAGCGCCGGCGGCGTCATCTTGTCATCGTCCCCGCAGATGACAAGGACGGGGATGTTGATTTTCTTGACGGCCTCCGTTACATCCAGTTTGTCACAGGCGTAGAGATCGCCGTACAGGATCTCGGGGTTGCCTTTCTTGAGCCCCTCGTGAATGGCGGGTCCAACGCGATCACGGTGGCCTTTCGCGATGGCGAATTTGACAATCATGGCGTAGACGGCGTCCGGATCTGTTTTGAGCTGGCCAAGAAGCGCGGGATTGACAGGCATCGTGACACCGCCGCCGACAGGAACGATCGCGGAGAGAAGATAGCCGTAATGAATGGCGAAGGTGAGACTGATGGCCGCCCCGAGGGAATGGCCGATCAGAACAGGCGGCCTTGTGATTCCGAGACCGCCGATCATCTTCTTCACCCACTCGACGTAGGTCATCACGTCGCGCTCTCCCTTTCCGCCGGAGAGGCCATGACCGGGCAGGTTCACCGCGGCGATATTGAAATCGCTCTGAAGGCTTTTATACTGACTTTCCCAGAGCGTGTGCTCCCCGCCGGAACCGTGGATGAATACGAGGTACTTTCGTCCCGGAACGAAGCCCCCGTCGTTCACCCAGCAGGCGATCTGCGTCCCGTCAATCACTATCTCTTTAATCATAAAAACACCTGTTGCCTATGGCACGAAGTGCCATCGGCAATTATGAATTTTGAGTTTTGAATTTTGAATTTCTCAAGTTTGTTTCGTCTTTTGGATCTTGCTCACCCCCCACCATTATTCACTCTTCATTATCTTTATTATTCACAATTCACAACTTGTATGTTAAATTCCTGGCTCAAAGTTTAAAGTTTATGCTAAACGCTCATCCATCAGGCGGTTCACGTCGTGGTAGACCGTACCACAACAGGGTTCAAA
>Ga0209610_1001651_pt1 | contig 11414 bp, 7 predicted proteins | sample LakKivw275mmetaG_FD_184137 | JGI IMG/M metagenome (GOLD analysis project Ga0209610, IMG submission 184137) | Anoxic lake water microbial communities from Lake Kivu, Rwanda to study Microbial Dark Matter (Phase II) - Lake Kivu water 275m metaG... | ecosystem: Environmental > Aquatic > Freshwater >...
GTTTAATCATTTGAATCCGAGCCGCCAGACCTGACCGGTTGTTGATAAGTTTTAAGTACTTTTAACAGCTTCTTGCGATTAAGATTGCCAAAAATTTTGCCATTAATACTAATCACCGGTGCTAAACTACAGCAACCTAAACAGGCGACAGTTTTGAGGGTAAATAAGCCCTGTGAATCGGTTTCGCCATGATGAATATCCAATTCATCGGCAATCCAGGTTGCAATTAATTTTGAGCCTTTGATATGGCAGGCAGTCCCATCGCAAATCGAGATTATATATTTGCCGGGTCTGGTGCGTCGGAATTGGGTGTAAAAAGAGAGCACACCCTCGACTTCCACCGGCGGAATAGATAAATACTCGGCGATTTCTCGAATGTTCTGATCGGAAAGATAGCCTTCCTTTTCCTGGATAAGCTGCAAAGCTCGAATTAAGTTACTGCAATCTCGATCTAATTTTGCTAATATATTTTTTCCCGACGACAAATTGATCCTTAATTTTAAATCATATTGGGATTAAATTAAATGTATTCTGATTAGTTCCGCGAACGAGTCCAATCTTTTATCAAAAAATTGCCCAAATTTAAGGTTCATTTCAGCCATTTGGAACTGGAAATATTAACTTCTTATTAAATCGGTGAATTATAATTTTTAAAATATGGTTGTTAATTTCTTATTATTTGGAAAAATGCTGGCTCTGATTACCTGAAAAGATATTAGCCTTGATTTATGATAGAAGAATTAATTCACTTATCAGAGAAATTGATGATATTGGTCGGAAACCTTTTACAAAAAAGCTGTACATGGTACTTTTTTTGCTAAATAGAATGGTTGATTTTGAATGTCATGAAACCATTGAAATAGTAAAGTAGGAGAATATATGCAGTACGCTTCGGTTGATGAGTTTATGCAGTTGGTAATTGCCAAGAATCCGGGTGAACAGGAATTTCATCAAGCAGTCAAAGAGGTGGTTGAATTTCTCTGGGATTTTTTACGAGAAAATCCGGTATATGGTCATTATAAAATCCTGGAACGACTGGTGGAACCCGAGCGGGTCATTATGTTCCGCGTCCCCTGGCGGGATGATCGGGGTGAGATCCAGGTAAATCGCGGGTATCGGATTGAATTCAATTCGGCAATTGGACCGTACAAGGGCGGTCTGCGCTTTCACCCTTCGGTCAATCTCAGTATCCTGAAATTTCTGGGTTTCGAGCAGATTTTCAAGAACAGTCTGACTACCCTGCCGATGGGCGGTGCGAAAGGCGGATCGGATTTTAATCCCAAAGGTAAATCCGAGAATGAAATTATGAGTTTTTGTCAATCTTTTATGACCGAGCTCTTTCGCTATATCGGTCCGAATATTGATGTTCCTGCCGGTGATATCGGAGTTGGTGCTCGTGAAATTGGTTATCTGTTTGGTCAGTATAAGCGGTTGCAGAATGAGTTTAGTGGAGTTTTGACTGGCAAGGGGCTCAATTGGGGTGGTAGTTTAGTTCGACCCGAAGCGACCGGCTTCGGCTGTGTCTATTTTACCCAGGAAATGCTGGCGACTCGAAATGAAACCATCAAAGGAAAACGAGTAGCCATTTCCGGTTTTGGGAATGTCGCCTGGGGTGCGGCGCTGAAAGTCACCGAACTGGGCGGCAAGGTTGTTACATTATCTGGTCCTGACGGATATGTTTATGATCCCAGTGGAATAAAGGGCGAAAAGATCGCCTATATGTTAGAACTGCGTGCCAGTAATAATGATGTAGTTGCTCCCTATGCCGAGAAATATCCTGCGGCTGGGTTTATTCCGGGAAAACGCCCTTGGGAAGTCGAGGTTGATATTGCTTTACCCTGCGCGACTCAGAATGAGTTAGATGAAACCGATGCCAAGAATTTAGTGCGGAATAAATGCATCTGTGTCTGTGAAGGTGCCAACATGCCCTGTACCCCTGAAGCGATCGCGGTTTTCCGGCAAAATAAATTACTTTATGCACCCGGTAAGGCTGCGAATGCCGGTGGGGTAGCCGTTTCCGGACTCGAGATGGCTCAGAATAGTATGCGCCTTGGCTGGAATCGGGAAGAGGTTGATAATAGACTGCACCAGATAATGAAAAATATTCACCAGACCTGCGTCAAATACGGTCATGAAGGTGATTATATCAATTACGTCAAGGGCGCAAATATCGGCGGATTTATCAAAGTTGCCGATGCGATGATTGATCAGGGCTGTGTTTAGTATTTTAGGTTGATTGAATTCGAATCAGATTGACCGTTTTTATAAATCGCGGCTATCCCGTGTTTGCCATCCATTTTAACTAAAAGTTTCTGTTTAGTGCGAGCGTGGGTAACATAGTGGGTTTTTTCGATAATTGGCTGAGTGGCTAACCATTCCCAGTCTATAAAATCGGTGTTCGAATTATGCGATACCATGAAGTAGCCGATCTGAGTTGCGATGATGTTATGAAAGAAGTGGGTACCTTGAGAGGGATCAATGTTGAAATCCGGTGTACCTACTTCGATAATTACTTTCGCATAGTTGATTTGGAAAAAGCGCACGGGGATTCCTAAAAAACGGTCCTGTGAACCCCAGCGCCCGGGTCCGATGAGAACATAGTTGGTGTTATTCTTTTTCAGCTTTTCATTGAAATAAGCGATTTCTGCGGCAATTGTAATTGTTTCAGTCTTATCGAATGTCGTTAGGTCGGTATAGATAATATCCCTGATTTCAGTAACGATGCCATTTCCCATTCCTTTTTCGGTATAAAGGAAGAATTTGTTTTTATGATCTCGTTCAATAGTTAAGTCAATATTTTTCTGCCCGATTGCCAGAGGCCGAATTTGCAGGATATAAAAGGTCGGAAGAATATTCTGATCCGGCACATGCGATAAATTAACAGCAAACTCGACTTCAACCGGCATTCCCATCGCCTTCTCCCCAATGTCTAACAATTCGACAATAATGTCAGCCAGGGGAAAAGTGTTGTATTTTAAAATATTGGCAAAGTTAGCAATCCGAATTCCTGCATGGTGCAGTCCGGAGTAAAGCCGATTTTCGTTATGATCCCAGATGCTGAAAATGTCTGTTAATGAGGCATTCGAGTTCAATTCCTGGATATTAATTTTCCTGAGGGTAGTATCTACACCTTGCAGTAAGTCAAAATCTTGATAATTTAGCGCGATGGCATACAGGTCTTTTTGGGAGATGTTTAGAAGATTGTCCGGCTGCACCAGTTCTATTTGGGGATATTTCGGACAAAAGCGGAAGTGTTTTTCGCCTTCGACAACAGCTTTACCTAATCCGACCACAATTGAGGCAATTCCATCTTCATTATTAAGGTTGGCAATCGGATAAAAATTATAAGACTGGCAGATACCAGAGAGATGCGGGAGAAAGTTAGTATCAAATTGTGAACCGACGAATTGCTGAATAATAACCGCCATTTTTTCCTCTTCCAATTGATGATTCAGCCCCTCGATATAAGTGCGGGCGCCTTTGAGGAAAACCGAAGCATAGACTAACTTTATTGCCGATAGTAATTGGGTCAAACGAACCTGGGGATCGGGATGATTATTCGGAAGCATGTAAGTACGGTAAATGCCGGCGAATGGTTCGGAAAAGGAATCCTCTAACAATCCGGAAGAACGTACGGCTAAGGGATAGGTTATATTATCAATATAAACCTGCAAACGTTCGGTCAATTCTTTGGTTAAATTTCCGGTAATAAAGATATGTTCTATTTCGGCATCAGTCAGCGATTCGGAAAAGTGCTCGTTGATTTTGTTAGAACGAATAAAATCATCGAATTCGTTGGTACCAATAATCAGGGTGTTAGGGATGGTAATGTTCACATTGGGGAATCGTTTTTGAAATTCCATACTGATTAAGAGGGCGTTTAAAAATGCTAATCCGCGACCTTTTCCACCCAAAGAACCCTCGGTAAGTCGAATAATTCCGGAAGGATCAGACAGATTAGACGGGTGGAAGTTGATGATCTTGCCCTGGGATCGGTTTCGGCGGACGTGATGTAGGAGATTTTCGAGATGCTCGCGCATATTTTCAGTACTCCCAAAGTCCTGCAGTGTCAGTAAGCGCAGTGATTTTGCGGTTTGGGTTTCACCGCGAGCCATTAGCCAGGCGGAAAAGTGGTTACGTTTACTATGATAAATGAGTGATTCGCTCGGAATATCTTTTAATTTCTCTTCGAATTCGGCTAAGGTCCTGGCGCGGGCAATTTCACTGCCTGATTCGTTCCGGAAAATAAAATCTCCAAAGCCGATGTTGGTTAGCATGAACTGGCGGAACTGCTGCAACAGGTTTTTCGAATATTTGTCAATGAAGATTGTTTTGATTTTGTCGGCTTCGGTGCGGTTAGCCGAGTCCGCGGACATCAAAATTGTCGGAATATCGTAGATATTTTCCTTAACCTTGGAAATCAGCTTAATCCCTGCCTGGGGGTCAATTTTATGGTTGCGTTCGTAGGCAATATCGGAAATGACAGCGATAATATATTCATTATATTGCTCATATATATCCAGAGCTTTCTCGTAATCATGGGCTAAGATCACCTTTGGGCGGGCGCGCATTCGCAGACGCTTGTTGATGTCATTCAATTCTTCCCTGATTAATATTTGAGTCTGTTTGACGATTTCTTCATACAGTAAGGGGAGAAGCAGTGAGTAGTAAGGAATCGAATCCTCGACTAAAAGAATTACTCTGACCAGACCGTGTTTAGTGTCATAATCTAAATTCCGCTTGTCTTCAATGGATTTAACCATCGCCAGAAATATTTTGGAATCGCCATTCCAGAGAAAAATATCGTCGAAATATGGTAACATCTCCTTGTAATTTTTCAGTAGATTTAGATCCGAATGGGTATTTAAAAGGAGTAGAATTGGTAGCGATGGATACTTCTGCTTGATTTTTTTGGCTGTTTCAAAAGCGGTGAATCTCCCCAGATGCAGCAGCGAAATTACTAAGTCGAATTCTTTAGTCTGGAGTAATTTCAAGGCTTCCTCACCGCTGGGAACACTGGTGATCATCGGCGCGGTACTCAGGTTTAGCTGCCGATATTCGCCATAAATCTGTTCCGATAACCGCCCATCTTGTTCTAAAATATAGGCATCATAGAAGGTGGCGATTAACAGAATCTCTTTCACTTTGTTTTTCATCAGATAGTGAAAGCAATCTTCGCCGTATTTGAATTTGTTATAATAATTTATCAGGTCGTTAGTTTCCATTTCGTTTCCGGTATCCTGATCAAATTTAGCGGAATATTGATTAAATGAGAAGTAGTTAGTTAATCTTTTGGTAGAGTGATTTAACCGCAAAGGCGTAGAAATTACGCAAAGAGCGTGAAAATTTTTTATTGATTTATCGCAGGAGTTTAAAATTTTGTGCCGCTACTCGGGATTCCGGTCATTTCGATCCCGCCCTGGCGGGAGAGAAATCGCATTAATTAGACATGGAAGAACACAGAGGTCTCACGCCAGCCTGCCCCACACTGTGAGTAATTAGTATTTGGAGTGCGCCAAAAGCAATGGCGTTCCGCAGGAACTCCGTCGGAGCATTTCCGAACGAAGTGAGGAAAGACTCTGCGAACTACGTTCGCAAGCTTCAACACTGTTGAAGCAATCCGAAATACAGATCAGTATTTACACTATTAAACGTATAGGAGTACAGAGATATTTTTACGAATAGACTGAAGCGATTTCTCGTCTCCCGATAAGATCAGGATTCCTCGGAATGACGATGATTTAATCCTTCCGAAGGTCGAGCAGATAAATCAATCTCAGGCGGTGAATTATGTTGAGACCTTCGGAAGGTTTTATTTGTGCCCCTATCAGATTTAGAGTCATTCCGATTCCGACCTAGTTGGGTCAGATCGGAGAGGAATCGCTTTTGACAAAGTTGTCCTAATCTGCCCCGATTTAATCAGGGAATTGAAATGACGATTAATAATGAAGTTGTGGTGATAAAAAGCGAAGGGCACAAAGTTTTGTGCCCTTCTACCCATATCAATTGTAATTGATGAAATGACGTAACAGCACGGTGTGCCGTGCCACTGCTCCTATACCCAGCCCCTGAGTTTCATGGCTTCGACAACTCGTCCTACTGCGACCACATAGGCGGCTTCCCGCATCGAAATTTGATAGCGTTTGGAAGTATTCAAAACAGTATAATAGGCGGCGGTCATTTTTCTATCGAGAGCCTCCTGAATCTGGGTTTCATCCCAATAATAGATATATGAATTTTGAACCATTTCAAAATAAGAAACGGTAACACCTCCGGCATTGCATAAGAAGTCGGGAATGACATGGACTTTATTTTTATATAAAATATCGTCAGCGTCGGGAGTGGTTGGTCCGTTGGCTAACTCAGCAATTATTTTTGCCTTGATTTGGGCGGCATTCTTTTTGGTAATGACCTCCTCTAATGCCGACGGAATGAGAATGTCAACTTTAAGTTCCAGGAGTTCTTCGTTAGAAATACTTTTTGTGTTCGACAAGTTGATCACTGAGCCGGTGCGTTTTTTATGTTCAAGAACGAGTTCGGGATCTAATCCGCGTTCGCTGTAGATTCCACCCTTGCTATCGCTGATTGCTACGATTTTACTACCAAATACCGCTTTGACTAAATGCGCCGCATGATAACCGGCATTCCCATAACCCTGGATGGCAAAAGTTGCCTTGTCTAAATTGATATCGAATTCCTTAACGGCTTCGCGAATAGTCGAAATACCACCTCGGGCGGTAGCATCTCCTCTTCCATAAGAACCGCCAATTGGGATGGGCTTTCCGGTGATTACACCAAACTTATTTTCTCCGGCAATTTTGGAATATTCATCCATCATCCAGGCCATGACCTGAGGCGTAGTATAAACATCCGGAGCGGGAACGTCTTTTTCCGGGCCAATGAAATTATAGATACTCCGAATATAGGCTCGACTTAACCTTTCTAATTCACCATAAGAAAGTTCTTTGGGATTACAGATAATCCCGCCTTTGGCGCCACCCAGAGGAAGATCCATCAAAGCACACTTCCAGGTCATCCAGGCGGCTAATGCCCGGACGGTATCAATTGTTTCATCGGGATGGAATCGGAGTCCCCCTTTGGTTGGTCCCTTGGCATCATTATATTGTACTCGAAATCCCCGAAAAGTGCGCACTACTCCGTTATCCATGCGGACCGGCAGCGAAACATGAATCTCCCGCATCGGATGCCGCAGGATTTCTTGAATATTGAAATCTAAATTTAAGGTCTTTGCACAACGGTCCAGTTGCATTTGAGCGATTTTGAACAGATTAGATTTTACCATTGGTTTTTCTCCTTTTCAATATTAAGGGATTGGATAGAACATGAAGGTATTCGACATAATCAATGGATTACCTTAAAAATTTTTGTAGCCATAATCACGTATCGAGATGCTATTTATTTAAAATGATGCTTATTATAAAACTGCGTAATCTATAAGATTTTCAGATCATATACCAAATATTTTTTATAGCTATCGCTAAAATTTATTTATTAGCAATAGTCGTAAATCTCGAATGTTTACTTCAAGAATTGTGCGTGTTAAGGACTGATTTGGATTATAGGAAGTTTTATATTTTAATGGGGGGGCGATTTTCGATTGAACAAGCTTTTTCCATCCGGAACTGACTTACAGAACGGAAGAAATAGAATTGCTATTGCTTATTTGATGACGTTTTCAACGTAGCTGGAATAAGCATTGCTGCTGGCAGTAGTCGGCTGTCCTTGCGGATTATCCTGAATCGTGAGTAGGTAAGCTCCGCCAAGAAGACTGATGCAAAAACAGACAATGTCAAAAAATTTTAAATGGCTTTTCATGGTTATCGCTCTTTCCTAATCATTTTTAAATAAACTGCAAATTAGACCATCTAAATGACGGATGGTTGTCAGTTCCGTGCGGATATTTTGATTGGGAATTATTGTGTGCCGGCGGTCACTCTTGGATTGCTGAGAAACTTGCCGTTTAATATGGTTTTGGTATTGGTAAAGATTGCACCTGCCTGCTGCATTGCAGCCATGGCTCTTTGACCATCGTCCGGCTTGACATTAACTGCGTTAATAGCATCAGTAACTAAAAAAACAGTTTTACTAAGTCTCCACAATCCCCGGACAGCTGCCAGAACGCAGTAGTCGGTCGCGACTCCAAAAACAATAATTGGATCAAAGGGAGCAATGAGCTTGGCAAGATTGGGATTATCAAAAACATCGAAACTTTGCTTCTGGAAATATAATTCGTGAGGATGCTTTTGGAATTTAGTCAATTCGGTAGTTGAATAGAGACGATTCTCTACCCAGATCGGATTAAGAGGAGTAGTTTCCCGGATTTTTTGCTGACCGACCTCACCTAACATACAATGATTGGGGAAAGGACCCTGATTTTGAATTAGTTCCGGATCACTTGCCAGATGGGCATCCACCGAACCCCAAACCGGGATCTTCGATCGTCGGGCATATTCGATGAGGGCTTTGAAATTAGGTTTTAAGGTCTCCGCTCCGGGAACATAAAGTGCCCCGGTTTTCTCGATAAAATCATTCTGAGTATCGACATCAAAAAAAAGACTATTCAGATTTGTTTTCATGGTTAAAATTACAAATTGTACTGCAGAAAAATCAAGGCTTGATCAATAATTTTAATGAAAGGTTCCCAGAATACGCCCGTGATCATGACAGTGATTATATGAATAGCCGGAAACATGAGTATCTTAATAGTTCTACTTGAAATTGCTGATTCCAGAATATTATGGCGTGACACTAACATGAAAGAGACTATATAGAAAACCGGCGGTAGCATATTCAACAGGACAAGAAGTATTAAAGAATAATGCAGCGGAGATTGAGTAAGTGCTTTGATCAGCAGAAAACGGGCGGCAAATCCACCTGTTCCGGGAAAGCCCATCAGACTAAGCATGAAAATGGCACTTAAACCATTGCCGAGTCGACTGCGAACCAGAAGTAACTTTTTACATGAATAGAGACCGGAAATTGTAATTAGGGTAGAAAACGTTAAATAGATGACTGACAATAGGGAAAGTCGGGTATTAAGGGCGATTCCTAATAAGATTAATCCCGAATGGACAACCAACATATTGGCGATTAGTTCTTTCAGGCTTTTTTGATTGTGCGATCGAATATTCCCGGCAAAGCAAGTAAGTAAGGAAAAAACGACAATAATTGAAGAACTCGTAGGTAAATTAAAAATAAGATTACGCATTTCCATGAATATTCCGGTATAGGCTATTGCCGGAATGAAAATAATATTAAGACTAAGAGATCCAGGGAGTATATTGCTGATTTTGGATTGTGTGAGCTGGAAGGGAAAAATCCCAAGTACCAATCCAAAACTAACAATGATCGTCAGCATCAGGAAGGATAAAATGAACGGTTTTTCGATAAATATGAGCAGTTGCGGTGGAATGATTTCAAAGCAGAGTGAACCACTAAGGGCAAATATCAGGCAGGATGCAAGAAGGAAAATTGCGAAATTTAGTAGAATGTTAAGGATGTGTTTTTGGATTACTCTTGCGGTTAGAGGTGATCCAGGAAATGAAAAGATCAGCGAAATGGTAGCGGCACCGATTAATCCTATGGCTAATAGGAGGGTGATTAGATTATTCGCCGCGAGTAACAAGGTGGCACCCAGAACGATGACCATTTTTTGAAATTGGTTAGAAGAATCAGAAGGTTCTGAAATAGGATTAGGTCTAAGAAATTCGGTGATATAAAATAGTAGAGATGCGAGAAGTAGCATGAATTTAAAGAGATAGCGCGTCGGGCTGGTCTTGATAAAATGGGAAAAAAGAGCGTGGGGTGGATCGTAAAGAAAATAGATGGTTGTCATTAAACTGAGGATGATTCCGCTGCCAATAATCCAGTGATTCAAGCGCCTTATTTTAAGGTTGGCTATTTCGTCGGTAATGAATAAGAAAAATGCTATCAGGCTTAATGACAGTTCCGGGATGAAATATTGCAGGCTTGTCAGGTTATTCATGAATGAGTCAAATTATACCTAAAATCTCGATCATGTGTTTGACACTTGCGGCAGGTATTGTTAAATAAGATGCCGGGAAAATTCCGATGAGAATCAAGATAAACAAGAGAATGCCAACGACGATAAAATGATTTCCAATTGCCGGATCCTGCGCTTCAAATTGAATCTGATTTTTTTGGAGAATGCGATCCCGAATAATCTGGAAGAAAACGATGGTGATTAATAGTTGACCTGCAAAAGCAATAATGGCTAATATTCGGGTTGGAATCGCTTGAAATAGTCCGAGATAGCTAATATAATAGGCGGCAAATCCAAAGAATCCCGGAATCCCAATGCCAGCCATAATGATTAATAAAAAAATCAAAGAAATGGTCCATTTTGTTAGGGCAGTATTATTTTTAGGAGTAGTTTTACCGACAGAGTTTGAAGGGAGGATCTGGGGCAATAAAATTAGCAGTGGGATAGTCAAACCGTAAGCCGTTACCAATGCCATGGTTCCACTTAGACTACTGAAGACCGCCGTGGCTTGATTGTGATTAATCAGGATTACGGCTGAAATGCTTAAGAGAATGTTGCTAGTATAGTACCCATTGATATAGCTGATTTTTACTTTGTAAGCTGGATAGCTGAAGCTGCAGATTGCAAAATAGAGAATGCTGATAATTGCCAGAATTCCGAGGATAATTCCCAGTTTGAGCGTGGCAGTAGGAAATAACGGGAAAACTAACCGTAAAATACCATAGACACCAACTTTGGTGAATAACGTCATGAACAAAATATTCACCGGTAGATTGGATTCGAGTATTGTATGGGTAAACCAGAAATGAAAAGGAAAAATCGGCAACATCAGGAGAAAGCCAAGTAAAAAGATGAGGAACCCGATCGTTTGGATATTCTGGGGCAATTTAAGACTCTGTACGAGACTCAACAGGTTAAATGTAAGTGGACTGGATTGCGTAGTAATCAGCAGAGTCCCAATGAGTAGCAGACAGAAACTACTGATGGCAATTACTCCGAAAATAAACGAGGAATTACGATTAGTATTTATTGAGAATAAGGTGAGCAGGAAGAAGGTGGAAAATAAGAGGATGCCCAGAAATGAAAGGAATAAAAATAAGTCGAAGGCACAGAGTAAACCGTTTAGACCAATATCGAAAAATAATAAAAGCACATAGAACGTTTTGGGCAATGAGTTTGACTGCCAGGTTAGTAGCAGGGTAATAAACAGAATTAAGTTTGTTAGCATTACAAAGGGCAGATTAATGCCGTCTAAACCGATGAAAAAATTGATCGCAAATACATTAACCCAGGTATAATTGTCAACAAATTGCAATAGAGGTGTGGATTTATCAAAAAGAGACAAACACTGAAATGTCAGCCATAATTGTAATCCGATGACAACGGCGGT
>Ga0209610_1001652_pt1 | contig 11413 bp, 7 predicted proteins | sample LakKivw275mmetaG_FD_184137 | JGI IMG/M metagenome (GOLD analysis project Ga0209610, IMG submission 184137) | Anoxic lake water microbial communities from Lake Kivu, Rwanda to study Microbial Dark Matter (Phase II) - Lake Kivu water 275m metaG... | ecosystem: Environmental > Aquatic > Freshwater >...
GTCCGGTTCCTGAGGCTCAGGGCCAGGCACCAGACGAAGTTCGTGGTGAACCCGCCAAACAGGGCGACGATCATGACCGGGAAGTTCTGGAAAAGCGGCCGGGCCCCGCTCCGGATAGCCGCCTCGGCGATGGGTTTCCCCGCCGCGAACGCGAAGGCCATACATGAGCTCATGATCCCGGCGAACACGGCCACCCAGGCGCCTTTGACGAAGCTGAACTCGGCGATGGACGCCTTTTTCTCCGCGTCCGAAAGCTCCTTCTCCTTGCGCATCCCGGCCCGGCCGCACATGGCGATCCCCGCGAGGCACACCATGATGCCGAGGATGACCACCCGGCCGGACGTCGTCGCGACGAGCCCGGCGATCTTGCCTTCGAAGACCGGCGGGACGAGCGTCCCGAAGACGGCGCAGAAGCCGAGCGAAAGGGCCATTCCCAGCGACAAGCCGAGGTAGCGCATGCTCAGCCCGAAGGTCAGGCCGCCGACGCCCCACATCACGCCGAAGAGGTAGGTCCACAGCAGCGTCTTGGAGGAAGCCGACCTCAGCACGCCCAGGACATCGGGGCACGTCAGCGTCCCCACGATCCAGGGCACGATGATCCAGCTGAAGAACCCGCCGACGAGCCAGTAGGTCTCCCAGGCCCAGCCGCGGACCTTCTTATAAGGGATGTAGAACGACCCGGCGGCGAACCCGCCCAGGGCATGCAGGAAGACACCCAGGAAGGGATCGGGACTCATGACGCCTCCACGAGTCCCGGACTATATCGCCTGCCGCCAGGCGAAGTCAACGGTTGTGCCGGCGCTGCAGCCACCGCAAAAGTGCGTCAAAGCACGTCAAAGCGCGACATTCGGGGCCTGCCCCTTGACGACCTTAATGATGATGCAGATAGAGAAGAGAGAGGGCGAGAGAGCCCTCTGGAGGGAAATGTTCATAAGACGGTACTCGTCGGGACGTTCCTCTGAACGTTCCTTTGAGAGAGGGGGGAGTCCCCACGAAAAGCATAAAACTCAGGAGGCCAAGATCATGAAGAAGTGGGTCGTTCTTTTTATGGGGGTCGGTCTGGTGTTCTCAGCCGGGGCCATCTCCCCGCGACCGGCGGGGCAGGCCCCTTCCGGTTCGTTCCAAGCTTTGGGATGCCCGGACCCGGACTATTTCTACAGCTCAGCCTATGACGTTTCCTTGGACGGGACTACGGTCGTCGGCAATACCGGTCAATTTGGCTTCGTCTGGAAGGAATCCACGGGCAGCGTGGTCCTGCCGGGCGTCCTCGGCATCGTCAGTTCGGCCGCCGAAGGGGTCTCCTCCGACGGAATGATCGTTGCCGGAAGCGTTTACACCACCCCGTCCATTCCGCAGGGCCAAGAGGCTTGCCGATGGACGCTGGTCGAGGGGCTGTGGGTCCCGGAAACGCTGGGCGACTTGGCCGGCGGTGAATACCGCAGCTACGCCCGCAGCATGAGTCCCGACGGGAATGTGATCGTGGGACGCGCCGGCTCGACCTTGGGCGCGGAGGCCTGCCTTTGGACGCTCACAGAAGGGACGTGGGTCCTGAAGGGATTGGGCGACATGGCGGGCGGCAGATATGAAAGCGAGGCGTTCGGTTGTTCCGCAAACGGCTCCGTTGTGATCGGCAGGGGTTCCGCCAAGGTTGGATATAGGGCGTTCCGGTGGACCTCCGCCACGGGCATGAAAGACCTGGGAGTCGTGGGCAAACGGAAGTACAGCGCGGCTTGGGGCTGTTCCGCGGACGGATCGGTCGTTGTCGGCGAGACGGCCTCCAGCAGCCGGGACGAAGTGGCCTTCCGATGGACGGCCGCCACCGGAATGGTCAGCCTGGGCGTCTTGCCCGGAGGAAAAGTCAGCGAGGCGGATGCCGTTTCTCCGGACGGATCTATCGTGGTTGGCGGGAGTTCGACCCGGAACGACGGCATGCGCGCGTTTATCTGGGATGCGGCGAACGGCATGCGCCGCGTCGAAGACGTTCTGGCGGCCCACAATGTCTTCCCCCCTGCGGGTTGGAAGCTCCTTTACGCCAACGGGATCGCCACACCCATGCCGGGGACGATTGTCCTCGTCGGGCTCGGCATCGATCCGGCCGGCCAAACAGAGGCCTGGAGAGCCGTCATCGAGAACTGATCCCGTTCGGGGCAGGCTTGATATCGGGCCGGCAGAAGTCCGGCCTAGGGAAAGCGAAGACTCCGGGGTCTGCCGATCATTTGGCGTGGGCCGGCCTCGAGGCTGCCGGCCCCGCTTCCAAGACGGCGAGCCTCGCCCGAGCGTCCTCGACCTCGGCCGCGAACATCGGATCCGCGTCCCTCCGAAGGGCGAGGAATTTCCTCAGGCATTCCAGGGCCGCGGCCCTCTCGGCCTCCTCCCGGTCTTTCGCCCACCGGGCGGCCGGAAGGCTTTGGCCGTAGGTCCGTCCTATCAAATAGGCGCATCTCGCATAAATGTCGCCCGCGCCCAATTTCTGGGTCCAGGTGAAGGGGACCTTCCGGTACATCTCGAGGGCCGTCTCGAATCGCCCCGTTCGCTCGTAACTTTCAGCCAAGGAGAAATAATAGCGGCTGCTGTCGATATCGAGATCGTGGCCGTAAGGAGACGGAAGGAGGTTCATGGCTTTCCAAAAATAGTCGATAGCCTGGTCGTCACGCCCCAGCCGGGTTTCCCTTTCGCCGAGAAGATGATAGTAGGCCCTCATGAGCTTGGGGAATTGGGCGTCTTCGACGGACTTCTTGACCTCCTCGGCGAGCTTCTCGAAATCCTCCATTCTCCCCATATCCAGCAGGATGAGGCCCTTCAGGTGAAGGGGCCTGAGCCCGAAAAGACCATTGAGGGGAGAGAGGCGGCAGGCTTCGTCCGCTTCGGCGAGGGCGCCATTCAGGTCGCCCGAGAGGCGCAGGATGGCGGCCCGGATCAGGCGGGATTGGGACTTGATGAAGTTGTCCTCGAGCCCTTCGGCTTGGAGGCTGGCCGACTTCGCCTCCGCATCGGCTTCAGCCAGCCGTCCTTCGGTCATCAGAAGCCGGGCCAGATAGAGGCGACCCTCGACTTGTTCGCTCGGAGAGCCCTTCTCGATCATGGCCCGGATTTCACGTTCGGCGCCCGGAAAATCGTCCTGGGCGATAAAGATGGGGGCGCGGGTGTATTGCACGAGGTAGCGGGGCGTCTGCATTCCGGAACGAAGATGGTCGTTGAAAGCCATGGCCTCGTCGAAACGGCCCCGGGCGAGGGCGAGGAGTTCTTGGTCATAGAGAGACGAGCGGGGATGGGTCTGTCGAAAGGCTGCCCAAGTCATCTCGGCCCGGTCGAGGTCGCCGGTGCGCATGTAAGAATTGGCGAGGAGCCGGACGTTCCGCGGGTCCTCCTTCATGACCGGCTTCTCGAGAAAGCCGATGAGCAGCGGATAGTCCTCGAGGTCCCAATAGATCTGGGCCAATTGGAGGGCGATGATCGCGTTGTCCCTCATCAAGCCGAGAAGCCGTTTGAATTCGGCCATGGCCCGGGGGATATCCCGATGAAAACCGAGATAGAAGGCACTGGCCATATTGCTTCGGTTCCAGAGGTTCAGCCGGTCGGAGTATTCGAAGGCCTTGCTGCCCGCTCGCTCGGCCTCCTTCTGCGCCCAGTCATAATCGCAGCAGTTCGTCAGTGCCGAAGTCACCATGAAAAGACGGAAATAAGCCTCGGCGAACTCGGGATCGATCTTGAGCGCTTGCTGGTAAGCCTCGACGGCCTCGGCCCCCTTGCCCTCGCTATCGAAGCGGATCCCTTGGCAATAGAAGGCCAGGGCCTCGAGAGACCCGGTCGCGATCCGGTTGACGGCGTCATCGACGTCCCGAGAGACGAGCTTCGCCGGCATGGACAGTTTGATCTTGATGGCCCGCGTGAGTTCGTCGACCGAGGCGAAGAGTTCTTCTTCGCCGCGCGCGATCGAGCGGAACGTGTGTACAGGTTCAGCGGTTTTGCGATCGTCAAGAAAGACGTCGACGATGATGTCTTTGCCCGGTCGGACGAGACTCCCCGTGACCAGGAATTCCCCGCCCACGGCAGGGGCGATCCGCTTCAGGTCGTCGGCCGAGAACTTCTTCGCCTCCGCCAGGCCGAGCGTCTTGAGCAGGCCGAGGTTGTCCGAAAGCTGCGTGCAGGAAGCATAACGCGATTGGACGAAATCCAAGCTCAGGAGTTGCGGCAGGGCCGTCGTCCACAGCCCCAGGCTTCCGTCGCTCGAAGCATCCTCGAAGGGCAGGATGGCTAAGCTCGGCACGTTGAGGGTCGTCGGGGGAGGCTCGACCCTCGGGATCCATCGCCAGGCCAGGAACCCGGCGGCCGCGAGCGCCAGGGTGGCTCCGGCCGCGAAGATCCAACGATACTTTTGTCCGGACCGTGGCGGGGCCGCGCCTGCCTCGGGGGCCTCGGCATGATGGAGTTTTTCGGCGATCCAGGCATCGAGCTCGTCGGGATCGGCGAAGACTCGGGCGCTCGGCGTTCCGTCCAGGCGGTGGATGGGGAGGCCGAGCTCGACCTCCCAGCGCTGGCAGGTCTTGACGGACCGCTGGAGATAAGAAGAGATCTCCTTCCACGATTCGAGGCGAGGCCGCCCTTCCATCCGTTCCCCCGACGTCAGGGCATCTTGCTGTTTCTGCCCGCGCTTATACTAGACCCGCGGCCGGGCGGCTGTCAATCAGAGATATTTAAGGACTTCCCCCATTTTTTCTAGGGATAGAAGAGTTTCGGTTGGATGAGCGGCTGGTCCTGAAGCTCGAAGACGCGCTTCAGTCCCTGGGTCTGACCGTAGAGATATTGACGGATCCCGTCGGCCAGGGCATACATCCGGAAGTCGGGGATGCCGAAGATCCGCTTCGAGGCCCGGAGCACATGGCCGGCCAGGACCCGCAACTTCATCCGCAGGCCCAGGTAGACGGCCGCGAAGTACGCCGCCGCGGTCACCAGCGCCATCAGGGCTTGAAGCCGGTGATAGGTCAGGCAGCGCATGTCCTCTAGCCGGTAACTCTGCTTGACGAAGCGGATGACCTCCTCGATCCTCCAGCGGGTGATGTAGGACTGAACCACATGCCAGATCGACTTGCGGCTCCGCCGGACCGGGAGGTTGGTCAGGATCATCAGAGGCTCCTCGCCGAAGCCCTTGACCACGACCAGGGTCAGCTCTTCGCGCCGGTCGGGAAGTCGCACCTTGCGCAGGCCACAAGCGAGGTGGACCTGCCGTTCCTGGCCAGCCTCTTCCTTGACCATGGTCTCGTGGAACAGCATCGGACAGCTGCGGGCCAAGTCCAGAGCTGAGGCGATCCCTTGGGCCGTCCTGAGGCCCCGGTCAGCCCGCACCCGGATGAAGAACCGATGCTTCTCAGATAGAAGATATTTAAAGAGATAGCCGCGGTCGCCACCCCGATCCATGACCCAGATGCCACGATGACCCACAACCTCTGCCACCTCGCCGACCGCCTCCCGGATCTCGATGTTCTCCGATTCATGCCCTTCGACGACATGGGAGAACAGCCGCCCGTAAAGGGGCACCAACTTGGTCCCCTTCGTGTTCGACCCCATGATCGAGAGCGTCCAGTAGCCCCAAGCGAGCTCCTTCTCAGAGCCGTCCCGTACCCGGCCCAGGTTCTCCATCTTCTCGGCATACTTCTTGGTCACGTCCGAGAGATCCAGGACGAGAAGTGTGTCGTCCTCAATCCGCCCCGAGGCCTGTTCGATCAGCCGGCGCTGGAGCCGTCGCTCCAGGTCCCTTCGGCCCAACTGACGGGATAACCTTTCCTCGGTCTTCTTCAGCGAGATCCGCTCGCCCAGGGCCCGGCCCACTTCCGTCAGCCTGACCGAGCCACGGGCCTGGATGCCGAAGATCATCTCGGCCACGAACCGTCGCGTCACCTTCGGCAGCCCCGCCGAAAGTTCCCCCGAAAATCGGACCATCTGCTCTCGCAATTTTTGGGCCGTTTTGGCAAAATACATATGGGGTCTCCTCCTTCATACGCAAGTATGCGAGTTGCTCAGACTCGGCATGGGAGAGGCCCCATTTTACTGAAAAGTACCCCCATTTTTACGATTCCACTTGGAATCGCATACATCTGATAGGAAAAATTGAGGTTAGATAAAAAGGACCCTATTTATTGGGGGAAGTCCTGGAGATATTTCTTCAGGGCCGCGGCCAGGGCGAAAAGAAAGAAGCGGGTTCCTTGACCTGCCGCTTTCTTTTTCGTTAGCATACGGCGGAAAGGCGGCCCCATGCTGAAGAGACACCCCCGCGCTCTGGCCTTCATCTTTTTCACCGAGATGTGGGAGCGGGTCGGCTTCTACACGCTCATGGCCATCCTGGTCCTCTACATGGACAAGGTCCTGGGCTGGTCCGACGCCCGCAAGGGCGATTATTACGGCCTCTTCCTGGCCCTGTGCTATTTCGTGCCGCTGCTCGGCGGCTGGCTCGGGGACAGGATCATCGGCCAGATCCGGACCGTCCGGATCGGGGCCTTCCTCATGGCCCTCGGCTACGTCGGCCTGGCCGTGTCCGGGCCGGGCCGGGTGGCCGCCTTCTACCTCGGGCTTCTCCTCATCGGCCTCGGCACGGGCATCTTCAAGGTCAACATGGCCGTCCTCGTCGGCAACCTCTACGCCGACAAGGCCCATCTCAAGGACGCGGGCTACAACATCTTCTACATGGGCGTCAACCTCGGGGCCATGGTCGCGCCTCTCGTGGCCACGCTCAACAACGCCGTCTTCCACAGCTACAATCTCTCCTTCTGGGTCGCGGCCGTCGGGATGGTCTTCGCCCTGATCATCTTCCGGGCCGGCGAGCCCCACCTCCGCCCGTTCGACGGCAAGCTGGGCACGGGCACCTCCGCGCCGAAGGCCCCGGGAGAGGCCTCGCTCGCTGCCCCCGCTTCACCCGCCGCCGCGCGCCCGGCCGTCGACCGGCGCGAGGAGCGCCAGCGCATCGCCACTCTCGTCGGCCTGTTCCTCATCGTCATCTTCTTCTGGGTCGCCTTCTACCAGAACTTCTTCGGCCTGACCCTCTTCGCCGAGCGATCGACTGTCGTCCTCAAGTGGCTGCGGCCCGAGACCTACCAATTCTTCGAGCCCTTCTTCATCCTGGCCCTGACGCCTCTTCTCTTGACCCTCTTCAGCCGGCTCGGCCGGTCCGGCCGGGAGCCCTCGACCCCGGTCAAGATCCTGCTGGGCATGCTGATCATGAGCCTGGCCATGATGGTCATGGTCTGGGCTTCGCTCGCCGGCGGGAACGGGGACCTGAACATCATGTCGCCGGCCTGGCTCATCGGGACCTACTTCCTGGTGACCCTGGCCGAGATCCTCATCTCGCCGATGGGCCAGTCGTTCGTCTCCAAGGTCGCCCCGCCGAAGATCGCCGGGCTGATGATGGGCGGCTGGTTCGCGGCGACGGCCGCCGGGAGCTACGGCAGCGGCCTGCTCGGCAAGTCCTACAGCGGCCTGGCCCACCACCAGTATTTCCTTTTCCTCGCCGCGCTCATGATCCTGGCCGCCGTCCTTGTCGCGGTCTTTATCAAAAGGCTCAACCGCTTCGCCGCGTGACGATCGGAGGTCACTCATGTCCCTCATCCAGGAAAAGGTCAAACAGGCCGCCGGGCTGCTCAGGGAATTCGGCGTCGATTGCTGGATCACCTTCACCCGGGAGAGCGAGATCTGCGGCGACCCGACGCTCGTCTTCCTCGCCCCGGGCCACGTCACCTGGCATTCCGCCTTCATCGTCCTCGCCGACGGCCGGACCCGGGCCATCGTCGGACTCTACGACCAGAAGGGCGTCGAGGAGACCGGCGCCTACGACAAGGTCGTCGGCTTCGTCACCGGCATCAAGGAGCCGCTCCTCGAGTTCCTCAAGGAAGCGGATCCTAGATCGATCGCCATAAATTACTCCCAGGGGAGCGAGATCGCCGACGGCCTGACCCACGGCATGTACCTGACCCTCCACGGCTTTCTGGCCGAAGCCGGAATGGCCGACCGCCTGCTCCCGGCCGAGAGGATCGTCTCGGCCCTGCGCGAGCGGAAGTCGGCGGCCGAGATCGGCTGGATGAAGCAGGCCGTCCGGGCGACCGAGGAGATCTTCGGCCTCGTCGGCGCGTTCATCGCCCCCGGCCGGACCGAGAGCGAGATCGCCGCCTTCATCCTGGCCGAGGCCGCCCGCCGCGGCCTTCCGACGGCCTGGGGCCGGGCCACCTGCCCGGCCGTCTTCACCGGCCCGGACACGGCCCAGGCCCACTACTCCCCGACCGGACGGACCGTCGAACGGGGCCACGTCCTCAACATGGACTTCGGGGTCAAGATCGAAGGCTACTGTTCGGACATGCAGCGGACGTTCTACGTTCTGGCGCCGGGCGAGGCCGCCGCGCCCGAGGATGTGATGAAGGGCTTCCGGACGATCGTCCGCGCGGTCGAGGAAACGAAGCGGGCCATGCGTCCCGGCGTCGAGGGTTTCGAGATCGACGCGGTGGCCCGCTCGATCATCACCGGCGAGGGTTATGCCGAATTCCCCCACGCCCTCGGCCACCAGGTCGGCCGCTTCGCCCACGACGGCACGGCCTTGCTCGGGCCGAAGTGGGAGAAGTACGCCCAGAAGCCCTTCCAGAAACTCGAGGCGGGCATGGTCTTCACCATCGAGCCGCGCCTGACGGTCGCCGGCAAGGGCGTCGTCACCATCGAGGAGATGGTCGTCGTCACGAAGGACGGGGCCGAGTGGATGGGCCGGCCGCAAAAGGAGCTCGTCCTCGTCCGGTGAGGCGGCCATGAAGCAACGGGCCCCGGGAGCGAAGAGGCTGGCGCGCGCTCCACAAGCTCTCGATCGTGCTAGCCGGGCTGTCTCTCGCGGCGCTCATCTTCCTGTAAGCAGGACCGTTCCCGGTCCGGAATGAATTGTAAGGATCCGCATCGGCCCTTAGGCCTCGGCCCTTCAAGCCCTTCAAGCCGTTGACTCGGACGGGCGGTTGGTCTAGATTGCCGGGTGATGCTCGCACGAAGGGATCAGGCGTGTCATGTCCGGCGCACCGCGAGGCGGCAAGCCGGCGTCATTGCGTTGGTTGGCATGGCCGCCTCTTCGATCCTTTTGGCAACCGCGGCATGCTCCACCGCGCGGCCTGGCCCGCGCCCCGTCCAGCTCAGCCCCTGCGGCCGGGCTTTCGTCTTCGTCGACCGCGGCCGGCCCGCGGCCACGATCCTCATCCCCGAGACCGCGGGCGAGCCGGAGCGCCGGGCCGCCGACATCCTACGGACGTCGATCCTGAAGATGAGCGGTGTCGATCTCCCCGTCCGTGAGGCGGCGAAGCCCGGCGGCCCGGCCGTCGTGGCCATCGGCTTCGCTCCTGACAACCTCCCGCCGACGGTCGCACCGTCGCTGCGCTCGATGCGCCCCGACGGGTTCGTCATCACGACGTCAACGGGCAATCTCTATGTTTGCGGCGGGGGCGGCCGGGGCGTCGTCTACGGCGTCATCCATCTCCTCGAGAAGTATTTCGGCTGCCGCCGGTACAGCCCCACGGCTGAGGTCTTCCCCAAGAGCGACGACCTTTACGTCGGCTGCCTGCTCGAGGTCGACAACCCGGTGAACGATGTTCGCATCGTTAACGGGGAATTCGCCCTTGACCCCGACTACCGCGACTGGATGCGACTCGACGACCATCGCGCCCTCTACGGCGACGGCTATTACGTCCACACCTTCCAGCGCCTCGTTCCCTGGCAAATCCATTTCGAGGCCCATCCCGAGTACTTCGCCCTGATGAACGGGAAGCGGATCATCGACCAGCCCTGCCTCTCCCGCCCCGAGGTCTTCGACATCGTCGCGGCCAAGCTCCGCGAGGAGATGGCCGCCCAGCCCGACCGGAAGATCTGGTCGGTCAGCCAGAACGACAATTCCTCCTACTGCCAGTGCCCGGAGTGCCAAAAGGCGATCGAGGAGGAGGGCTCGCCGGCGGGGCCGATCATCCGCTTCGCGAACCGCGTCGCCGCGCTCTTCCCCGACAGGACCATCTCGACCCTGGCCTACCAGTATTCGCGCCCGGCCCCGCGCCTCACGCGGCCGCTCCCGAACGTCGAGGTCATGCTCTGCACGATCGAGCTCAACCGCAGCCGGCCGATCGCCGAGGACCCCTCGAGCCGGTCGTTCGTCCGCGATATCGAGGACTGGAGCCGCATCTGCGGCCACCTCTACCTCTGGGATTACACGGTCAATTTCTCCCACCACGTCTCCCCCTTTCCGAACCTGCACGTCCTCCAGCCGAACATCCGCTTTTTCGTCGACCACGGCGTCCGCAAGCACTTCCAGCAGACCAACACGGGCCCGGGGCACGAATGGAGCGAGCTGAAGTCCTATCTCCTGGCCCGGCTGCTCTGGAACCCGCGCGTCGATATCGAAGAGGTGATGAGCGATTTCCTCGAGGGCTATTACGGCCCGGCGGCGCCGTTCCTCCGCGAGTATATCGACGCGCTGCGCGGAGCGCTAGGGCGTTCCGGCGCCGCGCTCGATATCTACGGGCCGCCCGCGGTCCACGCCGGGGACTATCTCTCCGCGGCCGACGTCGCGGCCTACGACCGGCTCTTCGACAAGGCCGAGGCGGCCGCGGCCGGTGACCGCGAGGTCCTGACCCGCGTCCGGACGGCGCGCCTGCCCCTGATGTACGCCAAGCTCGAGATCGGCAAGGACGACATGTTCGGGCCGCGCGGCTTCTACGAGGACAAGGGCGGCCGGTTCGAACCTCGTCCGGCGATGGTCCGGCTGCTCGAGGATTTCGCGGCGCGCTCGCGGGACGGCGGCGTCCGGACGCTCAACGAATCGGGGCTCACCCCGGCCGCTTATTACGACTCGGTCAAGCGCTTCATCGACGTCCAGGTCGAGGGCAACCTGGCCTTCCGGAAGGCGGTCACGGCCGATCCCCCGCCGGCCGCGAAATACGCCCGCGGCGACCTCGCGGTCCTGACCAACGGCGTCCGCGGCGCGGCCGACTTCAAGGTCCATTGGCTCGGCTGGGAGGGGGTCGATCTCACGCTGACCCTCGACCTGGGGAAAACGGTCGCGGCGGCCCGCGAGATCACCCTCAGCACCCTGTCCGACTCCCGGAGCTGGATCCTCCATCCGGACAAGGTCGCGTGCGAGGTCTCGGCGGACGGCCTGACCTTCCGCGAGATCGGCGTCAAGGCGGTCGGCGGGGACCATCGGAACGAGGACGTCGTCCGGACCTTCTCCTGGACCGATGACCTGACCCCGCCCGGAGCCCTGGCCGATGTCCGTTATGTCCGCTTCCGGGTCGAGGGGACGAAGCGGCTCCCGGCCTGGCACGCCTCGGCCGGCGGACTCTCCTGGGTCTTCGTCGACGAGATCGTCGTTCGCTAAGGCCGCTTTTCCCCCTGACGGAGTGCCCTCTGGGCGGAA
>Ga0209610_1001653_pt1 | contig 11409 bp, 9 predicted proteins | sample LakKivw275mmetaG_FD_184137 | JGI IMG/M metagenome (GOLD analysis project Ga0209610, IMG submission 184137) | Anoxic lake water microbial communities from Lake Kivu, Rwanda to study Microbial Dark Matter (Phase II) - Lake Kivu water 275m metaG... | ecosystem: Environmental > Aquatic > Freshwater >...
CTATGTTACTCTTTTCTAATCCAAATATGAGCCTGAAACAAGAGTCATGCTGCTAGTATTTTATCAAATAATTTATCTCTTGCAAGCTGAACTTTCTCTGCCATCTCATTATCAGTGTATCTTTTTGCTTTTTTATCTAACATCTCAAGGTTAATACCATCTTTGAGATACTTCTGAGCATCTGGGATACTTTTTAATTTCTCATAAGGAGTCTGGTAATCCTGGTAGTAGTATTTCTTTTTAATCTTTCCTTTATGATCTATCACTTCTGTAGGAAAAGCACAGGGACGATGAAAGTTCAGATACTCGTTAAAACAGCCGAAGTAAAAATCATTAATCCTTTGGGCATGTTCTTTCCTGATATGGCTATAGCCTAACCATTTCCTAACTACCCAGCCGTTTTTGGTCTCGATCAGAGCATTATCATTGGTATGTCTAGGCCTGCTCTTGGTTAACTTGATCAAGAGCTTATTTAACATCTCTGCTACTTTCTGGTTGATGTATTCAGAACCATTATCGGCATGAAAATTGATAATCCGGAAAGGATAACTGGTTATTATCTTCTCCAATAAGGGAAGAAGATATTCTTCGGTAATCTTTTCTGTTGCTCCTATTATCTCCCACTGGGTTAGCTCATCTACGGTATTGATATGATACACTCCTTTTTGTTTTTCCCGGTCTCCCTGATGCATGGTATCCACCCTGAGATAGCCTGGTCTTCCTTCAGGTTGGGGTTGGCATCTTACACCAATGGTTTTTCCTTTCCCTTTATGGGTTTTCTGGTAACTTTTGATACTGCGCAGGTAGGAGACCTTCTTCTTCAGGTTATAGATATGGGATACCGATATGTTAGCAATATTTGAATATTCTTCTTTCCCGTATTCTCTGGCCATACGCTCCAGGGTTTTCTTTAAGGAAGCTCCGTTAGGAGAATCGTGTAAACGGGCTGTTTTGGCCAGTAGTTGAATATCCTGGGGTGTGTATTTCTTCTGGAACTTGTGTCGGTCATATTCTTTTATCCTTAGCTGTCCGGTATTACAGTATTGGTTGATATGTCTGGTCAGCTGGCACCTGGAATAGCCGGTTACTTTCATGAGATATCTCCTGATTAACCCTTTATTTTTCTTAGCCAGGGTTACATAATGAAATCTCATCAGCGTGTCTTCTATCCAACGATAAGCCTCCTTCCGATATTTCCTGTTGAATTCTATGCCCTCTAATTCAGACAAAAAGCTCTTTATTTGGGACATACTACTTAAATTAGAGTCATTCATCATAATCACCATCATATAGCTATTATGACTCTTATGCCTGTTAGGTCAAATATGTTGACTTTCAGGAATGTTTATGTTACTCTAAAACTGCACCACTCTATTAATTGAAAAGTGCACCACTTTTAAGTAACATTCCCTATGTATGAATGAATCAGGACATAGGGGGAACCAGGAGGATGATTAAATTGATAGAGAAGCAAAAGATTATCATTGCCTATCACAACCAGAAGAAATCACAGCGTACGATTGCCCGGGATTTAGGCTTAAACAGAAGAACCGTGGCCAAATACATCGTAATAGGTAAGTTTTTCCAAAAAATTTACAATCGATATTACAGGATTGTTACGGTGCCGAGGTTTAGCCTCGGCTTTCTCAATTCATGGCGACCTTATCTTGGGCAATTCCGTAAATGAAGTTAAAGGCTTTACTGATAAAGCCAGGGAAATATCTAAGGGCTCGATGCCATTCAAGATGCCGGTCTGAATAATACTCATCATTACCGCATGGTTGGAAGCGCCTAAAGCTGAACGGTTGCCAAAAGTTATCTTTCTCATGATAACATTGGGCCTCAATTGCCGCTCCGCCCGATTATTGGTCGGCTCAATCAGGGGATTATCCAGGAAGGTGAACAACTCCTGATTGAATTTTATTATCCGCTTACGAATACGCTGTGTATCTTTATGCCCGATCGGCAGTGATAGTAATTCAATCACCCTTGAGATCGCCCGCTCTTTTCCCCTGCCCAAATCTTCAAAAACCATTGCCCCTTCATGATACCTATTCCAGAGCTCAATGGTCCCTTTCAATACCGTCTTCAGTTCCTGGCAAAATATGGCATCAGCACTATCGGGAGCAAATTTATTCTTCTCCTGGATTTTCTTAATCTCAGTCAGGAGATGACCCAGACAACGCTGTTTTGCCAGGGCCTGAAGTTCGTTATAAGCCGAGTAAAAATCGCTAATCAAAACCCCGTGATATTCTTTACCTAAAATATTATCGACCACCTTACTTCCACGGCTCTTATCAATCTGATACAAGGCTGCATCCTTATTGGTAAAGACCCACAACCAGTGATTCTGGCCATCAACCCGCCAGCCCGTTTCATCAGCGTTCACACAAGGTGAATGACGGATTGACTGTTTTATACCTTCGTAAATTGAAGCCCCGTTTTGTGCCTGTTCGGTATTAAAAGCCAGGAATGATGGGTGAGTAAGATTTAAATCAAAAACATCCTTGAATATCTTGGCTACCTTGCGGTAGGGCAGACCGAGATAGCGCAGATATCCACCTACCGCTCGAGCCTGAACTCCAATTCGGTCACCTGCCAGTATCGGTTCTTTTACTTTAGAATAAACCACCTTTTTACACCGTGGACAGTAACCATAATGCAGCCGATAGCAAGTCACCCTCTTCTTGATCTCGATATCTTCTACCACGTGCTCATCAAAGCTTCTTTCATGCCCCTTAACCTCACCACCACACCTATCACATCTATCAGGATAAATCTCCACAAATTCCGTGACCTCTTCTGGCCGTCTGCGACTGTTGCCCCGATGACCACAGGGCGCACCGCGTTTCGGACGGTTAACCTCAGGATCTGCCTTTATGCGGGGCTTAAAAATCTTACCCAGCATTTGCTTCAATTGATAACCCAGTTTCTCCTTTTCCTCTTTAAGGTTTTGATTTTCCCGGTGCAAGTCTGCAATCTCCGCCTGAGCCAAAGCCATCACCTTTTCCATTTCATCGGTGCGCTGGCTTAAATAATCCCGCTCCACAAGTAGGCGCGAAACATCTCCGCCATTTAGATAGGGACAACGAGTACCGTGATGACACTCCACTCTATTTATCATTTTCCACCTGTCGTCCTTTCTGCTTGCCTACCCGCTGGCTTCAGAGCCTCCCGAAATCTTTTGGTCAGCGGGTAAAGGTAAATATCTTTGACCGGCACTTTAAGGGTGGTATAGCGGTCATTGCGGCTACGCCCTTTGGTTTGACCGACACAGACCCAATTGGCAGCCTGGTAACAAATGCCTTGAAAGCGTTGCCGTTCCACAAAGGTTTCCAAGAGATAAAGGGGGTGACCGTATTTCTCCATCCAGTCCGCACTGATCCGCCTGGCCACTCTTCCCAGGATATGACTGGCCAGGTGTGGCACTCTGACCCAGGGCAAGATCAAAAACCGCATGTTATTGGTCAGGAATTGGAGATTGGCCTTTCTTGTGTTAGCATGCCAGCCGATAAAGTCATCCCGGGGAGCGCACTTCCAGGCTGCCGAGCCAAACAAAAGGCAGGCCAGTGGATTATGCCCCCGGTCAAAAACCATATATTTCAGGTTCTCTCCCACAGTACTGCGGAAACCCAGATAATGGTACCGGGAAAGCAGACACTGGAAGAGACCCAGAAGGCCGGTGTCTTTAACCAAATCGACCTGTACCGGTTTAAGGTCACTCAAGGAACAGGCAATAGAAGCAGTGTTATGTGGAACGTAGAGAATAGAGAGCCTGCGACAGCCCCGACCGGGAGTTTGACGCCTGGGCAAGGTGATATAACCCTGCAGTTCTAATTTGGAAAGGAGAGTGCGGCAGGCCATATCTTTAATCTGGCCATTGGCAGCACGCCAATTCCACAGAAGGCACAACTCTTTGGAAAGCCAGGTGCGATTTCGGGATGGATTGGCTTCGATCAGCCGCCGAACTAATTCGATATCATCCTTGATTATTTTCCGCCCTTCCCGAGTCATTGTCTTATCCATAATTTTATGCTATCATAAAAACAAGATGGAGTCCAGTGGAATATCACAAATTTATTGACTTTTTTCTCGATTCTGACAAAAAGCTCAAATGTAAATCTTAACCTTAAAAAACCTTAAAAAATATTTGACAGCTGGGGGGGGGTGATATACTATAAAATAAGATTTTGGAAAAACTAAACTATTACTGCTTATTATACTTCCGGATAATTAGGAGGTGGTGTTTATCATTCAACATTTTTGGTAACTATATCAAATAATACATAACTTTTTGCTATAGAAAATTCATATTTTTTAAGAAATTTCATTTTATTAATTAGGAGGATAATATAATGAACAAGATGTTTAATCGCTTTACTTTGATATTTTTAGCTTCTCTACTAATCTTGATGGCATTTAGTTGCATTACCATGGCGAAAGAATATGAAATTGCAGTCGTAGTAAAGATTGCTGGCATACCCTGGTTTAATCGTTTAGAAGAAGGTGTAATTAAAGCTGGCAAAGAACTCAGTGTTAATTCTTATATGTTGGGACCTTCCGAAGCTGATCCGGCAGAGCAGGTAAAGATTGTGGAGGACCTTATTGCAAAAGATGTAGATGCAATCTGTGTTGTCCCTAATGATGCATCTGCCATGGAACCTGTTTTTGAAAGAGCACGGCAAAAAGGCATTCTTATTTTAACCCATGAATCTCCTTCCCAGAAAGGTGCTAATTGGGATATAGAAACCATTGATAATAAATTGTTTGGAGAAGCTAATTTTGAAAAATTAGCTGAGCTTATGGGAGGAGAAGGTGAATTTGCCGTCTTTGTCGGTAGCCTTACTGTTCCTCTCCATAACTACTGGGCAGATGTAGGCCTGGAAATGGTAAAAGAGAAATATCCTAAAATGAAACTTGTCACCGATAGAATCCCTTGTGGAGAAAGCGTTGAATTGTCCATTACCAGAACCAATGAGCTCTTAAAAGCATATCCTAATTTAAAAGGTATTGTAGGTTTTGGAAGTTTAGGTCCCATCGGTGCCGCTGAAGTATTGAAAACCAAAAAAATGGGCGGCGAAGTAAAAATAGTTGGTACTGTTATCCCCGGCCATGCTGCTCCTTACTTAAAAGATGGTCTTATGCAGCACGGTTTCCTCTGGGATCCGGCAGATGCAGGTTATGCCCTTGTTCAAGTTGCTAAAGTATTACTTGATGGTGGAGAAGTTAAAAACGGAATGGAATTACCAAATTTGGGCGTTGCTGATGTAGATCCTGAAGGCAGAAACATCAAGTTTGATAAGATATTAGATATTACAGCAGAAAACGCGGATAAGCTTGGTTTCTAATTCTTAATTTTAATCCTATTATAAATAAAGCCAAAAAAGATTTGGTCGGAATACATTTCTGACCAAATCTTTTTTAAAATATTATAAAAGTCAGAAAATGTAAAAGTATATGAATAAAACAGAAAATAAAATATTAGACCTTAAAAATATTAGTAAACACTATGGAGGAGTCCAAGCGCTTAAACAAGTTGATTTTTCTTTGAATAGTGGAGAAATTCATTGTTTGGTAGGAGAAAATGGTACCGGTAAAAGTACTTTAATTAAAATTATTTCTGGTGTAGAGCAACCAGAAAGTGGAGCTATTATTTTTATTAATGGCAAACAAGAACTCCGTCTTAACCCTATAAAATCTATTCAAAAAGGAATCCAGGTGATTTATCAAGATCTTTCGCTTTTCCCTAACCTTACAGTTGCAGAGAACATCACTATCCATAATTATTCCAAAGGAAACCTAAAGAAAGTAAATTGGGAAACAACAAAAAAACTAAGCATTGATATATTAAGTAAAATAAAGTTAAATTTAGATCCGAACCGATTGGTCAGCTCCCTATCTATCGCTAATCGACAATTAGTAGCCATATGTCGAGCTATCGCTACTAATGCTAAATTAATTATTATGGACGAACCTACTTCTTCTTTAGCCAGACATGAAATTGATGCCCTGTTCTCTATCATTAAAGAACTTCAAAAAACAGGTATTACCATTCTCTTTGTTAGTCATAAACTTAATGAAATTATGGAAATATCCGAACGAGTTACCATCTTAAGAGATGGAGTAAAAGTTGGCCTTTTTGATAGAAAAGATATCGATGATAAAAAATTAGCCTACCTTATGACCGGTAAGAAATTTTCCCAAGAAAAACTAGCTGAAAAAGTAAAAAAAGAGAAAATTCTCCTGGAAGTAAAGAACTTATCCAAAAAGAGTAATTATAAAGACATTAGCTTTAAATTATACGAAGGAGAAATACTCGGAATTATTGGTATGACAGGTTCAGGTAGAACTGAACTTGCTTTTTCCCTTTTTGGTATCAATCCTCCTGATAGTGGAGATATTATAATAGAACAGAAAAAAGTTAGTTTTAAATCAAATAAAGAAGCAGTTGAAGCTGGTATTGGTTATGTTCCGGAAGATCGAATTGGACAGGGTCTTATTATGGATCAATCTATAACTAATAATATTACTGTAACCGTCTTAAAAAAATTATTAAATCGTCTAAAAATGATCGATAACAAAAAACAAAAAAAAATAACTACTCACTGGGTTAATTCTTTAGTTGTCCGAACTTCTAATATTAGTAACTTAGTCAAAACCCTCTCTGGTGGTAATCAACAAAAAATTGTTTTAGCAAAATGGCTTGCTACCACTCCGAAAATTCTTATTTTAGACTCTCCTACAGTTGGTATAGATGTTGCAGCTAAACACGGATGTTATGAGATTATGCGAGAATTATCCAAAAGAAAAATAGGGATTATTTTAATCTCCGATGAAGTCCCTGAAGTTCTTTATAATTGTCATCGCTTCCTTTTGATGCGCAAAGGGAGAATTGTGAAAGAATTTCAACCAGATGAAATTTCTGAAAATGAACTCGGCAATAAAATAATTGAGGTTTAAAAAAATTAAATACAATGACTATAAAAGATCTATCTAAAAAATACGAATTTTATCTATTTATTATCATTATATCTCTTTGTATATTATTTTCTTTTTTTACGAAAGAATTCCTTACCCTTGAAAATTTCCTGGATTTACTTACTAACTACTCGTTTTTAGGAATCATGTCAGCCGGGATGCTGATAGTATTAATTTCGGGTGGCATTGATCTTTCCTTTACCGCTATAGCTACTATTTCTGAATATATGATCGCTTTAATTATTATTAATTATAATGGCAATTTGCTTACTGCTTTTATTGTCTCCTGTCTCATTGGTATTATCTTAGGCTGTTTTAATGCTTTTATCATCTACTATTTTAAAGCTCCTTCCTTAATCGTAACCATTGCCACTTTAAATATTTTTTATGGTTTTATTATTTTAGTAACTAAAGGTCGGTGGATTTACAATTTCCCCACATGGTTTAGAGAAATGCGAAATATATTTGAATTTACTGCTGGTAACGGTAAAGAGTACGAAATTGCTTTACCAATCTTATTACTTTTATTCGTTTTTATCATCACTTATATACTTCTTAACTATACTTTTTTAGGAAGAAAAATTATTGCCTTTGGAGGTAACCAGGAAGCTGCTCGAAGAATGGGTTTTAATATATTTCATATTACTATTTTTGTCTATGCTTTTATGGGTTTTTTGGCCGGTGTTGGAGCAATTTCTCATGTACTTATTGTACAGACTGTCCAGGCAAATGCTATTGTAGGAAGAGAATTAGAAGTTATTGCCGCTGTAGTGCTTGGTGGGGCTAGCTTAGCAGGAGGAAAAGGCACTATCTTGGGAACCATATTAGGAGTAACTTTGATTGCTATTATGTGGAATGGTTTAGTTCTTATGGGAATTTCTTCCTACTGGCAACCGGTTATCCTTGGACTGATCATCATCCTTAGTGTAATTTCAAGTGCTTATAGTTCCCGTAAAAGTATTCTGGGAGGTACTAAAATTGATATCAAATAACACCATTATTTCTCAGTTACGCTCTTTGTATAGAAACAACGCTACTCTCTCTATGCTCATTGTTATTTTTATTTTTTTAACCTTTCTATTTTCAATCTTTCTGCCTGGAAAAATATTTTCAGTTGCTAACTTCCAGTCTATGGCTTATCAATTGCCGGAATTAAGTATATTGGCTATTGCCATGATGATTACCATGCTAAGTGGCGGTATTAATCTTTCCATTATTGCCACCGCAAATGCCTCTGGAATTATTACCGCTACCATATTAACGAAGCTAATTACTGCAGACTCTGGTAACTCATTTTATATTTTAGTAGCCGCTGTATTAGCAGGATGGGTAGCAGCTTTTTTAATTGGGGCAATCAATGGTTTTATTATTGCTTATATTGGCGTATCACCTATTTTAGCAACATTGGGAATGATGACATTATTGCAAGGTCTTAATATTTTATATACTAAGGGTTATGTCATCTCTGGTTTTCCTCCTGAAATCTTATTTATAGGAAATGGAACTATTTTGGGGATACCATTCCCCTTAATTATATTTCTTACGATTGCTTTTATAATCGCTATATTACTGGATAAGACCCCTTTTGGAGTAAGTAATTATCTGATTGGTTCCAATGAAACAGCAAGTTATTTATCCGGAATCAATGTTAAAAGGGTTCTAATCTGGACTTATGCTATTTCCGGTCTTTTATGTGGCGTAGCTTCCACTATAATGATTTCTCATTTTAACTCAGCAAGAGCAGGATATGGTGCTTCTTACCTTTTAGTAACTATTTTAGCTGCTGTGCTGGGAGGAGTTAATCCTTATGGCGGGTTAGGTAAAGTCAGCGGCTTGGTGGTTGCCCTATTCATCCTTCAGATCGCTTCCAGTGGTCTTAATCTGCTAGGAGTAAGCACGCACTTTACCAAAGCCCTCTGGGGAATAATTTTAATCTTTGTTATTGGACTTAGAAATATAAAATTTAAAAACAATATAAAAAACTAATTTAATTTATCACAGTAAGCACAATTTTCAATTTTTCTCTGAATCGCTTTCAGCATCTGCATCCGGCTGCTTTTCCTCTCTCTTTAAAATGGTTGTTTCCACAAAATCAAGAATCGTTTTTACTTCATCACGATTCAGTTTTTTATTATTCATCACTTTCTCTTCCAATTGGGGGAATCTGTCTTCCAAATTCTTTTTTATTTCCATGATCTTTTTTTTAATATCTTCAACCGAAACCCCATCCCATAACCCCTGGTTGACCATGAGCAAAATGACAATTTGTTCCATCACTGAGTAGGGAGTGTATTGATTCTGTTTTAAAATTTCTCTTATTCTTCTTCCTCTTTCCAGGATTTTTATGGTGCTCTCATCTAACTGGGTGCCGAACCGGGAAAAGATTTCTAATTCCTGGAATTGAGAATAAGTTAAACGCAGGCTGCCCACTACTTCTTGATAGGAAGCTAACTGCGTTTTTCCTCCTACCCGGGAAACTGACTTCCCCACATCAACCGCCGGCAGCAATCCTCCCTGGAATAATTGAGGTGAAAGATAAATTTGACCATCGGTAATGGAAATAAGATTGGTAGGAATATAAGCTGATAAATTTTGTGCCTGGGTTTCGATAATGGGCAAAGCAGTTAAAGAACCGCCGCCCTTCTCTTTCTTCAAATGAGTGGCTCTTTCCAAAAGGCGGGAATGAATATAAAAAATATCTCCGGGATAGGCTTCCCGGGCAGGCGGCCTTCTTAATAAAAGAGACAGCTCCCGGTAAGAGCGGGCATGATGGGTTAAATCATCATAAATTACTAAAACGTCTTTACCTCTTTCCATAAAATATTCACCGATACTGGTCGCAGCATAAGGAGCAATATAATTCAAGCCGGGTGTATCCTCTCCTGATGCTACTATGACCAGGCTATATTCCATGGCTCCTGACTTTTTAAGTTGAGCAATGACTCTGGCTACCGAAGATAACTTTTGACCGATAGCACAATAAATACAGATAACCTCTTTATCTTTTTGATTAATCATGGTGTCCACAGCAATCGCTGTTTTCCCGGTCTGTCGGTCTCCCAGGATAAGCTCCCGCTGTCCCCGGCCAACAGGTACCAGGGCATCGATGACTAATATGCCGGTCTGCAAAGGAACATATACCGGTTCTCTATCCATAATGGGAGGAGATTCACGCTCAATGGGATATCTCTCCATGGTCCTTAAGGTTCCTAAACCATCCAGGGGACGGCTCACCGGGTCGATGACCCTTCCCAACAATGATTCGCCAACCGGGACATCCATGACCTGGTTGGTTCTCCTCACTTCATCTCCGGCTTTAATTCCCTTCGCATCATCAAGTAGAACAATATCTACCTTGCCCAGTTCCAGATTAAAGATCATTCCCCGCTGACGGTCTTTAAAAATAACGATTTCCCCTGCCTTTACTTCCGGTAACCCTTTTGCGGTGACAATACCTTTACCTACCGCGGATACAATCCCAATTTCCTGTACATATAAGGAGGCTTTCTGTTGTTTTATAACGCGATTCATGCTGGAAAAAGTCGTTTTTAAATTTTCTTTTAAAGATAAAGTATCTATTTCTTTCGCTTCCTTATCCATCAATACCCCCACATGACCATGAATGACCTCCTAATCTATCCAAACCAGATTAGTTTTCTTTTTTTTCAACATCCAATTCTTGAAAACTGAATTCAGTAAAAGCTTTCTTGAGCTGCTCTTCCAGTCCATCTAAATAGTTCTCAATGTTCCAGGAAATCTTCTTACCCTCGGTTCGAGTTTCAATTCCGCAAATCAATTTAGGAGAAACCTTAAAATTGATTTCAACTTTATCGCCAATTATCTCTTCCAATATTTTCCTGATCCCGGATTCTTTTTCGCGGGTTAACTGAAAACTACTATCCACCCATATCTTCCGCTCATCTTTATTGATAAACCGGATAAAATCATCTTTTTCCTCTTTGGTCAACTTCCCCAACTGGATTAAGAAATTTTCAATCAGCTGATTTTCTAATTTTTCACCGGCTAAATCAGATAAAACCTTTCTGCTCACCTGACAAACTTGCTCGCAGGATAAATGGCGAAGGTCCCTCAAAAAAGCGGTTCGTTGTTTTAATATCGCCTCTCTCCAATTTTTTTGCTCTTCATCAATTTTGCTTCTGGCATCCTTTACCAATTCTTCCCGCTTCTTTTGGGCATCCTTCTTGGCCTGAGCAAGCATCTCATTCCATTTTTGCTGCAGTTCTTCTCTTATCTTGCGCTGTTCTTCTAATTCTTTCTGAGCTGCTTCTTTTGCCACTTCGGCATCTTGCATCCGGTCGGTGATTTGCTTTTCCCGCTCATCCATAATCTTGATAATCCGACTAAATAAAAATCGTTTCAATAGATAGACCAGGATTAAAAAATTAATGATTTGGGCAATAATAGTAAATG
>Ga0209610_1001655_pt1 | contig 11398 bp, 12 predicted proteins | sample LakKivw275mmetaG_FD_184137 | JGI IMG/M metagenome (GOLD analysis project Ga0209610, IMG submission 184137) | Anoxic lake water microbial communities from Lake Kivu, Rwanda to study Microbial Dark Matter (Phase II) - Lake Kivu water 275m metaG... | ecosystem: Environmental > Aquatic > Freshwater...
CATAGACCCAGCCCGGGTAGGCAATAAGCCAAGGGTGCTGGTATCTGAGTTATCAGGAAAGGAAAACATTATCCGCAAGGCAAAGGAATTGGGACTGGACTTGCAGGCAAAAGGCAAGGAAGCACAAAAGCTGCTGGAGCAGGTCAAGCTGCTGGAGAGCCGCGGCTTCCAGTATGAGAATGCTGAGGCATCCTTCGAGCTATTGATTCATCGGGCTAAGCCAGATTATCACCCTCCCTTTGAGCTGGTTGATTTTATGGTGGTGGTGGAGAAGAGGCGGCGCCCACCGGCTGAGAAAAGCCTTGAGGAGATGCTGGCCGAGGCAGTGGTCAAAGTGAGGGTGGGCACTGAGGTAATGCATACCGCCGCCGAGGGTAATGGTCCGGTTAACGCCCTTGACCAGGCATTACGCAAGGCTTTATTGCGGTTTTACCCCAGCATAGCTGCCGTCAAATTAGTTGACTATAAGGTGCGTATCCTGGAGGAAAGCGTTGGCACCGGCGCTCAGGTTCGTGTCCTTATTGAGTCCAGCGATGGGGTTGAGGCCTGGCGGACAGTGGGCAGCTCAACCAATATCATAGAGGCTAGCTGGCTCGCCCTGGCCGATAGTCTGGAATACTGGCTATTAAAACAGGAAACAGGTAACCCCTAGGCAGGTTTACCCACCGGCATGATATACAATGGCTTATATTGCTTATCCAGCCGTAAAACCTCTCTAACCTGTTCATCATAGAAGGCACCAATGGCTACTGTCGCCAGACCAAGGGCGGTAGCCTGAAGGTAAATATTCTGTCCGGCATGTCCTACTTCCATGTGAATATGCCTTTCCCCTCGGCTACCATATCTCCCAGTTGTTCGCTCATATACAGCGCAAATGACTATATCCACCGGCGCTTCATATATGAATTCCTGGTCTAATGCTGCGCCGGCTAGCTCTACTCTGACATCGCCTTTATAGTGCCGGGTCAACGAGTGGCTGTCTATATTGTAGTGGTATATGCCATCATCGATTCCGGTGATGCCATTTCTGCCGCAAACAACGAAGATTTCCAGTGGATATGTTGCTCCGGCGCTGGGGACAGTCCGGTATCTCCCCCTAGTATTGCTGATACCCTGGGTCGCCCACAGTATCTGTGATAGCTGTGATTGAGAAATAGGTTCAGGGGTGAAGTCTCTTATTGACCTTCTTCTGGCAATGGCTTCCTCTAGTGACACACTGCCCTTTTGGGATGGCGGCGGCAGGTAAATTTGTGCCGGCTGATTAATGCCCATATCTACTTAGCTTTGGTCCAGAAGTCCAGGCTCAGGTATTTCCACCCCCCATCAGCCAAAACAGCCACAATATTGCCCTCGTCCATCTCACCGGCAACCTTAATGGCTTGGTGAATTACTGCCCCTGAAGATAACCCGGCAAAAATGCCTTCCTTCTCCAGCAACTGCCTGGTAGCTACAGTCGCCTGCTGGCTGGTAACCCTAGCCTTATCGGTGGCAAGGGCTGAATCCCAAAAAGGTGGTAGCTCCTCTCCTAGGCACTTTAAGCCTTGGATGTTATCACCAGCGGGTGGCTCTACTCCGATTACCCTGATGTCGGGATACTTCTTCTTTAGCTGCCGGCTAACGCCAATTAGGGTCCCTCCGGTACCAATTCCAGCAATCAGGACATCAATCTTATCGTAGGGGAAATCGTTTATTATCTCAACAGCGGTAGTCTCATAGTGAGCTAAGGGATTAGCTGGATTGGAGAACTGGTCGGGCGTAAAGTATCTTTTATCCCGAGCCACCAGTGCCCTCGCCTTGTCAATAGCGGCACTCATCCCCAAAGCCCCTTTGGTAAGGATAAGCTCAGCACCATAAATTCTGAGCAGTTGTTGCCTCTCCATACTCATGCTATCGGGCATAACAATGGTGACCTTATAGCCTTTCTTACGCCCCAGCCAGGCTAGAGCTATCCCGGTATTGCCACTGGTGGCTTCAATAATAGTTTTATCCCTGGTCAGCTCTCCGCTACGCTCCGCCTTTTCTATCATATACTTGGCTACTCGGTCCTTGATGCTGGCACTCCCCCCCAAGTTCTGCCCTTCCAGCTTAGCCAGGATTTTCACCTTTCTATTGGGACTGATTTGGCCCAATTCAACTAGCGGAGTGTGCCCCAAAGCGTCAACAACATTTTTGAAATACATTGCTCTAGCCCTTAACTACACCCATAGGCTTTGCCCTTGCCACCTTAAGGGAGATGCCTGCCTTGTGAGTTACGTCAACCACTTCGCTTACATCCTTATAAGCTTCAGATGCCTCCTCAGCCAGCGAAGCCATGCTTTCAGCCCTAACGATAATCCCCCTTTCTGCCAGCGCCCGGGCAACATCAGCCCCCCGAAGGCTGCGCTTGGCTGCCGCCCGACTTTGCACCCTGCCAGCACCATGGCAGGTTGAACCGAAGGTCTCCTTCATAGCGACCTCTGTGCCCAGGGCGACATAGGAGCAGCGCCCCATATCCCCGGGAATGAGAACCGGCTGGCCTAGACTGCGGTAGACATCAGGGATGTCAGGATGTCCAGCGGGAAAAGCCCTGGTTGCCCCCTTACGGTGAACACAAAGAGCCTCTTTCTTGCCATCGACGGTATATTCCTCTATCTTGGCGATGTTATGGCAAACGTCGTAAACCTGCCTCATGCCTAGTTCCTGTAGGCTTTTGCCAAAGACCTTCATGAAACACTCCCTAACCCAGTGCAGGATGAACTGTCGGTTAGCCCAGGCGTAATTAGCGGCGCATGCCATAGCCACCAGGTAGTCCTGCCCCTCTGGCGAGTTTATTGGCGCACAGGCAAGCTGGCGGTCGGGCAAGCTGATGCCATATCTTCTTACCGCTTCCCCTAATAGCCCGACATAGTCGGTACAAATCTGATGACCAAAGCCTCTAGAACCGGTGTGTATTAACAGAAGCACCTGCCCTAAATCCTCGATGCCCATAGCCTTAGCTGCATCCCGGTCATAGACTTCATCCACCACCTCCACCTCCAGAAAGTGGTTACCAGAACCTAACGTCCCCAGTTGCGGGATGCCTCGCTTTTTAGCCTTACTACTAACCTTATCCGGGTTAGCTCCCTTCATACTGCCGGACTCCTCAGTAACTATAATATCCTCCGCCTGACCATAGCCCTTCTCTATTGCCCACCGGCTACCCTTTATCATGACTCCATTCAGCTCTTTCTCGCTCACCCTTATCTTGCCTTCTGACCCCACCCCTGAAGGAATATTGACGAAAAGCTGGTTGACCAGTTGCCCAATTTTGGGTCTGACCTCATCCTCAGTAAGATTGGTTCGCACCAGCCTGACACCACAATTAATATCAAAGCCGACGCCCCCGGGGGATACCACCCCATCCTTCACCCTGGTTGCCGCCACCCCACCTATGGGGAAGCCATAGCCCCAGTGAATATCAGGCATCGCCAGTGAGCGGCCGACAATGCCGGGGAGAAAAGCCACATTAGCTACCTGCTGAAACACCTGCTCTTCCCAGATATGACCGAGCATAGATTCGCTGGCAAAGATTAGCCCAGGCACCGACATGCCTTGCTTATAGCTGGTTGGAATTTCCCAGCGGTAATCGTCTATCTTCCTTAGTATTCCCCGCCACGGAGCTGACATCTTTTACCCCTACTAAATATCAAATAATACCTGAACCCGGCAGCCGTCACCTTTGTCAACTTTCAGCATATGGTAAGTGGCTGCCTTGACCCCTATCTTTAGCTTGTGCTTTGACCTATCTACCTTTTCCCCATAGCCTCTCGCCTTAAGTCGGGTATTATTGAACTGGATAATATCAAACCGCTTAAAAAGGATGCTCTCAGTGTCGAATTGATAAACCAGCTCGTTCAACCATTCTACCAGCAGGCTTTCTACATCGGTGGCAGTTAGCTCTATGTCCCGCTGAATAACCTCCGCCACATCATCAAGCTCGGTTATCAGGCTGAACAAAGCCCTTGCCGCATTGGCAAATGCCTGGCTCATGTCAGCACCATAGGCAATAATGCCAACATCGGCGGTATGGTTTATGAATTCAAAATCCTTCTCCACGACTTCAGCCATCCGAAAAGTAAATTATATCATAATCGTTTATTTCAATAAACACAAACTATTAGGGATTGTTTATTAACCTCACCCCCTTAATCCCCCTCTCCTTGGATAAGGAGAGGGGGAGGAGAAGAAAGAGGAGCTGACGCTCCTCTTAGACACCAAGTTAAGTTAGTCTCCTTCAAAGAAGGAAGGAGATTTTAGAGGGGGGCAGATGTGGGTAACAAGCCTCTAGGGGGAGGAGGTAAATAGATAGCTCTTCCCTTTTTAGATACTTTAGAGAGAGTTAAAGAGAGGCGAAGCCTCTCTTAATTAAATATTTCCCCCTTCCCTTAATAAGGGAAGGGGTCAGGCGGGTTCCCAGAAAAATCATAGATTTTTCTGGGTGCTGAGGGGGATAGGTTGCTAAACGACCTCACTATTGCGGTGTTTAATACTTTGAGCTTTTCTAACTATCTAGTATAATAATATAGGACGACATCGGGTGAGTTAAATGGGTGATATAAAGAGCGCCCTTGAGATAGCTAGGGAAAAGGTGGAAAAGCTAGGCGAAGTGACCGAAGAGGAACGCCTAAGATGGAAATATGTCCCTGAAGGAGAAAAGCTGGCGGCTAGATACCTAAAGCAAAACCTGAATTTGGTCGCTGAACTGAGCCATTACGAGGAGAAGGTAATCAGGTATATCAAAGAGGGGGCTACTGATATACTAATCAGGAATATCAACCTGCCCAAGAACGACCTTATCAGGAAAAATAATAAAAAGGCGATGGACAGCTTAAAGACCCTGAAGAGCGATAAAGTAGGTGTGGAAAATATCTATAGTAAGATGAGGAACATCTTTAATCACTATCTGGAGCAGGGTGAGCAGCAGCGAAAGCAGGCTTATGCGAGATTAAAGGTTGAGTTTGAAGCCAAGGTTCAACAGGCAATCCAGCAGCAGTTAGGCCCGGTGATGGGGATTAAGATAGATGTGGAAAGACAGCCACAGTTCCAGGAAGAGTGGCACAGACTACAGAACCACTTAGATTCTCAGTACATCAAGCTCCTGGACGAATATAAGCAGGAGCTATTAGCCATAGCCTAGACTATAATGACCGAGTGTGAAGGACAGCCAATGGATATTGATGATGAAAGGATTAGAGAAGCAGTTAGGCACGCTGAGATACTAAGACCGCCCAAGCAGAGCCTGGCTACCTTCGGCACGACCAATATACACTACTACCTGGTTACTGAGCCGGCTTACTCCGAGCTGGTGAAGGGTACTAAAGAGACAGTGGTTAGAGAAGGTAAGGTAATTGCTGAAAGACCAAGAATTGTAACGCCCTACTACCTTTCCAGGCTTGAAGGATTTAGCTCAGAGGCTAAAAGATACTTTGATATGCTAATCAACACCCACGGTCCTAACGCCCCCGGCCTGTTTTACACCTACAAAAACGAGCCTAAGGAGCTTACCATTGTGTCGGATAATCTACTCTCAGTAGTAGATAAGCTAAATGATGACATTGATAAGCGTGGCGACCCACTAACCTCTATTATAAGAGGGCAGGACGAGCTTTGGGATGTAGCATTGATGAAGTTTATCTATGAAATGACCCGGAGTTCCCTATCGGATAACCTATTGCAACTGGGAACCAGAGGACTTTTAGATATAGACTCTAGGGGTATCCCAACTGATGCTAGGGTAAGGATTGAGAAGCTGTTTCAACTGGCTTTACAGGGTGAAATTGAGCCCAGGGAGTTGAAGGAGGAGCTCGACCGCTGGGGTGTGTTTGACGAGTATGAGGACAGGTTCTTCGCCATTTTTAAAAGGGGGCATTGGTAAGTCAAAGCCATAGATAGAAAGAAAGGGCATCATATGGATTATAGGCAGGTAATAATCCGACCGCCAAGCGAGGCTAACAGTCTTTTACTTCCAGTAACCTTCGGTTGCTCTCACAATAAGTGTACCTTTTGCGGCACCTATCCTGGGGTTAAGTTCAGGATAAGACGTCTTGAGGATATCAAGCGGGATATTGATAACGTAGCTCAGAATTATAGCTGGAGCCTGAGGCGGGTATTCCTGGAAGAGGGAGACGCCCTGATTTGTCCTCAGCATAGACTGGTAGCGGTGCTAAAATATCTGAATGAGAAGTTCCCCTACCTGGATAGGATTGGCACCTACGCCACCCCCCAGTCTGCCCTGATAAAGAGCATTGATGAACTCAAGGAATTAAACCGGCTTGGGCTTAAGATTGCCTACATGGGCGTGGAGACGGGAGATGAGGAACTGCTAAAAAAGGTCAACAAGGGGGTCAACTATGACCAGATGGTGAAGGCAGGGAGAAAGCTAAAACAGGCCGGGATAACCCTTTCGGCTACGGTAATACTGGGCCTGGGTGGCGTTGAAGGCAGTGAGAACCACGCCTTAAAGACAGCCAAGATACTCTCCGAGATTGACCCCGATTTCGCCGGTGCTCTAACTATACTGCTTGTCTCCGGCACCCCCCTGCATAAGGGCTGGGAGGAGGGCAGATTCTCGCTTATCTCACCATTTCAGTCATTAGAGGAGCTGAAGCTGATAATACAAAACTCCCATTTTACCAACTGCTTCTTTACCGCCAATCACGCTTCCAACTACCTGCCGATTAAGGCACGGTTACCCAAGGAAAAGGCGGAGGTAATCAGGCTCATCGACGATGTCTTAACTAAGAGGGACATGTCCCGGCTTCGCCCTGAGTTTACCCGGGCGTTATAAAAGGTAAATAAAGAGCTAGAAGAGATGAGGAAAGGCAGTTAGAGGATTTGGCGTGAATATTTCAGTAATTGAAGCTAGAGATATCCCCGAGGCATGGTTTCTCTGTCTGCGCAAGACCCTGACCGAGGGATATGAATATGAGATTGACCGGGGGAGCTATGCTGGTCAGCGTCGGAAAGAGCTTGACTTTGTCGTTGTCCAGGTCAGGAATCCGGGAACGAGGCCATTAATACCAGATGTGCCCCAGGGGGTGCCGCCACCCACCTCTATGGAATATGTGGAAAGCTATCTCCCCTACCTTATGACCGCCCATAAAGGCGAAGGTGAGCAGTACACCTATGGCCAGTATCTGGAAAAGCAGATACCCCAGGTAATCAAGATGTATAAGGAGGACGGCTATAATACCAATCAGGCTTTTATGGCCGTGGGCGATGACCAATCTATATTCCTTTCCGACCCCCCATGTTTGAGGGGGATAGATACCAGAATCCATGACCAAAAACTTCATTTTTTCGTCTATTTCAGGTCTTGGGACTTGTGGGCTGGCTTCCCGTCAAACCTGGCAGCCATTCAGCTTCTCAAGGAGTATATGGCAAGTGAGATAAGGGTTGATGATGGAGAGTTGCTTGCCATGAGCAAAGGGCTGCACCTCTATGAATATTCTTGGGAGCTAGCTAGAATTACGGCAGGAATGGTTAGATGAAGGACACAGTATCAAAGGAAGTATTGACCAAGTTCCCCAATTATATTCGGGGGGTGGTTGTTGCCGGGGGGGTTAACAACCGCGGCGAGAATCAAAAGCTGCTCCAGTTATTACGTAAGGTGGAGCAGGATGCTGTCCGGGATGAGTCGTTACAGGATATTAAGAACCATCCCAGGATAGCCTGCTGGCGGCAGGCTTACTCCGATTTTGGAGCCAACCCGAATAAGTTTTACTCTTCAATTGAGTCGCTGGGCAGGCGTGCCCGGCGGGGTGACCAGCTGTCCTATATTAATACTCTGGTAGCCCTGTTTAACTACTTTTCCCTCAAGCATATGGTGCCCAGTGGCGGTGATGACCTGGATAGGGTTGATGGCAACCTTTGTCTCACCTTAACTAAGGGCAATGAGCCCTTTACCCCGCTGAACTCGGATATGGTTGAGTATCCAGACCCCGGCGAGGTAGTTTATGTTGACGATAACAAGGTAATGTGCCGGCGCTGGAACTGGAGACAGGGCGACCAGACCAAGATTACCCCGGCGACAACCAATGTGGCGATAAATGTCGACTGCCTACCACCAGTGTCAAAAGATGAAGCCAAGGCGATAACCAAGGAGCTGGCTGATTTAGTTCACGAGTTCTGTGGTGGCAAGGTAAAATATTTTTTGCTTGATGCTATTCAGAGCGAGGTTGAGATATAACTAGTCCTCGACCTTGCCTTCTTTTATACCTATGCTACCTCTATGCCAAACGCTTATTAGATTGTTTATTAACCTCACCCCCTTTATCCCCCTCTCCTAGAAGGAGAGGGGGAGGAGAAAAAAAGAGGGGCTAACGCTCCTCTTAGATGCTCCGTTAAGTTAATCTCATTCAAAGGTGAAAAGAGAAATAGAGAGGGGCGTTAACCCTCACCACCCTATAGGGCGTAAAGAGGGGCGAAGCCCCTCTTACAAAACACTTCCCCTTCTCTTACCAAGGGAAGGGGGGAGGGGGATAGGTTGCTAAACAATCTTTAACATCTCAGCATAATCGCCAAACGGAGGATTAGCCGTGAACCAGATTGATTCAGTCGCAGATATGGTTGTTCAATCAAAAAAGCTGGTGGTCTTTACGGGGGCAGGTATCAGCACTGAGTCGGGCGTTTCTGATTTCCGCAGCCCGGGAGGAATTTGGAGCAGGTTTGACCCCAGTGAGCTTAACTTTCAGAGTTTTATGGCTAGCGAGGCAGGCAGAGAGAAGTACTGGGAATTCTCTAAATCGCTCTGGCCTACCATAGTGGATGCTAAGCCCAACCCCGGTCACTATGCCATTGCTGAACTGCACCGCCTGGGCAAATTAGATTGTGTCATCACCCAGAACATTGATAATTTACATCAAAAATCCGGGGTTCCTGAGGAAAAGGTGATTGAGCTACATGGGACATTAAAATGGGTCACCTGCCTTGAATGCGGGCAAAGATACCCCAGGGAGGAAATCCAGGCTAGACTTGACTCCGGAATAAAGGTTCCACGGTGTGATAGCTGTAGCGGCATTATGAAGCCAGCTACTGTTGCCTTTGGTCAGCCCATGCCGGAGCGGGAAACTCGCCAAGCAGAAATCAGGGCTGCCGCCTGTGACCTGTTCCTGGTCGCCGGCTCATCGCTGGTAGTCTACCCCGCCGCCCAGATGCCGTTAATCGCTAAAGATAACGGCGCCAAATTGGTTATCATTAACCTGACGCCAACATCTCACGACCGCTATGCTGATATTGTAATCAATGAAAAGACCGGTCCAGTCCTATCTCAAATAGTTGACCAACTAAAGGCAAAATTGAGTTGAGACTGAAATTGATTGTCACCAGCCTATTGTTACTTTGCTTATTTAACGGGGGCTGCTCTCCAGCCCGGGGCTTTGATTACCAGTTAGGCTCCATAGTCAAGCCATACCGCTTCAGTGTGGCAAAATGGGAGTTCAAGGCGATACCTCACGAGGCTAAACAATGGCTTTTCCATAGGGAAAATGACCAAACAAATACGGTGCTGGAGTATTTCTCCCTGGTTGAGCAAATAAAAGGCTTGGAATCGGAAATGGCAGCCATTAACGCTGGTAATAAACAAGGCGATTTAGCCTCACTTGAAGCTGAACTAGACAGGCTAGAAGAACAAAGAGTGGCTCTAGCCGATAAGGTAGAGAGGATAATAGCCAGCCAGATAAAGGAAGCCTTGTCTGAGGAGAGTATCTTCAATCCAATGGATAAATATATAAGGCTAAGGGTTGGCTTCCCGCCACTAGGTTTTAAGCTGGAGAAGCCACCTCACCTGTTTGTGGTTTCACCTAGAGACAGGATAGAGAGCATGAGAGAGATTACCCTAAAGCAGAACCTTAGCCTGGAGGAAATGAAGAGCATTGAAGCCAGGGTTGACAAACTGGGTGTCTCTTCGCTGGTGGTGGAGCCTGGGGGGCTGGGGGCAACCTACCCCACCTTTGTGGCTAATAACGTCGACCTGCGGTTTACCATCAACACTGCCACCGAGGAATGGCTGCACCAGTACCTAGCCTTTAAGCCGTTAGGTTTCTTATACCTGCTGGACCTAACCGGCACATCCAGAAACTACGAAATTGCCATAATAAATGAAACCCTGGCTAGCATGGTGAGCAAGGAAATTGGCGCTATTGTCTGCCAAAAATACTACCCCGACTATAAAGATAGCGCCGAGCAAGAAGAGAAAGCCGAGTCAGAGTTTAACTTTAACCGAGAGATGAGAGAGATAAGAAGAGCAGTTGATAACTACCTAGCCCGGGGAGAAATCACCCAGGCTGAGGAATTTATGGAACAGAAACGGCAATATCTGGTGTCAATGGGCTATCAAATCAGGAAGTTAAACCAAGCCTATTTTGCCTTTTACGGGACTTATGCTGATAGTCCCACCTCCATCAGTCCCATCGGCGTTGAGCTAAAAAAGCTGAGAGAGCAGAGTGCCTCGTTGAAGGACTTTCTAGACACAGTTGCCACCATGACCAGTCGAGAGGACCTAAGGACAAGTATCAAATAAGAGCCAATTAGTATGCCCGTCTTCTCACCAGTAAGAAAATAATTAACCCCACCCCAATAATTCCACCTATCACCTCCCAGAGCACCAACCAATTGATTGGCTTGGCTGGCGATGGCGCTTCATTACCGGGGGGAGTAGCCTCAGGTGACAAGTTAGCTGCTGTCGGCGGCGCAACTTCTTCAGGTGTCGAGTTAACTACTGTCTGTGGGGTGGTAGCTTCAGATGCCGCCGCTACCCTCACCGAGTCCCCTGCCCATGTTGCCTTTATCTCCTTTGCTGCAGTATCACTAAGCACTTCGTTGGATAGACTAATACTGCTGCCACCAGTGCCAATGACATGGAAGTGCAATACCGCCAGATAGCCGGAGCCGCTTACCCCAGCTAAGCCAGGAACATTCTGAATCACCCTCCACGTTCCTGAGCTAATCTGGTTGCAGATGTCAACCGGTATCGTGGTTGACCCGATGAGCCCCGAGGTTACGCTATCCAGCCTAAGTACCGAGGCATTAAAGGACACATCATACTGGCAGGCATCAAAGTTCGCCACCCCACTGATATTGACATTAGCCGTAAAGTCGCTGCCAGGCGCCGTCGTATCAGGGGCACTGATGCTAACGGTAACCTCTGGTTCCGCCGCCACTGGTACCACTGCCCCACCACTCAGAAGCAGTGCCATAATGGCTATTATGCCCAGAGTTTTCATTATTCTTCTCGTTGTCATAATCCTTACATCGCCATTTCCCCCTCCCTTTAGAGGGGGAACTAGGTTTTAACATAGACTTTCGCTCCTCTAGACCCCTTGGGTCTGTTCATCTTTTTTAGCTCCTCTTAATTATGGAGTGACAATTATTATCTCCACCT
>Ga0209610_1001658_pt1 | contig 11397 bp, 10 predicted proteins | sample LakKivw275mmetaG_FD_184137 | JGI IMG/M metagenome (GOLD analysis project Ga0209610, IMG submission 184137) | Anoxic lake water microbial communities from Lake Kivu, Rwanda to study Microbial Dark Matter (Phase II) - Lake Kivu water 275m metaG... | ecosystem: Environmental > Aquatic > Freshwater...
GCGGACGAGGACCTCGGCGATCTCCAGGGCCTGCTCGCCGAAGTCGGGCTGGGAGATGAGCAGGTTGTCGATGTCGATCCCGATCTGGGCGGCGTAGGCCGGCGAGAGGGCGTGCTCGGCGTCGATGAAGGCCGCCTGGCCGCCCCGCTTCTGGGCCTCGGCGATGACGTGCAGGGCCAGGGTCGTCTTGCCGGTGGCCTCGGGGCCGTAGATCTCGACGACGCGGCCGCGCGGGAAGCCGCCGATGCCGAGGGCCAGGTCGAACGAGATCGAGCCCGTCGGGATGGACTCGATAGGCACGGCCGCCCCCTTCTGGCCGAGCTTCATGATCGTGCCCTTGCCGAACTGCTTCTCGATCTGGGACAGGGCCGCGTCGATGGCCTTGTTCCGAGAGCCCTGCCGCTCGTCGAGCTCGGCCTCCTTCACGGGAGCCGCCTCGCGGGTCGATTCTTTCTTGACCATGTCCGTCTCTCCTTCCCGGCGCCCTTCGGGCCCCGCCGGGGCCTTTCCGGCCCTCTGAGTTTACCCGGATTCGACCAGGCTTTCAACCTGACTTATTCATAAGAACGCCCTGTTTTTTCTCCATCTCCCACTTTATCGGGCGATTTCATGAATGGTCATCTTGGGAAGCCGTTGAACATCAGGTCGTAATCGTCGATCAGGCCCTGGTCGGCGAAGCTGAAGTAGCGGTTGTTGCCGATGATGATGTGGTCCAGGACCTTGATCTGGACGACCCGCGCGGCGAAGACCAGGTCCCGGGTGACCTCCCTGTCGCAGAGCGAGGGCTCGGGATCGCCCGAGGGATGGTTGTGGGCGAAGATCAGGGCCGAGGCCTCGTAGCGCAGGGCGTCCCGGATGACCTCCCGGGGATAGACGGCGCTCGAGTCGACCGTCCCCTCGAACAGGGTCTTCTCCTCGAGGACCTGGTTCTTCGGGTCGAGGAAGATGACCTTGAACCGCTCCCTTTTCAGGTCGCGCAGGGCGTGGCAGAGGTAGTCGTAGACCTCCTGGGAGGAATGGCAGACCGGCCGGCTCATCATCCGGTCCTTGAGGAAGCGCCGCGAGACCTCGTGGATGAGCTTCAGCCCGAAGATGTTCCGCGAGCCGATGCCCGGGATCCGCTGGAGGTCCTCCGGCCGGGCCTCGAGGACGCCGCCGAAGGTCTTGAATTCCCGGAGGGCCTCCCGGGCCGGCTTCTTGCAGTCCCGCCGCGGGGTCCCCAGGGCCAGGAGGAGCTCGACGATCTCGTAGTCCAGGAAGGCGGCCAGGCCCCCGTTGAGGAATTTCTGGCGCAGCCGGTCCCGGTGCCCGGCCCCCTCGGGCGGCTTCTTCTCCGGTCCCGTCGCGGCGTCGCTCATGCCGCTTTTATAGACGCTCGCCGACCCGCTTTTTTCGCAGGGCCCAAAGAAAAACGAAGCGACCTGCCTGGATTTATTGAGAAGCCCGAATGAAGGTCGCGAGGGAATTCGCCTCGAAGATCCCCGTAGCGGAGGGGGACCCGCGAAGCGGGGGAACCGCCGGGACTGGTTCCCAGGGGGTCCGGGGAGCAAGAGGTAATTCCCGAGCAGAACCGAACGAGGGCTTCCCCGTTTTAAGAGAAGGCTTCGCTCATTCTTTATAAAGGGTGTCGATCTGGTCCTTGAACGCCTTCTCGACGATGTGCCGCTTGACCTTGAGCGACGGCGTCAGCTCCGTATCGGCGTTGAAGTCGCGCTCGAGGAGGACGATCTTCTTGATCCGCTCGTACGAGGCCAGGTTGGGCGTCGACCGGCCGATCTCGGCCATCAGGAAGGCCCGGATCTCCTCCTTGCCGACCAGGTCCTTGTGGTCGGTGAAGGCGATGCCCTTGGACTTGGCGTAGGCCTCGAGCTTGTCGAAGTTCGGCACGACCAGGGCCGAGATGAACTTCCGCCCGCCGCCGACGACGACCGCCGTCTGGATGTAGGGATTGGTCTTGAGCTGGTTCTCGATCGGCTGCGGGGCGACGTTCTTCCCTCCGGCCGTCACCAGGATGTCCTTCTTGCGGTCGGTGATGACGAGGAAGCCCTCGGAGTCGAAGTGGCCGATGTCGCCGGTGCGGAACCAGCCGCCCTCGAAGGCTTCGCGCGTCTCGGCTTCCTTCTTGTAGTAGCCCCGCATGACGTTGGGGCCCTTGGCCAGGATCTCGCCGTCCGGGGCGATCTTGATCTCGACGCCGGGGACGGGCGGTCCGACCGCCCCGAACTTCATCTTCTCGAAGGTGTTGCAGGTCAGGACGGGCGAGGTCTCGGTCAGCCCGTAGCCCTCGAGGATGGTGATGCCGATGGCGTAGAAGAACTCGGCCACGTCGCCCGACAGGGGGGCGCCGCCGGAGACGAAGAAGTGGACCCGGCCTCCCGTCTTCGCGATGATCTTCGAGAACACGAGCTTCGAGGCCAGCTTGTACTGCAGGTCGAGCGCCTTGGGGATCGGCGCGTGGCGGATCCTTTTCGCCCCATGCTTCTTGCCGACGCCGAGGGCCCAGAAGAAGATCTTCCGCTTGGCCGCCGACTCGGCCAGGATGTTGTCCATGACCTTGGCGTAGATCTTGTCGAAGAGGCGGGGGACGCTGATCATGATCGTCGGCCGGACCTCGATGAGGTTCTCGGCCACGGTGTCGATGCTCTCGGCGTAGGCGATCGTGGCCCCTTTGTATAGGAAGGAGAAGGTCGTCATCCGCTCGAGGACATGGGACAGGGGCAGGAAGGAGAGGATCGTGTCCTTGACGCTGAATTCGGTCACCGCGTCGAGGGCCTTGGAGTTGGAGACGAAGTTGCCGTGGGTCAGCATGACGCCCTTGGGGATCCCGGTCGTCCCCGAAGTGTAGATGATCGAGGCGAGGTCGTCAGGCTTGACGGCCAGGGCCCGCTTCTCGAAGAGCGCCGGGTCGGCCGCGGCCAGGACCTTGCCCCGGGCCATGACCTCGGCCAGCGTGCTGACGCCCCGCGGGGCCTCCTCGTCCATGAAGATGAAATGGTGGATGTTCCGGAGCTCCGGCCGAACGGCCTCGATCTTCAGCCAGAGGTCCTGGTTGGAGCAGACGACGATCCTGGCGTCCGAGTCGTTGATGATGTACTTGATCTGCTCGGGCATGAGCGAAGTGTAGATAGGTACCGTGATCGCGCCGGCGCACAGCACGGCGAAGTCCGTGATCGTCCACTCCGGCCGGTTCTCGGACAGGATGACCAGCTTTTCGCCCGGGGCGAGGCCGAGGTCGGCCAGCCCGAGCGACAGGTGCTCGACCCGGCGGCCGAACTCCTGGGTGGAGATGGGGGTGTAGCGGCCGTCCTTCTTGACCATCAGCAGGGCGTCCTTGACGTAGGTCCGGACGGTGTTGAGAAGGAGTTGGCTCAGCGTCTCGACCATGAGGGGCCTCCTTAGGGGGTTGGGCAAGCCTTATTCTAACCTCAGCCGAGGCCGCCCTGTCAACCCAGGGAGAGATCGGCCTGCTCGTGGCGGAGGAGCCACTCCTTCCGCCAGAGGCCGCCGCCGTAGCCCGTCAGGCGACCGTCGCTGCCGACGACGCGGTGGCAGGGGACGATGATCGAGACGGGATTGCTGTGGTTGGCCCCCCCGACGGCCCGGGTCGCGGCCGGCCGGCCGATCGTTTCGGCGATGGCCTTGTAGGTCGTCGTCCGCCCGAACCCGACGGCCAGGAGCTCCTTCCAGACCCGCCTCTGGAACTCCGTGCCGCCGAGGTCGAGCTTGACCGTGAAGACCCGGCGCTTCCCCAGGAAGTACTCCTCGAGCTGGGCCAGGGCGTCGGCCAGGGGCGCCGGAAGGTCTTTTCTTGAGGCGCCGACTCGCCGGGAACCCTTGGTTTTGACGAAATTCAGGTCCGAGACGCCCGCCTCCGTCCCCCGGACCTCGATCGTCCCTATGGGCGACTCGAAATAAGCGATGGATACGCCGGATTCATGCACAGCCGCCTCGCGCCCATCAGATTAGCTCATACCGTCAAGACCTTCAACAGGCATCCGCAAGTCCCCTCCGGGGCGCGTTGACGGCCCGCCCGCCCTGTGCTAAAAGCGGAGGCAGACCGAGGCGCGAGGTGCGGACATGAACGGAAACATCCCAACCCTGGCCGTCTCCGGCCGGACGCTCCCCGAAGCGTGGGAGAAGGCGGTCCTGGCCTGCTGGCAGCAGGGCGTGGCCATCAAGACCGAGTACGACAAGCCCGGCGACCCGCCCAGCCGCGATTGCACCATGCTCTGGACGGTCGAGGACCCGTTCGCCGAGCCGCGCATCCACCGGGCCTTCCCCGGCGGGCTCGAGGACCTCGAGGTCTACCGCCAGGAGGTCGTCGAGGGTGTGCACGACCACTGGATCTGCCCCGAGGAGGGCAAGTGGACCTACACCTACCATAAGCGGCTCTTCGCTTACGACATCGAAGGCCGGACGATCGACCAGATCGCGGCCGTCGTCGACCGGCTGGCCCGGACGGGCCACACCCGCCGGGCCCAGGCCATCACCTGGAACCCCAAGCTCGACGGGCCGACAGAGGACCCGCCCTGCCTCCAGAGGCTCTGGTTCCGTATCCTGGCCGACGAGCGCGGCGAGCCGGTCCTGAACATGAACTCCCACTGGCGCTCGCGCGACGCCTACAAGGCCGCCTACATGAACGTCTTCGCCCTGACCGACCTGCAGCGCGCCGTCGCGGCCCGCGTCGCCGAGAAGACCGGCCGCGGCATCCGGGTCGGCCGTTACGCCGATCTCGTCGACAGCTTTCACATCTATGGCTCGTACTTCGCGGAATTCGAGGGTTTCCTGAAGATGGTCGAAAAGCGCTCGTTCGAGGACCGGACCTGGCCGAGCGCCTACGCCGAGCCCATGTTCGAGGAGGCCCGCGAGCGCCTGCGCCGGGAAAAGGCGGAAGGCCGGTAGGATCTTAGGAGGAGGCGTCCATGCCCGTCGCCCTGATCGTCCTCGTCGCGGCTGTCCTCATAGCAGCGGTCCTGGCCACGTGGTCGCAGGTCCGCTCGCGCCAGAGCCTGCACCGCGTCACCAAGCCCCTGGCCACGGCCCTGATCATCGCCGTGGCGGCGGCGGCAACGGCCCCCGTCCCGGCGGCCTACAAGTGGTTTATCCTGGCCGGGCTCGTCTTCTCGCTCCTCGGCGATATCGCCCTGATGTTCCCCGACAAGTGGTTCCAGGCCGGCCTCGTCGCCTTTCTGGCCGCCCAGGTCCTCTACATCCTGGCCTTCAAGCCTCAGCCCGGGCATCCCGTCTCGCCGCTGACCTTCCTGCCCTTCGTCCTCTACGGCCTCTTGATGTTCTTCCTCCTGGCCCCGCATCTCGGCCCGCTGAAGGTCCCCGTCTTCGTCTACGTCGCAGCGATCACCCTGATGGCCGGTTTCGCGGCGGCCCGGTACGTCGACCGCGGCGGGACGAAGCCGCTCCTCGCGTTCGCCGGAGCGATGCTCTTCCTCGTCTCGGATTCCGTGCTGGCCTACGACCGCTTCGCCCGGAAGATCCCGGGGGCAAGGGTTCTCGTTCTGGGGACCTACTTCCCGGCTCAGCTCCTGATCGCCCTTTCCGTCTAGCCTGACCATTCGCAAAAATGCCCTTATTGCTCTCTCCTTATTGGGCGTTTTTGCCCTGCGGGCGAACCGATTCGGCCTCATTTGCTTCGTTCAGGGGCGGAATTTCCGGGACACGATACCGAATTGCGGGACATGAACGAATCCTCCGGGATTCGTATCGTGTCCCATGCAATTTGGTTCATGTCCCACAATTCCGCCCCTCGGGCCTCGCATCTGGGGCCGCCTCGATTCGTGAATGGATCAGGCTCGCTAGGCGTCAGGGCCGCGACACGATCTTGCCGTCGATCCCGACGACGACCTTCCGGACCTCGACCGCGACGCCGGAGCGGTCGACGGCCATCCGGACGATGCGCTCGAGGCCGGAGCAGCAGGGGACGGTCATGATGGCCACGGTGAGCGACCGGAGGTCGTTGCGGGCGATGATCTCGGCCAGCTTCTCGACATAGCCTTCCGTATCGTCGAGCTTGGGGCAGGCGATGATGAGCTTCCGGCCCTTGAGCAGCGCGTCATGGAAGCCGCCCAGGGCGAAGGCCGTGCAGTCGGCGGCGATGAGGAGGTCGCTTCTCTCGAAATAGGGCGCCAGGGGCGAGACGAGACGCAGCTGGATCGGCCACTGGCTGAGCCGGGACGGGGCCGGTCCCGAGGCGCCCTCCTCTTCGGGCCCCGGTCCGCACGGGATCTCCCGGGCCAGGCTGCCCGGGCAGCCGGAATGAGCGGAGCGCTCCCCGTGAACGGATCCGGTCTCGGCCCCGTGGACCTGAGCCGCGGCGGCCGCCCCCCGGGTCTTCAGGACGTGGGCGAAGGCCGCCCTGGCGTCATACTCCGCGCTGTCCCTCTCGACGACCTTGAGGGCGTCGACGGGACAGACGTCCAGGCACGCGCCCAGTCCGTCGCAAAAGATCTCCCGGACGAGGACGGCCTTGTTCTCGCCGTCCAGGGCCAGCGCCCCTTCAGCGCAGGCCGTCGTGCACAGGCCGCAGCCGTCGCATTTGTCGCGGTCGATCTCGATGATCTTTCGCTTGGCCATGAGGGCCTCCTCCCGGTTATTTCCGACTATTATACTAGGAAATATGAGCCCAAGGCAACAAGAATGACAGGACTGGGTGATAGGGCGGAGTCAGACGCCCGGGAAAAGGGGCCACATCGAGGATGTGCCCCTTTCTTGGATCAGAGGGTCGGCGGGGTGATCGGGACCGAAGGCCGCGGGAGCCGCGGCGCGCCGAACCAGTCCCGGGCGTCCCGGCCGAGGAGTCCCATCAGGGCGAGGATGCCGAGGACCGTGCCGACGGGAAAGCCGAAGAGAAGGACCACGGCCATCGCCGCCCCGGCGACGCGGGCCCAGGGCCGGCCCTTGGCGATCCCTGAGGCGATGAAGAGGTCGGCGACGGCGAAAGCGATGAAGACGACGGCCAGGATGATCCCGGCCCCGCCGAGGAGGGCGCTGCCGAGGAGGCCGGCCCGCTCCGTGCCCCAGCCGATGAGAACGGCCCCGGCGACGAAGATGAACAGGAACAGGGCCGCGGTCGCGATCTCCAGGCCGGCGGCGACCACGAACGCGATCCGGGCCACCTTGATGCTGTCGGGCATGCGGCTTCTCCCTCCGGTGTCTCGGGGGCCATTTTATCATATAATGACCCGGGAGCGCCCCATGGACAGGATCATCCGGATCAACCCCCTCCTCGAAGCCCTCCGGTCCGCGCCCGAAAGGGTCAACAAGGTCTTCGTCCAGGAGGAGCGGGGCCACGGCCGGATCGGCGAGGTCATCCGCGAGGCCAAGGCCCGTCACGTCCCGGTCGTCTTTGTCCCGGCCCGCCGCCTCGACCAGGTCGCCCCGGGCCACCAGGGCGTCATGGCCGAGGTCGCCCCCAAGAGATACGCCTCTCTCGAGGAGATCCTGGCCCGGTCGGCCAAGCCGTTCGTCGTCATCCTGGACGAGGTCGAGGACCCCCAGAACCTCGGGGCCATCGTCCGCAGCGCCGAGGGCGCCGGCGCCGACGGCCTTATCCTGCCCGAAAGGCGCTCGGCCGGGCTGACGGAGACGGTCGACACCGTCTCGGCCGGCGCCCTCGAGCACCTTCCCGTCGCCCGGGTGCCGAACCTCGTCCGGGCCATGGAGGAGCTCAAGAAAAAAGGCCTCTGGCTCGTCGGGGCCGAAGGCTCCGGCGACGAGCCGTGGTACGCCTTCGATTACACCGGGCCGGTCGGCGTCGTCCTCGGCTCCGAGGGCAAGGGCCTCCGGCCGCTCGTCCGCAAGACCTGCGACAAGGTCCTGGCCATCCCGCTCGCGGGCCAGGTCGGTTCCCTCAACGTCGCCGCGGCCGCCGCGGTCTTCCTCTTCGAGGTCGTCCGCCAGCGCCGCGCCTGCGGGTAAGGGCGCGGTCGCCCGCGGCACCATCTATCGCCGGACCCCTTGTGTTGGACAGGAGTCCGCCGTATACTGGGGTCAGCTCGCGCAAACGGAGGGAACACGTTGCGCCGCAACCTCGAACCGGCCGGCGGTGGGATTGTCTCCGTTTTGATCCTGGCGCTCCTTGCGGCCGGACCGGCCTTGGCCCAGACGAGCCCGACCGGAAAGATCGTCGGCAGGGTGACGGACGATCGGGGCATCGCCCTGCCCCGTGTTTCCGTCGAAGCCTCGAGCCCCCATCTCCTCGGCAAAGCCGCCACCGTCACGGACGAGGATGGGGTCTTCCGGCTGATGGCGCTTCCTTCGGGCGTCTACGAGATCGCCTTGGCGCTGCCAGGGTTCCAATCGCTCGTCCGAAAGAACGTCCCTCTCCAGCTCGGCCAGACCATCTCCATCAACGCCGCCCTCGTCCAAGCCACGCTCGCAGAGCAGATCACGGTCCTCGGTCGGAGCCCGCTCATCGACGTCAAGACCGCCGTCCAGAGCCAGACGATGACCAAGGAGGTCCTCCTGAGCCTGCCCCGGAGCCGGAATTTCGACGCCCTGATCGTGACCATGCCGGGCGTCCAGGACGAGTGGAGGGCCGGCGGGCTCTCGGTCGACGGCGCCACGGCGACCGAGAACAGCTGGTACGTCGACGGCGCGGACATCACCGATATTCACCTGGGTCTCCGGGCCCAGAGCGCGGTCATGGAGTTCGTCGAGGAGGTCAACGTGGCCAGCTCGGGCTACGCCGCCGAGTTCGCCGGGGCGATGGGCGGCGTCGTCAATGTCGTCACCCGGTCGGGCGGGAACTCCTTTCACGGCGACATCGTCGGCTTCTACGAGGACGACAGCCGGTTGATGCGGGGAAAGGCCCGCGATTACCTCCGCTTCGATCCCACCGAGGACTTCGTGCCGGAATACGTCAACGAAGACGACCTCTACTTCGACGGCGGGAGATCCCGCGATCAGAACCGCAGGTACGACGCCGTCTTCAACCTGGGCGGTTACTTCGTCAAGGACAAGGTCTGGTTCTTCGCCTCGTTCAACCCCCAGATCAACAGCCAGAAGGCGGCCCGGTCCTTCCTCTCGGATCCCGAGTTGGGAGTCCAGAGCTTCCGCAGTTCCAGGAACCACTGGAACGGGCAGATCAAGCTGACGCTGGCCCCGGCGAGGAGCCTCAGGGCGTCCCTCAGCCTGGTCAACAATTTTTCAAGGCAACGGGGATCGATCCCGAGCATCACCGGGACCGGCAACCCGAACTCTCCCTATGCCCAGATCGGGTTCGATTACCCGAACCTCAGCGGGGCCCTCCAGCTGGATTACACGTTCGGAAACGACCTCTTGGTGAGCGCCAGGGCAGCCATGGCCGAGCAGAACACAACCAACCAGCAGGTCTTTTGTCCCGGCACGAAATATTCGTTCTCCCGGACGAATTTCATCTATGCGGACGACCCATTCTTCGCGGCTCATCCCGATCTCCTCCATTATTACGGCTGGACGAACTGGGCCGGCTCCGCCATGACCAGCAACCGGCGGCAGTTCCGGAGGTTCTCGAGCACGGTCGACCTGACCTACTTTCTCCGCCTGGGCGGCGAGCACGCCCTGAAGGCCGGGGTCCGGCTCGTCCGCGACCAGGAGAACGTCGACGAGATCTGCAATCACCCTTTGGTCGCTCTCTCTTGGGGCGAAGCCTTCAACGGACTGCCCTCCGGCGAGCCGGTCCGGGGCGTCTACGGCTATTACAATATCCGAAGCTCCTGGACCTCCCCTTACGGCAGCTTCTGGGACATCCGGCGGGACACCTGGGCCTTGTACCTCCAGGACGCCTGGACGATCGGCGGTCGTTTCACGCTCCACGCGGGGCTTCGGACGGAAAGCGAGTATATTCCGTCCTTCACCCGGGAGGAGCAGCAGGCTGGATATCAGAACCGGCCGATCAAATTCGGCTTCGACGATAAGATGGCCCCCCGGGTGGGCGTCGTTTACGACGTCTTCGGAGATTCCAGCCTGAAGATCTTCGGCAGCTTCGGTCTCTATTATGACCTCATGAAGCTCTACCTGGCCGAGGGCGCGTTCGGCGGCTTCAAATGGAAGTCCGATTACTACGAGCTCAACGATCCCGACTGGACCAGGATCGCGGCCGACGGCGACATCTCGAGCCGAGAGCCAGGAGGCCGGCAACCGCTACGTCGGGACCATCGATTATCACATCCCGAACTGGGACGCCACGGACCCCGGCCTGAAGCCCATGGCCGAGCGCGAGATCTCGCTCGGCGCGGAGAAAGCGCTGGCGACAGACGTGTCGCTCGCCGCCCGTTTCGTCCAGAAGCATCTCATCCGGACGATCGAGGACGCCGGCATCTGGACGGACGAAGGATGGATGTCCTACAACACCAATCCCGGGTCCGGCTACTCGCTCCACATCGAGCACGGCGGCAGGTTCCCGGACGCGGTCTGGGAAACGCCCAAGGCCCGGCGGGAATACTACGCCCTCAACCTGTCTCTGGAGAAGCGCTTCAGCCACGGCTGGCAGGGCGGCCTCAATTACACCCTGAGCCGGGCCACCGGGAACTACGGCGGCCTCTCCAGCACGGACGAGAACGGCCGCAACTCCCCCAATGTCACATGCTATTTCGATTCCTGGTTCGGGCCCTACGACATCCGGGGCAACCTCCTTCACGGCCCCCTGCCGCAGGACCGGACCCATTACCTCAAGCTCTATGGCTCGTGCCGGCTCCGCTTCGGCCTGACCGTCGGCCTGACGGCCTTCGCCACGAGCGGCTATCCCCTGACGACGACCCTCGCTATCAATGACGGTTCCATGTACCCCAACAACCGGGCCGACCTGGGCCGCCTGCCGTTCACGGCCTGGGGGAACATCTATCTCGAGTACACCTTGCGCCTCGCCGGCCGCACCCGGGCCTCCGTGAACCTCCAGATCGACAATTTCACCAACACCAAGGCCTGGCAGGACAAGGTCACGGAAGTGAACCTCGATACGATGTACGTCTCGGACGAAGAGATCGTGTCCGGGAGCTTCGACTGGCGGGCCGCGCTCCCCGACTACCTGCCGAACCCGATGTTCGGGATGTACAGCACCCGCTTCAAGACCTGGACGGCGCGCCTGGGGTTCAGGCTGGCGTTCTGAGGTCCGGGGCCCGGGCGGCTTGACTTGACCGCGGCCCGCACCTAGAATAGGCCCAGGTCGTATCTTACGGAAAGAGAAGAGTATGGAAAAATCGGCGGAGTTTTATAGCCTCGAGCGGGGCATCGTCTCCCTGAAGGAGCAGATCGACGCCCTGAACGAGACCGACGACCTCGACAAGAAGGAAAGGATCGCCGCCCTCCGCCAGGAGATCGAGAAGGAGTGGGCCAAGATCCTGCCCGAGCTGACCACCGTCAACATCGTCCAGATCGCCCGCCACCCCAAGCGCCCCTACACCC
>Ga0209610_1001659_pt1 | contig 11396 bp, 12 predicted proteins | sample LakKivw275mmetaG_FD_184137 | JGI IMG/M metagenome (GOLD analysis project Ga0209610, IMG submission 184137) | Anoxic lake water microbial communities from Lake Kivu, Rwanda to study Microbial Dark Matter (Phase II) - Lake Kivu water 275m metaG... | ecosystem: Environmental > Aquatic > Freshwater...
GCCCCAAGGACATGCAGGATAACGCCACCCCGTCTGGTAATGCCATGGCTGCCCTGTTGCTGCTGCAGCTATCCACCTACGAAGGGCGCTCCGATTGGCGCAGCATGGCAGAGGGCATGCTCACCGCAAACCTGGGCATGATGTTGCGCTACCCCAGCGCGTTTGCCTTCTGGTTGTGGGCGACCGATTTCGCCCTTGGCCCGGTGGATGAAGTGGCCATCGTGGGAGACCTGGCACAACATCCAACCCAAGCCCTGTTGCAACCCCTGTGGCAGGTTTACCGCCCGCGCCTGGTGCTTGCCGCTGCGCCTTACCCGCCAGCAAATGGCTCACCTGCCCTGCTGAGAGACCGCCCACTGCTCAATGGGCAGCCCAGCGCCTACGTCTGCCGGGGCTTCGTCTGCGGGCAACCGGTGAATGACCCGCAAGCCATGTTGAACCAGCTGAAGACGGCGATCGTTGATCGCCGCTAGCGGCAACGAGTCAGGTAGGATAATGAGAATGAATCCGTTACCATGCCCAAGGCTGGCCACGGCACCATTGTATTCGATAACTATAAAATTCCGGAAGATTACGTGGGGATTAAAGTTCTATACCACGTACGGTATGAATCGCTTTGTGCGCCGCATATACGCCAGGTATTCATCTCCGAAGATCTCCAGGTTCTGCTTTTCCTCCCAGGTGGCGGTGATGTATAGCGCCACGCTGGTCAAAATCCCCAGCAGTGCAGCCATGACGGTGGGTTGCTTGAGGAAGATGCCCCATGCCAGCCATAATAGCGAGGCGTACATCGGGTGGCGGATGCACTGGTAGGGACCTATGGTGACCAGGCGGGTGGTTTTTTCGAGCGCCACGCGACTGGTATCAGGGATGGCTGGATTGGGCTGCCCGTGGTGGCGCAACGCCCATATGGCGTGGATGACAAGGTAGGCAGCATCGAGCAGCATGACCCACGAGATGAGCTGCAGCAGCGAGAACGGCTGCACCAGCCAGGCCGGTGAATTTAACACCACCAAACCCAAAACAGCCTCGAAGGCGATAAAACGTGGCAAGCCGTATAAAAAAGGAGAAGTAAATGACCTGGCGGAAACGATAATCAATCCCAATGAGCCGCCCAGGAATACATACAGCGCAAGCATGGCAAAACTCTCAGGGGATTAGCGCACGCACTCCAGCACCAGGCGGTCGGCCAACCCGTAGTACTTTTCTTCCACTTCAACACCGTTCTCTTCATGCTCAAAGCGTTCGAACGCCATCCGCATTTGCTCCTGCTGCTCTGGTGTGACGATTTTCTCGATGACAGGGAAGAGTGCCTCATCCTCCTTCTTGATATGCCGACGGATCAGGCTCACGTAGCCCAGGGCGGCCAGCACCACCTGCTCGCGCGCCCGGATATCCCCCATCTGCAAGCGTTCGGTTGCCTGGCGCAAGCGGTTTGCCAGGCGCTGGCTTTCTTCATGCTCAGCCAGCATCACCGCCACCAGACCGGTATCCCTGGGGTAACCACTGGCCAGTAACAACGGCAGCAGAACTGCCTCTTCCTTCTTATCATGGTAGCTGTTGGCAAAACCATTGATCAGTACCGAGGTGCCAATGAAGAACCTAAGGTACACGTCCTCGCCCCGGCTCAAGCGAGTGGCAGCCCGCTCGAGGGCGAACAACACCCGCTCGATCACGCGGTGTTCCTGCATCAGTTTTTCAGTGACTTTCATGCGACCATCTCCTGCCCCACACACCACCTACGGAAAATCAGACGCATTTCCTTATGACGATCCATGATGATTAACTGCTGTTCCTGCCATTATTTTAATAGTTGAGCAACCCAGGTGAACATACAGAATTGTTGGGTTTCGCTGCCGTAGAATGCCACGCCCACGGATGAAGCGAGTATTGATTTTTCAGGCTACTTGAGGAATCAGGGTTGGAAACCCCGCGCCAGGTTCTTGAGTATGGGCTCTACGACGTACTGACCCACCACGGCCTGCAAACTGCGGTTATCGCTGAATTTATCATATTGCACCTGGAAGGCAAAGAAATCTGCCGGGTAGCGGACATCTATTTTCCCCCATAAGGTGCCACCCACCTTATCGGCTTTCACCAGGTGCTGGTTTTTGATCACCCTGAGGGCATAATCGCCCAGCCAGCCATATTTTTCCGCCTGGGAATGCAGCATGACGATCAGGGATGGCTCAGCCATGAACGGGCCTCCTGGAGCAAACAGCGAATCATCCACCACCGCAACCATCTGCAAGCCATGTTGCCTACCTTCCAGCAGCAAGGCGTAATAGGGAGGCATGGATGGAGCGATCTTGTAACGCGGGAAAAAGAAGTTCCCGCGATTGAGTGAAAAACCCTCCCGAAAGAATTCAACCGGCAGCAGGTTCACGGTCATCTCGTAAATCTGCCGCATGCCGTCAAAGAACTGGTTGAACCAGCTGATATTTTCGCGAAAGCGGTTTTTATCGCGCTCTTTCATGGCTTCTTCCTTCTCTATCCAATGCCAGGGGACGGCTTGACACTTGCCGGATATGCGCCTGCCCGGTTGGATACACCTGGCTGCCGCGCGTCGACAACCTCACCCAATGGGGAGGCTCCAGCTTGCCGTAATCCACCGTCAGCCAGCGCTCTAGCCGGATGCAGACCAGGATATCCTCCTTCCAGGCTCCATCTTTCCTGGTGTCGGCATACACCGCCTCGACACCCCGGGCGGCGCTGGTCAACACCTGCACCTTGCCTCCAGATTGGTAGCGGCAACACACCGGCACGGCCAGCGGCTCCTGACTATCTTGCGGGAAGCATTGGATGCCCAGGCAAGGGAATTATCGAGCCGGATACAACAGTTGCCTAAAATCATGAGCCCCTCAAGAAGGACCGCCAGGTTTTAATCCAGGTTTCGACCTGCGATGGATTATAACTGGCTGCACTCCAATATCCATGAATCCACCATCTGCTCCAGGAGATCGAGCGGCACTGCCCCGGAGAGCAGCAACACGTCGTGGAACTCGCGCAGGTTGAACTTCTCGCCCAGCTTCTGCTCCGCCCGCCTGCGCAGCTCGGTGATTTTAAGCTCGCCGATCTTATACGCCAGCGCCTGCCCGGGCCAGGCAATGTAGCGATCGATCTCATTGGCGATATTCAGCAAGGTGGAGGAAGTGTTCTCCGCCAGGTGGTCGATGCCCTGCTGGCGCGTCCATCCCAGGGCGTGCATGCCGGTATCCACCACCAGCCGGCAGGCGCGCCACATCTCGTAGCTCAGGCGCCCGAAATCCGAATAGGGATCGGTGTAAAAACCCACTTCCAGCCCCAGCCGCTCTGCATACAGCGCCCAACCTTCCACGAAGGACGTGTAACCACTGTAGCGACGGAACATGGGTAAATCGGAAAGCTCAGCCTGCAAGGCCAGCTGCAGGTGGTGCCCGGGAACCGCTTCGTGCAACGAAAGCGCTTCGATCTCGTATAACGGGCGGGAGGGCAGGTCGTAGGTGTTGACGTAATACATGCCAGCGCGCGTGCCATCCCCCAGGCCAGGGTTATAGTACGCCGAAGTTTCCCCCTGGGCGGCGTAAGGGGGTATCTCGCGGATGCCATACGGCATGCGCGGCAGGGTCTTGAACAGGTGCGGCAGCTCGCCATCCATGCGCTTCAGCACCAGGGCGGTTTTTTCAAGCAGCGCATCGGTGGTGGAGACGTAAAAGCGCGGGTCGCTGCGTAAAAACTCTAAAAAGCCGGCCATATCGCCCTTCCAGCCGGTCTTTTTGATCACCCTGTCCATCTCAGCCCGGATGCGACGCACTTCATCCAGCCCAGTTTGGTGCACCTGCCGGGCGGACAGGTGCAGGGAGGTGTAGTAGTAGATACGGTGGTCATAAAACGCCTCGCCACCCGGGATTTCAAAGCAGGATATGCTCTCCCGCGCCGCGGGCAGGTACTCTTTTTCGAGAAACTGCAATAATTCTGAATACCCGGGCACGATGGAGCCGAAGATGGCTTTGACGGCTGCTTCAGAGAGCTTTTTGCGCTCGACCTCACCGATGTGGCCCGGGAACTGCTTGAATGGCTGGTAAAAAACGCTTTCGGTCGGGTCGCTCACGATGTGCGGCTTGATCTGCTGGTCCACCTCCATCAGCGTGCACCTGGGCGGCAGGTAACCTGTGCGCAATCCCAGCCGCATCCGCTCAATATTCTCCAGGCAGTATTGCTTGAAGGCTGCCAGGCGGGCGATGTAATTTTCATAATCCTGCCGGTTTTCGAATGGCATCAACTGGAAAATATCGGCGAACAAGATATGGAAACCATCGGACCGTGAGATGGGCAGGCGCTGGGGGTTGAAACCCAGCTCGGCGATTTCGTTCACCACCAGGTGCCTAAAAAGATCATAGTTGAGCTGGTCATTAGCCGGCAGGCTGCCCCGGTCGATTGCTTGCAAGCGCTGGCGAAAATCGACCAGCTGGCCGCGCCAAGCCTGGTAGGTATCGTCAGTGGCGCTGGGAAGGCGATCATTGAAACGGCGGTCGCCGACGAAGGTGGCAGTGAGCGGGTCAAAACGCATCCAGGCATCCCAATGATCCTGGAAGAGCTGGTGGAGTGGTGAGAGAGTGGTGGGCAATTGATCCTCCTTTTATATATTATGAAAATTTCAATGAATTATTGTCGGTCGGACGTTCGATGATGAGCCTTGGGAAATATGCTTACTCCCGCTCACCTCGAATTATAACCTGCCCGAAGGGTGAACTCGTTCATTCTCCCTATTCAACCTGATTATGTTTATATTGTTCTCTTTCACCTGTTTCGCTATCCAAATCCTTACTTCGGTGAAGAAATATAAATTCGTTCTTCTAACTCGGATTTTATTCACTATAATATATCAATCAACCAAGGAATAGAGATCCAAAAATGCTTGAGCGGCCCAATATTACCGATGAAGCAATCGCTGCGGGGATGCTTGGCCTGTATGGCCTGGCAGTAAACGATGTTACCTTTCTGCCCATTGGTTATGACGTGCAATCCTCGGCCTTCAAGCTGCAGGCGCAGGATGGTAAATCATATTTCCTGAAGCTGCGCAGTGGAAATTTCATTCCCATCACCGTCAAAGTGCCCGAATTGCTCAGCAGCCTTGGAATTAACGGCATCATTCCCATCCTGAAAACCCGCTCAGGCGCCTCCTGGGGCAAGCTGGAGTCGCATATCACCATTTTGTACCCCTTTATTCCCGGGCACAGCGGCTATCAGGCCGGCCTAAGCGACCAGCAGTGGGAGCTGCTCGGCCAGCTATTCAGGTCCATTCACACGGTGATGATGCCTGCTGACCTAGCGAAGCATATCCCCCACGAGACATATTCTCCCCAATGGCGCCAGGCAGCCAGGCGATTTCTCGACCTGGCAGCTCATCAAGGCTTTACTGACCCAATTGCATCTAGCCTGGCTGATTTCCTGGCTGGCAAACGTGAAGTGATCGTTACAATGATCACTCAGGCAGATGAGCTGGCAAGTACACTTCAACACCGGCCAATGAAGTTTGTCCTGTGCCACGCTGATGCCCATCCGGGTAATTACCATCTCACTGATTCAGGCCAGCTATACCTCGTGGATTGGGATAACGCCCAATTCGCCCCCCGCGAGCACGACCTGATGTGCATCGGCGCCGGGATGATGGGTGACCAGCCCGGAGGGCGCCAGGAATTGCTGTTTTACCGGGGTTATGGTGATGTCGAGATTGACCACTCTGCCCTGGCTTATTACCGATATGAGCGCATCATTCAAGATATCGCCGAATTTTGCAAGCAGATTTTACTGTCCTCCGAAGGCGGTTGCGATCGCCAGCAGTCGCTGGAATACCTGATCAGCTCATTTTCTCCCAGCCGTGAAGTGGAGGTGGCCTTCCATACCGACAAAATGGTCATCCCCAAGGAAAAACCCACAGGAGTATAGCATGCAGCCACCCACGCAGGTGAAAAAAGAAATCGAAATCCTTACCCTGCCACAAAGGTGGGCCGGTTTATACACCGACGTGTTGATGCTGCTTTTACTGGCATTCTTCATCTACCACCAGCGGATCAACAGCGGCTTCTTCACTGAGCGGTTTGGATTGCTACCCATGCTGGCCTTGTATGTGCCCATTGTGATCTCGCTTGCGCCACCATTGCAGCGCCTGCTGCAGGGCAGGCGCAATCCCGCCCGCCCGCTGGAAGCCGTCACCGACCTGTCGCTGGCCATCGGCTCGGCTATCCTACTAGCCACCTTCCCGTTCGATTTCAGCCACCTGGCTGAGCCCTTCCCACCAGAGATGCGCTTCGCCTTTACCTGGATTAACAATGATATCGGCAGGGTGATTTTGATCCTGCAAGTGGTCATCGGGGCCATCTCTGCTATCTCCACGATGTATAGTTATCTGAAGGTGAAGGGAAAAATCCACAGCCGGTTTAGCTAGGGGAAATCATTCAGCGGGTGAATCCCCTCGCTTCGCTCTCTATCCACGATCTAACCTTTAAGAATCACGAAGTCAGCTTCCGCTGACTTCATATGTTTGGAAGCCCACGAAGGGGGGCCAGGTGTTCTCTTGAGGTGCGACTTCGGTCGTCGAGAGCTTTCGTCTCGTTTATGTTATGGTTGGCTTACCATCCTTGTAGAACAGCTCACCGTCTACGGTCACTTCGCTCTCAGCCATGTCACAGAGCATGTCCCAATGGATGGCGGAGTCATTCTTGCTGCCCGTCTCAGGGTAGCCCGAACCCACCGCCAGATGGAATGTACCGCCGATTTTTTCGTCGAACAGCATCTCCTTGGTGAATCTGGTGATGCCATAGTTGGTGCCGATGCCCAGCTCTCCCAGGAAGCGTGCCCCCTCATCGGTGTTCAAGGTGGAGGTGAGCAATTCCTGGTTCTTGCTGGCTTTTTCCCTCACCACTTTGCCATTCTCGAACCACAACTCGATATCGGTGATTTCCTGCCCCATGTAGATAGCCGGGTATTTATAGCGGATCCATCCCTGGGCTGAATCTTCCACGGGTCCGGTAAAAATCTCGCCATCGGGGAAGTTTTCCTTGCCGTCGCAGCTGATGAAGACCCTATCTTTAATCGACATGCGCATGTCTACGTTCGAGCCCTTAAGCACCACCTGATCGTGACCTTTCAACCACTCCACCAGCTTGCCCTGGCGCTGACCAAGCTCCCGCCAGAACTTCACCGGATCATCTTCGTTGAGCATCCCGGCTGCATAGACGAATTCCGTATAATCGCGCAGTGACATATCTGCATCCTGGGCATTGGCATTGTTGGGGTAGATGGTGAGGCACCAGCGAAGCTCGCCACGCGCGGCGCGCTCGAGCCAGGTTTTCATGAGCTCGCTATGGGCTTTATTTCTACGCGCCATGCGCCTGGGATCTATGGCGCTGAGCATGCGCCGGTTTGAATCAGCCTCGATCGAAAGCGTGGCATCGAAGGTCTGGTAGATCAGCTTGCGGATGGGAGAGACATAATCCAGCTGGGCATCGCTGGCGTATGTGAAGAAAAGCTCACCAGCTTCGTCCAGCGGTTGTTCCACGAAAATGTTGGCGCCGGCTTTGATGGCTTGCTCGTAGATCGCCAGGGTGAGCTCGCGGGCAATGGGGCTGGAAGAGATGTAGAGCTGCTGGCCGGGATTAATATCAACCGAATAATTAACCAACACTTTGGCTAGCTTGGTGACGCGCGGGTCTGTCATGAGGATTCTCCTAACATTTTTCAGAATTGGGATGGCTGCGCTTAATTATAGCGGCAAAGTTGTTTCCACAACGGCGCAATAGCGATAAGCAGTTTTAGCTGCGGTCTTTAGGCGTCACCACGGGGGACAAGACCACGATGGGAATATGCCGTACCAACCCTTCCTGATACCTGACATACTGCGCATTTTTTTGCGTCGCCAGCTGCCACAGTCGCTCATATTCTTCTCCCTGGGCCAGGCTGGCTTCCACCTGCAGTTGCTTATCCTTCACCTGGATGGTGGTGCAGGGGTTCTTTACCAGGTTAAGGTACCAATCCGGCTGGCTCTCCTCCCCCCAGTTGGACGCTACAACCAGGTAATTATCCCCATCGCGGTAATAAGACAGGGTTGTGATGTGGTGTTTGCCCGACCGGCGACCTACCGTATGTAGCAATAATACAGATTGACGCCCCACCCTGTGACCAAGGTGGCCGCGCGTCAACCGATATACAAACTGGTGAAGGCGTGTAAATAGCCTGGTCCAGGTATTCATGCTCGATTTCCCTCTTCCTTAAGCTTACCACACACCTGCGATAAGTCGATACCCTACTTCGCCTTAGTTACGCTCGCCCTTCAACTTTCCAGCGCTTCTATGGGGAACGCTTCCGGATGCAGCCTATACAGCTCGACCAGCTTTTGATCATTGTGCCCGTGGATTTGCTCCACGAAAGGGAAGTCCTGCGGGCACACCAGCAGCTTCGCCACAGGCTTTGCCGCACTTGTGCTGATCCAGTGCGGAAAGACGACCTCAGCACCCTGAATGTGCTGTACTGGCTCACGGCTAAATCTGTTGCGTGGCAGGATATATACCGCGCCATCGCACCAGGCTTTCTGCTCCTTGGCGAATGAGCTGATCGAGAAGAAATAGTAAGGTTCACTCATTTGCTGCTCGGATATTTTTATCTGGAAGCAGGAATTGAACAGCGATAGCCCAGGATATCCTCGCCGGTCGACAATGGCAAAATAGATCACCCAAATGCCATCCGTGGTGGCGTATATCGCGTTCTGGTTGCTGTAAGCCCGCTTATCATGCGCCTGGCGCGGCTCAACCACCTCGATATCGCGGTTTTGCGAGCCGTGCAGCACCACATCCCTGCTCTCACACATGTAGGTTAGGAATTGCCATTTTGGGTACGTCAGCTGGTAATCGATAAAGCCTTGCTTGTCGGTCAGCTGACATTGTCGATCGAAAGCGGCTCGCTGATCTGCATCGATGACATATTCAGGTTGGGGGAGGAAATATGACGGAAGATCCATGATAGATTCACTCAGTTTTCATCAGCAAAAGATCAAACCAAAAGGTATCCACCAATGGCTTGACTGAAAAAACTGTACCTTAAGAATTGAAACACATGCTGAGCGAACCGTTTCGAAGCTATCTAATACTCAATAAGGGTAATCGAAGAGCTTATTTTGATCAAAGACAAGGATATCTTGGGGTCTTTATGCCGCCATTTCTCTTTCATACCGCCATATACTCCGTAAATTTACCATGGCTGCCGAACTTACCACCATACATGTCACTCGAAACAGCCCTCGCACGGGCAACTTACCTCTCGGAAAGGGATGTTTGACCGCTCTCATAATGGCTTCAATGGCCGCTCGAGGATTTTTACCGGTCTGGTAAAATGCTTCGGATCTTCGGCGCCGCCTGGCCCATTGGACTTCTTGTTGGGTGAAACTGAGCTTGTAGGCTGGATCTCGCTTGTGGGGGATGGCCCGGCAGCGATTCTGCAAGCCGAAGGGGCAAGTCTCACAGATCCTCGGATCGAAGCGAGCCATATAGCGAGTGGTACGGCCTGGTTCTACCATTACTTCCTGCCCGTTGGGACAGGTAATGGTGATGGGCTTTCCTTTTTCGGTAGTGGTGAAGCTGAACTGGGCCAGGCTGAGTTTGTCCGCAGCTGGGGCCTTGCCGCGAATGCCGCTCTGAATGAGCTCTACTTTGTTCTCTATCAACTGCTCATCGGCTGCTGGACTGCCATATCCGCCATCGGCGTGCAGCGTTTCAAGCTGGGTGCGTTCTTTTAGCTCAGGGAGTGCCTGCGCTAACAAATTCGCATCATCGACGTTATTGGGCGCCACCTGCACTTTGGTGATCAGCTGGAGCTTATTCTCGGGATGACAGGTCTGGCTGAGATTGGCAGCATAGCCCTTGTATTCTGCCGGTCCCTTACGGCGAAAAGTGGCTTCCTGGTCATCCAGGGATTGTAAACACCCGGCCCCGATTTGCTCGTTGGGCTTGACCTGCACCTGCTCGTCTACCAGCAGGAAGTTCTCTCGAAACAGCCGCTCCAACACCTGGTAAGTAGGCACCGGGCCATAAACCTCTTTGCATTCACCGAGCATGCGCTGGATCACTTGGCCCACCTGCTCAGTTTGAGCGGCAATAGCTTCCTTGCCCTTCACACGGTATACGAACTGCCCGGAGCTGCTCTGCACATAGGGTGCTAACCATTCCTGACAGGCCTGCTGCTCCGCCTCGCTCAACAGGCGGTGCAGGCGCTGGATGCCTTCCACCAATAACTGCAGGCGGCTCATTTCCATGATGTTGCTGGCAATCTGGGTGCTGTCCATGCGCTGCAGGCTGGTTTTCACCTTCAAGGCCACCACTTGTTGATCGGTGATGTCCTCAAAGGCCTGCGCTACCAGGTTTACCCCTTGGGCCCGGTTATACTGGCTCAAGCGTCGCCGAAAGTTGTACAGGGTCCGTAGCTCAAACCGGCCTTCTCTCAGATCGCGATAGCCTAAGGCGTAGCGCACCTGTATATCGAAGTTGTAGTGATCGTACAGCTCTTCATCGCTCCAGCCGAATCCCGCTTTGAGGGTCTCCAAGCCCAGCAGGACATTCACCGGGGTGTTCGGTCGCGAGGCGATATCTGAGTACAGCACCGCAAAGGTATCTTCTTTGATCCGGCTAAAGAATTCACGGTAGAAAATCCCCGCCCAGGAAGTCTCCAGCCGTTGTTGCTGATCTTCGGGTAGGTCGCTTACATTGCTGATCAACAGGGGTTGCAGGTGCTTTTGGTTTTTTCGGTACATGTTTTTGTCCTGAAATGGAGTTTTGTTGATTATATTAAACTTTTGCCAATCATGCGACCCTTTTTTCAGGGGAGCCATATATGCACACCATGTTTCCAATCTACTTATACCAATTGTACTTCGACGTACCTCATATGCTGCTTGAGAGCCCCAACCTAATTCGTCTCTTATATCCATATAATAATCTTCTGGATTGGTACAAGGATAAGCACAGTGTTCATAATAGCTTCTAGGATTATTCCATCCAGGAGAATATATCCAGCCAACTTGCATCCAATAAGGTCCTGAAGTAGATACCCAATTAGATTGGGTTGTAGCATACATAAAAGGGGGTAATGGTGGAGTATAAATCATTACTTTAATTCCATACGCAGAAGACATCCTATTCCCCCCCACTATTACATTTGTCACTTGTGAATTTAGAAATATAAATATGTGATGAAGATAAGCGTCTTATTCTAAGCTTTCTAGCACATCGCCTCATTTTTAGATAATTATTCGGGTTAAAATTTACAATAGACTACATGATAGTAAATGAGCGGAATCGAACTTAGTAGTCAGTCACGCTGAAATGGATGGATAGAGTTGCTTCAATTTGATGCGAGCATTATCAGTT
>Ga0209610_1001662_pt1 | contig 11386 bp, 5 predicted proteins | sample LakKivw275mmetaG_FD_184137 | JGI IMG/M metagenome (GOLD analysis project Ga0209610, IMG submission 184137) | Anoxic lake water microbial communities from Lake Kivu, Rwanda to study Microbial Dark Matter (Phase II) - Lake Kivu water 275m metaG... | ecosystem: Environmental > Aquatic > Freshwater >...
GTCCCCGTATAGCGACTACTGGTATTCCGACCTGTCCGGCGACTCACAGGGTCCACTCGGATGCGATAACTACCCCGAGTTGGGGATTGCGCGGCTGTCGCCGGACAACAGCGCAGATCTCTCCCACCAGATTGCGAAGATAAGAGACTACATGCTGGGAAAGGACTCTGCCGACTGGCCGAACAGGATGACCCTCGTTGCGCACCGTGACCCGGAGCCAGATGCTGTGGTCAGAGCGGTCGCTCAAGCGCAAGAGACAATGCACTTCTACCACTACACGATTGATACGATCTTCGGTAAGTCACCAGGGCCGGGGGTCTACTACAATAACGATTCCATAGCAGCTAGCGTCAACACGGGCACCGGGGTCCTGATCTATCTCGGCGAGGGCGGACCCGACCGGTGGGACGGTTGGTACCAACAAGAGTCGTCCTGGACGAATGTGCATGTTGACGGCCTCCAAAACTCACACACGCCCGTGGTGTTCAACCTGGCTTGCAATTGCGGCAATGTTGACTCAGGTAGCTTGTCTCAGAAGTGGATGAGCACGTTTGGCCATTCCAGGAAAGGCGCGGTTGCCAGCTTCGCCTGCTACTCCACAGCCAACAGACCCGCAGCCGATGCCCAATGCACCGTTGCAGTCAGCGCGATAGCTAACTACTATACGGCGACTCAAACGCCGAGGTATTACGGGGCTCCAGTATTCGACTTGGGCGGCATCCAGATGCTCATGGATGCTGATATCGCGCACAAATGGCCAACCGACACAAGCAAGCTAGGCAACATCTACAGCTTCTACTGGCTCGGCAACCCGGCGATGCCGGTCTGGTCAGGTGGAATACCAGAGGCAGCGACCGTGAGCTATCCGTCGCTGATACCGACGGGACCTCAGTCTTTCCATGTCAGCGTCAGAATCAACAACCAGCCTGTCGAAAACGCACAGGTCTGCGCGTACAAAGAAGGCGACTTCTACGCCGTGGGTACGACGAATGGTGCTGGCGATGTCTGGCTATCTCTGACTGCCGAGGATACGGGCTCATTCTCCGTGTCGGCAAGCAAGGGGCACGTGTTGCAGAGCAGCCCCGATCAGACGCACACTCCTATGCTACCATACTTCGGGACGTCAGAAGTCAGCGGCGACACTGCGTTCCCCACGTCGGAGATGACGTATCCAAACTGGAGCCGCAAGTTGGTCCGTGACCCATACACTGGCAGGCTCCATGTTGTTTACACCGACAAGGACTCTGTCTTCTACACGCTGTCTACCGACGCCGGCTTGAACTGGTCTACGGCTGAGCCCATCGGCGCGGGTGCGTACCCGTCCGTCGTCCTGAATGCGGGTGCGGCGGGGCTGGGTCCATGGGTAGCCTACGTTACTTCTGATGGCAGCATCGAACGCGCCATCAGAAACGCCCAGGGGACCTGGGACAAAGGCACCATCTTCCAGAGCACTGCTGGTGCAAGGGCCGGCGCGCCATCCTTGGCCGCAGACGTGTCGCCAATCGACTGTCCCAACGCAGGCGTGGCGTACCCCGTATCCGTGTGGCCGGACAACAACTTCGTCTATTACAGCGTGTTTCTGTCCTCGGGCGCAGAAGCACAGGCAGAGACACTAGATGCGGCGGGACCTACATCATGCTACGGCGCGTCGATAGCCGTCACCCCGTGCCCCTATGTTCACGTCGCGTGGATAAGGGGCCAGAGTGTCTTCTATCGCCAGCAGTATTGCGGCGGGGACTGGTCCGCGCCATTTCAGATCTCGTCGCCGACGGGCCAATTCATCACCGAGCCCGCCTCGCATCCATCCGTGGAAGCCTACGGTGACCACGTCTTCTGCGTCTGGCGAGGGCCAGATAGCCTCGGCATCTCAGGCGACATCTGGCGTATCTCGCGGTGGCTGAACGACTCAGTCTCAGTCTGGAGCGATCCGTCTAACCAGAGTCAGTCGACTGATTGCGAGTCGGACTACCCTGTGATGACGACGGACATCGCTACGGTGTGGCAGGAGCAGGTGCAGGTGTCACCGGATAGCACCGAAATCTGGGGCAGATTACTCACAGATGCGGGACCTCATTCGATCTATCAAACGCAGTTTCCGTCCCGCTATCCGCATGTTGATGGCTACTGGCCCTTCCCAAACACATGGTTGTTCAGGCTCAGGACGGTCTGGACGGAACAGACTGACACGAACCCACCGCAGTACGCGCTGGGGTTCGGGTCGCACGACTACATTCCGGCACTTGGCAAGGGCTTCGGCCCAGATCCGCGCGAGGAGTACGAACCCGCTTCGTTCTACGCGGCTGAGCTGGGACAACCCAGACAATCACCCTACTGCCTCTCGCGCGGCGGCTATGCGCAGTTCGAGTCCTGGAATACCGACACGAGCGCAACCGGTCTAGTCTACCGACTGCCGTACCTCGACCCGCGCCGCGTGTACAAGCTCCGCGCCGTGCTGTACCACGAAGGCGACAGTACGTGGAACGCGAACGTGCGGTACGACTCCGGGGCCTGGCACCGAGTGAAAGTAGCGCCGAATGTACCCGATACCTTCTGGCTGCAGGTGCCAAAGGTGCTGTACAAGAAGGACACACGCATAATCGTCGAAGTGGCGCGCGTGACCGGCGGCTACGTATCGCTCGCCGGGCTGAAGCTGTTCCAGATTGAGGAAGAGCCGGGCGATGATGGGGGCGTGCAAAGCTGGGGCACCGGCATGACGTACGTCACTCGCCTACGCGGCTGCACTCCGAATCCGTTCGCCAGAGTGACTTCGGTCAACTACGAACTCGCGCAGTATGGGTCGGTTGAGCTCACGGTACACGACGTATCAGGTCGGCTCGTGCAGCGGCTGGAAAGCGGGCCTCGACAGAGGGGTTTTCACACCGCGCGCTGGGACGGCAACGACGGCCGCGGCCGGGTCGTGCCTGCCGGCGTGTACTTCGTCCGCTTCTCTGCAGGCGGCAAAGTCTCCACTGGACGCGTGACGTTGGTAAGGTAGAATAGCAGGGCGGGGAGGCGGACACCGCCTCCCCGCCCTCGCCTATGACGCGCCAACTTCTCATCGTCCTGTCCGTGTGGGTGGCGGGACTTGGCGCCACCAGTATGAGGAGAATCGCGCAAATCCCCGCTGGTCCGTATCATGGGAGTCATGGCCGCGTTGTGTGCTGCGACAGCGACCACGATTCGCTACCGGAGATGTACTTCTTCGACAACGACAGCGCATGTCATCAGATTTGGGAGTTTCAAGGCTGGAACCAATTCGATTTCGTGTTCGAGGATACGGCCCTACAGCTTCCCTTTATCAGGGCACGAACCGCCATTCCTTTTGCGGCCGGGGACATTGACGGAGACGGTCTGACTGACGTGGTCTGCGTCACGGTTGAGTACGACTCCACCAATCCCAACGTAGTCTATGACGACGTCATAACCATCGAGAGCCGGGACAGTCTCAGCTACCCATGCTCGCTTTCCTGGTACTACCGGTGCGGGAACAACTTCGCGATACCCTTTCTCACCCGCTATCTGCCAGACATGGACGAAGACGGTCGCAAGGAGATATTCAGCGCCACGCCCGGTCTTGGGACTTGCATCTGGGAGAACACAGGCAACGACCAGAATCAACTCGTTTGGCGCGATGTCACGCATGCATTCAGTTGCATGACCGTCGGCGACTTCGACGAGGATGGCAAGATGGACTTCGCCTCTGCCTCGGCTGGTAGTGCCGGAATTACGTCAGTCTGGGAATGCACGGGCGATGACCAGTATGAGGTCGTGTACCAGGATACAGTCGGACAGCCGAACGGAACCGACGCGTTCATGACCAATGACATCGACGGAGACAGCCTGCCCGAGTTCTACGTTGCGTACGAGAACGTCCCGCGCGGCAAGATTTACCTCTACATGTGGGAAATGACTGGTGATGATGAGTACGCCCGCGTGTTGGTGGATTCGGTCGGGTTCTCGGGGACCGACTGGGGCAGAGTCAGCGAATGCGGCGACATCGACGGCGACGGGGTCGACGAGTGCATCTGGACCACGCCGGACGTCATCAGGATGTACAAAGTCGTCGGCAACCTCATGCCTCAAGAGGTGTGGCACTGGGATAACGACCACGGTGGATTCCGGTCCCTGGTCAGCACCGTGTACGACATCAACAACGATGGGTACAACGAGCTGATAACTGCGGGCAACGCCAAGATATCCATCTTCGAGATAGATGCTGTTGACCTGCTGTCACCCAACGGCGGTTCGTGCAGCGTCGGCGACACGGTTGAGATTCGCTGGCGTGCCAACACGCCGCCGACATGTGACTCGCTCTCGTTGTTCCTGAGGCGCGACTCGCTCTGGCATCTTTCTACCATAGCGACAGGACTACCCGGCGCGGATACGGCCTATCGCTGGGTTGTGCCTTCTGGAGTGCCTGAGACCGCCCGCGTGGTCGTCGTTGCCTACGGGCAAGCCTCGGGACACGATCCCAAATCCCAGGAGGATTTGGGTCATGTCCCTTGGCAGTGGGACATTTCGGATAGCGTCATCACCTTCATCGGTGGCGGCGTGGCAGAAGGGACTCACAATGTCCCCCTGCGATGGTCGCTCTCGGTCAGTCCGAATCCGGCCCGCGGGGCGTTCTCGGTGAGGTACGACGTGCCGGGCAGCCTTGGGACACGATCCGCATTGTCGGACAATTCGGTCATGTCCCTCGGCGTCTACGACGCAGGCGGCAGACTCGTGCGGTCGCTATCCGACGGCGAGGTTTCACCGGGCAGACACGAGACCAGGCTATCATCGGGCGTTCTGCCAGCCGGGGTCTACTTCGTCCGGTTGGAGCCGACGGCTATCAGCCGTCAGCCGTTAGCCGTCACCAAGCTTGTGTTGCAGAAGTAGGGAGGCTCGATGAATCGCAGACTCATGGTCACGGCGCTGGTCGCCGTGTTCGGTTCAGCAGCTCTGTCGCCGGTTCTCGGCTACAGTGCAGCAGTGCGGGAGCGGATGATGGTGCGGAACCTCGCGCCGCCCCGGCTCGGCGATTCCATTCGGCCGGTCGTAGCAAGGGATGTCGCGCCGGGTGCGGGCATATTCGAGTACCGCGAAGGCCCGGTGGGGTACGGCTGGCCGCTGGTTGCAGTCGGACCGGACAGCGCGCCCTATAACATCGCCGTGCTCGACTCAAGCGGCTACTTTCTGGGCCGGACCCGCATGGCCACATGGGGTGTCTGGGACTCGGTGTTCGGCGTCGCCGACAGCGGAAGCCAGCCCATGTTCGAGACCCACGACATCGCCTCGTCGCCGGTCAGCAGCAAGGTCTGTATCACCTGGGTGCGCACCGACACGGGCTATTTGGGGACACTTTACTTAATTGGTCTGGCTCGTGGCTTGGGACCTCGCTTGCCGGGGACCAGAACCCGACCACTGCTGGCTTCGAGTGTCTCAACAAACTCAGGACTACCCAAAGGGCGACCACTGCGCATGTGACGACGCAGAATCTCCATGTCGGTGCTCTCTTGCTCGGTGCTGAGGTACTCACGCCAGTCACTGACTCGGCTGAGCATCGGCTTCACCTTCACCAGCACATCATCCCGCTTCCTCACGTGCGCTGCCGCGCTCGACCAGGAGTACAGCCAAGGCCGCTCGACCAGCCTTGCCCGCACCGGATTCAATTCGACATAGCGGACCGCCGCCAAGAGATACTGCTCGTCCAACGGGTAAGACGAGAACCTCCCCTGCCACAGATACCCGCGCCAGTTCTCGCGCTGGTTCACCCGCACCGTGTACCTACGATGAGCCTCTCCGATGGCTCGCGCAAGCCCCTGCTCGTTCTCGGGCACTGCCACCAGATGCACATGGTTTGGCATCAAGCAATAGGCCCAGATCTCAACCCGTTCCTGCCGGCACCACACGGCCATCAGTCGCAGGTATGCCTGATAGTCCGCCGTGCTGAAGAAGACTGTCTGCCTTCGGTTGCCACGCTGCACCACATGATGCGGCACTCCGACCGCAACGACTCGGGCTATCCTGGCCACAAGTCAGTCTACAACAAGCATAACCGCTGTCAAGGATAGTTAAGTATTGTGTCCCCGAAATCCCGAAATCCTCGAAATCCTCGGCCGGCCCCTTGGCGATGATGGCTTCCTTTCGACCCTCGAGTCGCGTTTGGATCGTGTCATCGGTGTGAAACGGTCAGGTCGACCGCGCACGACCTCTGGGAAATAGGGGAAGTGTGGGGCTGTTGAAAAAGGCTTGACATCCTTCTGACGGCTGGTGCGTCTGAATAGGTAGTGACGCCCAACCGAAAGGACTCCACTGACAATGGTAGGTAATCAGGACCGCTGGCATGAGGACATCTTTGTCGCCTGTCCGCTACGGGACCTGGTGCCCGACGACCACATCCTGAAGCTGGTCGACCGAGTGCTGGATCTATCCTGGCTGCAGGACGAGGTGGCAGACTGCTACTGCTCGAGCAACGGTCGTCCCAGCGTCGATCCGGAGGCAGCGTTGCGGCTGATGCTGGCCGGGTATCTGGAAGGGATTGTACATGACCGGGTTCTCATGCGGCAGGCCCAGGTGAACATCGCTATCCGCTGGTTCGCCGGTTATCGACTGCACGAGGACCTGCCGGATCACAGCAGTCTGACGAAGATACGGCAGCGGTGGGGCGAGGAGCGTTTCTTGAGTATCTTCAAACGGACGGTGGGCGAGTGCATTCGGGCCGGGCTGGTGGACGGGAAGCGGGTCCACGTAGATGCGACGCTCATCCGGGCCGACGTGAGCTGGGAGAGCCTGGTCGAAGAGCATGTCGGGCAGGTGATAGCGGAGAATAATGCGGCGGCGGAGACTGGCGGTGAGGTGGAGAGTCGGCCGCGGCGGCGCGGTCGTCCGCGGACGCGGGCGGCCAGGCGTAAGAAGCGTAGCAAGACCGACCCGGACGCGACGATGGCGACCTCCAGCCACAAGCGGCATCTGGAGCCGTGCTTCAAAGACCACATAGTGGTAGACGACAAGGTCGGGGTGATACTGGACGTGAAGGTGACGACTGGTGAGGTGAGTGAGTGCAAAGAACTGCTGTCCCAGTTGGACCGGGTGGAGGAGCAGACCGGCAAGAAAGTGGAGGCGGTGACGGCCGATGCGGGATATGGCCGGTCGGAGAACTACGCGGCGCTGGAAGAGCGGAGGGTGGAGGCGGCGGTGGTGCCGCAGCGCGAGGCTGGGACAGCGAAGAAGCTGCCGTTGCGGCGATTCAAGTACGACGCCAGGCACCAGCTGGTCCGCTGTCCGGCCGGGAAGATATTGCACCGGCAGGGAGAAGAGCCGACCGAGAAGGGTTGGATCTATCGGGCGCGGGCGTGCGATTGTCGAGCGTGTCCGCTGAAGGGGCGGTGTATACCAAAGACGGCATCGGTACGCACAGTGCTGATTGTGGACGGGTATGAGGCGCTGTTGCGTGCGCGGCGGGCGAGGAACCGGGGGTGGGACGAAGAGCGAAGCGAGCTATACCGGCGGCATCAATGGTGGGTGGAAGGGCGGCACGGCGAGGCGAAGGTCCAGCATGGACTGGCTCGTGCGGTAAGACGAGGACGATGGAACGTGGCGATTCAGGCGTACCTGACGGCGGCAGTGATCAACCTCAAGCGGCTGGCTGCGGCGCTGGCTGGAAACCCTCGGTCGAGGTCGGTTTTCACTGCGTTAACACGCCTACTTAACGGATTCTGCCGACTACTCGGTCTCAACCTTGCCAAGGTCCGCGCCGCTGCCGTCTGACGCCGCTCAATGTGTGGTTCTTCAACAGCCCCACACTTCCCATATTTCTTGACATCTTGGGGCACCACGACCTCTGGGAAATAGGGGAAGTGTCCCTAATAAAAATGCGGCCGTGGTGTCTCGGCGGGGAGAAGGAGAACCGCAAATCCGCACCGCGAGTGTAGCACAAACTGCTACATTCAAAGGATGCTCATCCCGTAACTCACGCAGAATCAAGGCCTGATGCGTGGGTCTCATGTTCACCCCTGCTACTAAGGGGGGCCTACCCGGGACTAACCGGGGGATAGTCCGGTCCGGAACTCGCGGACGCGAAGAATGGGGCTGACCACAGGCGGCTTGGAGTGTCTGACCGGGTGCCACAGGAACACCTTTTGCATGCATGGACCGGACAGGACTTCCTTGGTCGGTTCCGCCCCTCTCCGGCTGTCGCGACCGGCATGGCAAACGGAAGATAACTGCGAGATGCATGCGGCGTCAGACCGGAGGGTCGTACTGGCGCCTGCCTGCGCGTAGCGTTCGAGCCAGCTCTGGCCGCGCGCATCCGTTCACTCTAACAGGGGACGCTGCCTACTTTCTGTCCGTCAGCACCTAAGATTCATAGCTAGAGCATCTTAGGACGAGAAATCTGCCGAAAACGAGGCTCCGGGAATCGCCTTGGGAACCGTTCCCGGGACGGTTCGGAAGGTGGTTTGGGCCGTGACCCCTACGTAGGCAGCCGACGCGACTTCCGGGTGGACTTCCGGCGTCGTGTGCAGATGGACGTGGAAGGGCATTCTCGATCCGATTTGCGCCGGGGTTTTGAGAGGCACCTAGCGTGCGGTTTTCGGGGCCACGCCTGACGCCATTCTCAGCGGGACTCGAACCGGGATTGCCGGGGAGGCTTGCGGGAGGATTTGCACGGCGACACTTGCGGTCATTTGTGAGGCGAGAGGCGAGGCCCGCCGGTTCGGTTAGGCGCGGTTTTCCTGCGGACCGCGTGCAACCAACGTTTTCACCGGACGAAAGCGGTGGCAGTTTGGTGGGGAGCGGAGCGGGTCGCGTTGCGACATCTGGGTTATGTCCCGTCGCGGGTGTGATTTGACTTCGGCGTTGAATCGGCTATTGTTAGCAGGAAAATCACTGGAGGAAAGTAGAAAATGCCCCTGACCAAAGAGACCAAAGACAAGCTCATCGGAGCCCACCGAATCCACGAGAAGGATACCGGGTCTCCGGAGGTGCAGGTCGCGATTCTGACCGAGCGCATCGGCATGCTGACCGAGCACCTGAAAATTCACAAGAAGGACAAACACTCGCGCCGCGGGCTGATCAAGCTCGTGAACGAGCGGCGGCGCCATCTTGATTATCTCGCCAAGCATCACAAGCCCCGGTACGAGAAGATCGTAGCCGACTTGAAGCTGCGGGGCTAGCGGTCGACCGACGACCAGACAATTTCAAATGAGCAACATGAATCGAGTTGAAAAGGAAGTGTGCGGACGCACACTGTCATTCGAACACGGCCGAGTCGCGCGGCAGGCCGATGGCGGCCTGCTCGCCCGCTACGGCGACACAGTCATCCTGGCGAGCGCGGTATATGCCAAGGAGCCGCCGAAGGATTATCTGGACTACTTCCCGCTGATCGTCGATTACCGGGTTCTGGCCTACGCCGCGGGGAAGATTCCGGGCGGGTTCTTTAAGCGCGAGGGGAAGCCCCGCGACAAGGAAACCCTTACCTGCCGGCTGATTGACCGGCCCATCCGGCCGCTCTTTCCGGCGAACTTCCGCGCCGACACCCAGATAGTGGAGTATCTGCTCTCGACCGACCTCGAGAATGAGAGCGAGTTCCTGGGCCTGATCGCGGCTTCGGCGGCGCTGCACATATCGGAAATCCCGTTCCAGGGGCCGATTGGCGCGTGCCGGGTCGCGAAGATAAACGGCGAGTTCGTGCTGAACCCGCCGATGACCAAGGAAGCCGAGGCCGAGATGTGGATGCTTTACGTCGGCATCGGCGACGAGGTGATGACCATTGCCGGCCAGGCCCGCGAGGTTTCGCCCGAGGATATCGACAAGGGCTGGGAGCTCGCGCGGCCGGTAATCAAGCAGACGCTTGACTTGCAGAACGAGCTGCGGGCGCTTGTCGGTAAGCCCAAGCTGGTGAACGATAAGCCGAACGTGCCGCCGGAGCTTGAGGCCGAGATTCGCCGGACAGCGGCGGACCGGATAAAGGCCGCGAACTGCATCGTGGACAAGCTTTCGCGCGGGAATGCCCGAAGCGAGTGCAGCCGCGCCGTGATTGCCGAGCTTGCGGAGAAGTTTCCGAATTCCGAGAAGCAGATACGGGAAGTGCTCGACGAGATGGTCGGCGAGGACATGCGGAAGAAGGTGATCGAGACCGGCGTGCGGCTGGACGGCAGGAAGGAATCCGAGGTCAGGCCGATAGACTGCTCGGTTGGAGTACTGCCCCGCGCCCACGGTTCCGCGCTATTTACCCGCGGCCAGACTCAGTCGCTTTCTGCGACCACGCTCGGTACCAAGCAGGATGAGCAGGTGGTGGACGACGTCGAGCTGGAGCAGGAGGAGCGGAAGTCATACATGCTCCACTATAACTTCCCGCCGTTCTCGGTGGGCGAGGTGAAGTTCCTGCGCGGCCCGGGCCGGCGGGAGATCGGGCATGGCGACCTGGCCGAGCGCGGCCTCGAAGCGGTCATCCCCAAGGAAGAGGACTTCCCGTACACCATCCGCATCGTATCCGACATCCTCGAATCGAACGGCAGTTCGTCGATGGCGTCGGTGTGCGCGGGTTCGCTCTCGCTGATGGACGCGGGCGTGCCGATCAAGGCATCGGTCGCCGGCATGGCGATGGGGCTCATCACCGACGGCGACCCGGCGGCTTCGCTCGGAACGAGCATGCCCAAGGGCGCAAAGTACACTATCGTTACCGACATCCTCGGTGACGAGGACCACTACGGCTACATGGACTTCAAGGTCGCGGGCACGCGGAAGGGCATCACCGCAATCCAGCTCGACCTGAAGCTGCCGGGCGTTCCTTACTCGGTGCTGGCCGAGAGCATCAGGAAGGCGACGACCGCAAGAATCCACGTGCTCGATATCATGGACCAGGTCATCGACAAGCCGCGGTCCGACATCTCGAAGTACGCGCCGAGAATCGTCTCCATCGTCATCGACAAGGAGAAGATCGGCACGGTGATCGGGCCCGGCGGCAAGATGATAAGGAAGATAACCGAGGAGACCGGCGCGACCATCGACATCGAGGACGACGGCACGGTGACCATCGCTTCCAACAAGGCCGATTCGCTGAACGCGGCCAGGGAGTGGGTGGAGTCGCTCGTGGCCGAGGTCGAGGTCGGGAAGCTCTACGAGGGCACCGTGACCCGGCTGATGAACTTCGGCGCGTTCGTCGAGGTGCTGCCCGGCAAGGAAGGGCTGGTCCACATTTCCCAGCTCGGGCCGGAGCGGTACAACCGGGTCGAGGACGCGGTGCGCGAGGGCGACAAGGTGTGGGTCAAGGTCGTCGAGATTGACGATATGGGTCGCGTGAACCTGTCGCGGCGCAAGGCGATGGAGGAGCGCGGCGAGATCCCGATGTCCGACGACACCGGCATCGCCTCGCGTCCGCCGCACCGGGGCCATGGTGACC